>Ga0307515_10014856_pt1 | contig 14394 bp, 14 predicted proteins | sample 17_EM_MG_FD_194513 | JGI IMG/M metagenome (GOLD analysis project Ga0307515, IMG submission 194513) | Populus trichocarpa ectomycorrhiza microbial communities from riparian zone in the Pacific Northwest, United States - 17_EM | ecosystem: Host-associated > Plants > Roots > Unclassified | place...
TCTCTTATGGTAAAACTACCAAAGGGCTTAAATTACTGAACGAAATTATCAGCAACGATCCTTTATACGCGCGTGCCCACCACCAACTGGGTATGTTATACTATTACGAAGTGAAAGATTACCAAACCGCAGGCTACCATTTTAAAACCTGTATGGAACTGGAACCTTCATTTCCGGATAACTATACACACTATCTTGATTTGCTTGTGTTTTTGAATATGGAAAAACTGGTAAACAACGTATCTGTTAAAGCCCTGAATACGCCCGGAGTTGATACCGCCGAAGTTTACAGCCTGCTTGGCTTGTTCCACGAAAAAAGCAAAGACTGGACAAAAGCCTTAATTAACTATCAAAAAGCCTTTATGGAAGTAACCGACCATAACGACAAAATTGATATTGAGCAAAGCATCAAACGCATCCGCTCAAAAATGAAGCATACGCTGGCTTATACTTACCAGATAACGGAGTAAGAGGCCTCACCCAACCCTCTCCAAAGGAGAGGGCTTTTGATTTGCAGTATGGAAATCACGTAAACATAAAAACCGGCTTTTGGCCGGTTTTTATGTTTATAAACTTCTGCTCCCTCTCCTTTGGAGAGGGCTGGGGTGAGGCTTTCTATTTCATATTCGCTGCCCTTATTGCCTTAACCTGCGCCGTGCTTACGGCCGATGCTTTGTTGCCAAAGCTATTTCTGATGTAGGTGAGCAAATCGGCAATTTCCTGGTCTTTTAAAAAGTCATGAGCTGCCATGGTGTTAGAGTAGCGCTGGCCATTGATATCTACATCGTCACTAAAACCGTTTAATATTATTTTAATCAGCCTGGCTTTATCGCCCAAAACAAAAGTGGTTTTGGCCAGGGGCGGGTTCATGCTGGGTATACCCATACCATCTGCCTGGTGGCATGCGGCACAGTTTTCGGCAAATATTGGGGCGCCGGCTGCCATGGATGCCTTTAGTGCAGCCGATGGTTGTTTGCCCGCAGCTTTGTGTTTCCTGGCTTGCGCCTGTAAGCCTGTAGTTATAAAAATAGATAGCAGTAATAGTAAAGGGGCTTTTTTTAAGTCCATTATTATTTTTTATACGTGATTTTGTAAATGGTTCCCTGGTTATCGTCGGTTACATAAAGCGAGCCATCTGGTCCCTGCGCCAGTCCGCATGGGCGATGCTCGGCACTGCCTTTGGCAGCTTTTTCGGCACTTCCGGCAAAATTATCCGCAAATACCTCGTATGCGCCGCTTGGCTTGCCATCTTTAAACGGCTGAAAAACTACAAAATAACCGGCCTGCGGTTCTGGCGCACGGTTCCACGAACCATGAAAAGCGATGAAAGCGCCGTTTTTATACTTTTCAGGAAATTGGCTTCCGGTGTAAAACAATAAGCCGTTGGGCGCCAGGTGGCCGGGAAATGCAGCCGCCGGATTTATGGCCGTTTCGCCGCCTTCCTTTTTGCCATCACCTCCGTACTCGGGCATTAATATTTTTTTGTTTTGCTGCCAGTCGTAATACATATATGGCCAGCCGGCGTTATCGCCTTTTTTAATGGCGTACATACACTCGGCAGGCAAATCTGCCGATTGCTTGGTGGTAAAATATTCCGGGAACAGGTCATGAAGTTGGTCGCGGCCATGTTGCATCACAAAAAGCTGGTTATTTTGCTGGTTCCAGTCCATCCCAACCACATTGCGTAAACCGGTGGCGTAACGGATGCCATCGCCATAGTGCTGGTTAAGCTTATCGGCTTTAAACTGCCAGATGCCACCTGCCGAATCTAAAATAGGGCAGCCTTTTTGGCCCGGCGAGCCTTTTTTTCTATCGGCTACCTGGCAGGCGTTGGAGTACGCACCAATATTAACATACAGATTGCCATCGTTATCAAGCGTTATGGCTTTGGCCTCGTGCTCATTGCGGCTTAAGAGGCCGGTCACAATTTTTTCTGGCTGATCGGGACTAATTACTTCACTCTTGTCATTCAATTTATAACGGAAAACTTCCTGGTCGGACGATGCATACAGGTAGCCGTTTTTTACAAAGGCACCGGTGCCTTTATAATCGCCAAAGCTTGTTTTCAAAGTGGCTTTATCACCATCCTGTGTTAAATACAAAATGGTTTTGCCATCTTTTATGGTGTTAAGCTTTACATAAATGTTGTTTTGTGGCGTAATGGCTATTTCCCTGGTACCGCCCAATTTCTCGGCAATTGCGGCTGCGCTGAAACCAGCCGGAAGCTTAAGCCCGGCATTTGTCGCATTTGTAGTTGCGCCGGTAGTATCGCTACCTTTTTTATTATCGGGGTTGCCGCTTTTGCAACTGTTAAGCAGTATAGCGCCGGCAATAGCTGCAACAGGCAGCATTGTCCATACGATGTTTCTTTTTTTCATGGCTTCTGATTGATTATCAAAATAAATAAATATACAGGGAATCCCGAAATCTGATTTGTAGTAATTGTATGACAATTAGGGTTGTTGGCAATCTATCGGGATGGCAGTCAACCCGAGCTACAGGCGACTCCCGCCAAATTAAATTTCTCACAATCGATACCGGTAACAAATTAAGTACTGATTTATACCAGTTGTAACATATATAGCAACAATGGATTAAACCATTGCCATTGCTGGGGGTCATAGCTATATAAAATTTAACAAAATGAAAAAGTTAATCATAGTATCAGCAATAGCAATGAGTGGGTTAATAGCTAATAAAGCAAACGCTCAATTATCAATACATGTAGGTTTTAATGTTCCTGCTCACCGTGTTTATGTACCAAGCCCTCCGCCTGTTGTGGTTGAAGAGCAACCGGTTTATAATGACGATTACGCCCAGGTAAACTATAACGATGATAGCGATGATTACTACTATTTGCCTGAAGTAGAAGCTTATTACAGCATATCAAACCACAGTTACTATTATAATAATGGCAGCAACTGGGTAACCTGTGCTTACTTGCCCGGCGCATACCGCAACTACGATTGGCGTACCGCTGTAAGGTACGAGGTACGTGGAAACCGCGCTTACATGCACCATGATGTGTACAGGCAAAGGTGGGGTGGATATCGCGGAGATCGCGGTAACTGGGGCCATCGTTTTGAAAGAAGGAATGATGGAGGATATGCTTATCAGGGCCATGATAACAGAAACAATAACCGTGGATGGGATAACGCAAGAGACAATAACCGCGACCGTGGTAACTGGGGTGGCAGGCCGGATAACAACCGCGACCGTGGCAACTGGGGTGGCAGGCCAAACAACAATGATAACCACGGTGGCGGCAACCAAAATCATGGTAACTGGGGCGGGCAGCCTAACAATGGTGGCCAGGACCACGGCAACCAAAACCATGGCAACTGGGGCGGACAGCCTAATGGCGGTGGCCAGAATCACGGAAACCAAAACCAGGGTGGCGGTCATGACCGCGGAAGCAACGGCGGTGGCCAGGACCATGGCAACCGTGGCGGCGGACGCGAATTTGCCGGAAACCGCGGTGGGTTTGGTGTAAGGCAATAAGCTTTCTGCTGATACCAGATAATACAATTCATCTCCCCATATATATAAATGAAAAAGCTGCCTTTGCGGGCGGCTTTTTTTATGCAATGTTTCGGCGGATGAAGCCGATGCCCCAATAAAAAGTAGTAGTCTGTTTAGCTACACATTTCGTTTTATTAAGCAAAAAATCCTACTTTGTATCCAAATTATAAACCTCTCCCCGGGATATGAAAAAGATTGTTGCTTTACTGCTGTTTGTTGCGTTTGCTGCTGATGCCCTTGCGCAGGGTAATAGTTTACAGGCTGGTACACCAGCCAGTGAAAAGTTTTCTGCCGAACGTTTGCAGCGCATTGATAACATGATTGAGCAAACCATCGATTCGGGTTATATCAATGGGGCAGTAGGGTTGATAGCCCGCAACGGCAAAATGATTTATTATAAATCATTCGGCATGGCCGATGTTGAACAAAAAAAGTTGATGAATAACGATGCTGTCTTTCGCATCGCGTCGCAAACAAAGGCAATTACCAGTGTAGCTGTAATGATGCTGTTTGAAGAAGGTAAGTTTTTGCTGGATGATCCTATCTCCAAATACCTGCCGGCGTTTGCTCATCCAAAGGTGATAGATACTTTCAATCCTAAAGATACAACTTATACCACTGTCCCTGCCAGGCGGGAAATTACCATTCGCGATTTACTTACCCACACTTCGGGGATAGCCTATGCCCAGATCGGCTCGCCTACGATGAATGCCGTTTATGCCAAAGCCCATATTCCGGCCGGCTTTGTTACCGATAAAATACTACTGGCCGATGCCATGAAAAAACTGGGCCCATTACCGTTGGAGCACCAGCCGGGCGAACGCTGGACTTACGGCCTTAACATAGATGTTTTAGGCTACCTGGTTGAAAAACTATCGGGCAAAAGCTTAGACCAGTTTATGAAAGAACGCATTTTTGATCCCCTTGGGATGAAGGATACCTATTTTTATATCCCCACAGCCAAGCAAAACAGGCTGGTGGCCGTGTATACTCCCGATAAAAAAGACCACCTTATTAAGTGGAATGCATCTACTTTTGAGGGCCTTAGCGCCGATTACCCCACTGTTAATGGTACCTATTATGCGGGCGGTGCCGGTTTAACATCTACAATTAAGGATTATGCCACTTTTTTGCAAATGATGCTGAATGGCGGCGTTTATAACGGTCAGCGTTTATTAGCACGGCACACCGTTGAACTAATGACGACCAACCAGATTGGCGACCTTTACATTAACCCCGGTAAAGAGAAATTTGGCCTGGGTTTTGGCCTTACAACCGGCATAAGTTCAAAAAAGCTGGGCATAAGCGAAGGCTCATTTGCCTGGGGCGGCTTTTTTGGTACCCTGTATTGGGTTGACCCTAAAGAACACTTGGTATGCCTGTTATTTGTTCAGAACTGGCCATTGCCGCACAACGCCTTCCAGGATAAATTCAGGGCGATGGTTTACCAGGCGCTTACGGATTGAGCACTTTTGAAAATATTGTTGTTGGAAGATTTTTATTCCCTCCCAACGGGAGGGGTGCGGCCGACGTCGTGCGCAAAGGCAGGGAGGGGTTTCGCCGCGCGATTATGAAACTTATACGTAAACGGTTCATAAACCCCTACCTCCTCCTTCCCCAAGGAAGGAATCGCACAACCCTCTGTCGTTTTCGAAATGGTACTGTTACTAATATGTCGCCTTAGTCGTTATCCAACTCACCTTTCAAAACCTCCCAAACATTCCCGGCAACAATTTTAGCGCCTTTTTCGGTTGGATGGATGCCATCGCCCTGGTTAAGGTCGGGGTGGCCGCCTACGCCTTGTAACAGGAATGGCACCAGCGCCATTTTATTTTTAGTGGCCAATGTGGGGAACACCGCCTTAAACTTGTCTACATAATCGGCGCCCATATTTGGCGGTACCTGCATGCCCAGCATTACCAGTTTGGCCGCCGGGTATTTTGCCCTTACCTTATCAATAATAGATTGCAGATTTTTGGTAGTTTCGGTAGGCGATATGCCGCGCAGGCCGTCATTTGCTCCTAATTCAAGTATAAATATATCAACCTTTTGTTTCAAGGTCCAATTTATCCGGCCGTTGCCTCCGGCAGATGTTTCGCCGCTTACCCCGGCGTTAATCACCTTGTAGGGTAGTTTTAGCGAATCTATTTTTTTTGCGATAACACCGGGGAAGGCATCTGCCGGGTCATCCAACCCATAGCCCGCAGTTAAGCTATCGCCAAAAAATAAAATAGTTTGCACTTGTGCCGATGCAGCAGACTTCGCGGCAGTATCTGCCGGTGCTGATGTATTGGAGTTTGATTTATCGCCACCGCCGCAACTTGCCAAAGCAAATGTGGCCGCAAGCATAAAAAATATCTTTACTTTGTTCATAAAATTAAATACAACGCGGTTAAGCGTTTGTTCTTAATATCTCTAAAGGCGGTTTGTTCAACACGCCCCGGCTGTTTAACAAACCAATAATTACGGTTAGCAAAGCGATGATGAAAAATAAAATCAACGCAGGCACAAAGCTAACCGAATAAGGGATCTCGAAACTATATTTTGCTAAAAACCATGTACCTGCCACGGCTATTAAAATCCCTGTTAATGCCGATAAACTGCCTAAAAACAGGTATTCCAATGCTGTTATAGCCAATATCTGTTTGCGGCTGGCCCCCAATGTTCTTAATAAAACGCTTTCCTGTATGCGCTGGTACTTGCTGATGCGTACCGAGGCAATGAGTACCACTATACCGGTTATGATACTGAACGCACTCATAAAACGGATTACATAACTGATTTTGCTTAACAATTCATCCAAAATACTTAATACCAAACCCAAATCGATAATGGATATGTTGGGGAATTGCCTTACCACAGCCTGCTGAAATGCCGCCGATACCTTGCTTGAGGGCACATGCGTCATCAGCACCTGGAATTGCGGAGCATCTTCCAGTACCCCGGTAGGGAATACCACCTGGAAATTGGTTTGCACTTTGCCCCAGTTAACTTTACGCACACTGGCTACATACGCAGGCATCGGTACCCCCTGAACGTTAAATACCAGCTTATCGCCAATTTTAAGGCGGGCGCGTTTTTGCAGGTTTTCTTCTACCGATACCGGGATGTCTTTCCCGGCTTCGGCCTTGCCTATCCATTTGCCATCCAACAGTTTTTCTGATGAGGATAATGTATCCCTGAATGTTACCCTATATTCCCAGGCAAACACGCCATGGGGGATTTTGATGGTGGTATCTTTAATTACGTCGGCCGCGGTTTTGCCGTTTATCTGCTCTAACCTCACGGTTACTATGGGCACCTGTTGCAAAACCGGCAACCCATTTTTGCGGGTTACGTCGGCTACGGCATCCTTCTGGCTTTTTTGGATATCAAACAAAATCATATTGGATTGATTGCCGCTGCTTGATAAATTTACCTGGCTGATGAGGATACTCTGGATAAAAAACAGCGTACAAATAAAGGCTGTACTTAGCCCGATAGAAACCATCAGGATTAAAGTTTGGTTGTTTGGCCGGTATAAATTGGCAAAGCCCTGTCGCCATAAATAACTCCAGCCGCTGTTGATAAGCAGTTTCATCACGCGCATCAGCAACCAGGCCACGGCGGCCAATATCATAAAGGCCACTAAAATACCGATGGTGAAAAAGATACTACCTATCCAGCTATCTAATTGCAAATAGGTAAAGCCTAAAACAAACACGATGATGAGTAAATAAACCAGCCAGCTTAAAGGGTCGCGTTTGCGGCCTGCTTCGTCAAATGACATGCGCAGCGTATTTAGTGGTGATATATTACGCACCGATATCAGCGGCAGTAAAGCAAACAATATTGATATAATTACCCCCAATAAAATACCCTGACCAATAGCCAGCCACGATATCTCGACAGAAATAGTGAAGGGCAAAAAGTCTTTAAAAACCAGGGGCAGTAAATGCTGTATGGCCGTACCTAAAGCTGCGCCCGCTATGGAGCCTATCAGCCCGATGCCAACTATCTGTATCAGGTAAATCAAAAACGCCTCGGATGCTTTAACGCCCAAACAACGCATAATGGCTATCGAGGCTATCTTTTCGCGTACATAAATATGAATAGCGCTGGCTACACCCACGCAGCCCAACAACAAGGCTATAAAACCCACCAGCGATAAAAAACGGCCCAGGTCGCCAAATGCCCTGCCGGTGTTTTCCTTGCGGGTTTCAATGGTATCGTAGTTCATGCCATTTTTATCTAATATGGGGTCCAGCTTTTTGGTTAGCTTTTCCATATCAACTTTATGGTCGTACTTGTAGTAAAAGGTATAATTTACGCGGCTGCCTGTTTTCATGAGGCCGGTTTGCTCCAGGTATCGCATCGGGATGTACACCACCGGGGCTATCCCCGCCATGGCACCGCTTTGCCCGGGGGCTTTGTCTAAAGCGCCGGCTATCAGGAAATGTTCGGTGCCTATGCGTACCGAGTCGCCAACCTTTGCGCCAAATTGCAGCATCAGCGTTTTATCAACCAGCGCAGTTTGGCCTTGCTTAAAAGAGGTGCCGGCAATCTCGGGCGTGGTTTCTATAGCGCCGTAGTAAGGGTAATCGCCCTGCAAAGCCCTGATCTGTACCAGCCTGGTGCCCTTGCTTTTGGGAAAATAGGCCATCGATGCAAAACTCCGCTCGGTTGATCTTTTATCGCCTAGCGAGTCGAGCATCTTCTTCAGTTTAACATCCGCAGGCTTATTGCCCGATATCAGCAAATCGGCACCAATGAGGGTTGCGGCCTGGCCATTTACATCGTTTTGCACATTGTACCTGAACGAGTAGATAGCCACCAGCGCGGCAATACCAAATATAATGGCCGATATGAACAGGAATAACCTCGACCGGTTTTTCCTGCTATCGCGCAAGGCCATGTTAAATAGCCAGGCAACGTTTGTTTTTCGTTTATAATTAACCGGATCGCTCATAATAACTTACCCGTTAATTGTTTTTTCGTCGGATACCAGCTTGCCGCCTTTTATCCTGATGATGCGTTGTGTTTTGGCAGCCAGGTCAAGGTCATGGGTTACTACAACCAGGGTAGTACCGGCCTCTTTGTTCAGGTCGAAGATGAGTTTAATCACCTTTTCGCTGGTTTCGGCATCCAGGTTGCCGGTTGGCTCATCGGCAAAAAGGATCTTGGGCGCGTTTGAAAACGCACGGGCCAGCGATACCCTTTGCTGCTCGCCACCTGATAGCTGCGATGGATAGTGATGCCCGCGGTCGGCAAGGCCAACTTTGTCCAGTAAATCCAGGGCACGTGCTTTAATGTTTTTTTCGTTTCGTAACTCCAGCGGCACCATCACATTCTCTAAAGCGGTAAGCGTTGGCAGCAATTGAAAGTTTTGGAAAATAAAACCCACATATTGGTTACGCACCTGCGCGCGCTGGTCTTCGGTTAAATTGCCCAGGTTGATGCCATTTAGCTCCACCGATCCGGTGCTTGATCTATCCAGCCCGGCACATAGCCCCAGCAGGGTAGTTTTGCCGCTGCCCGATGGCCCGACAATAGCATTGGTAGAGCCTTCAGTGATGGCGAAGTTGATATTATCAAGCACGGTGAGCGTACGCCCGGCGCTTTGGTATGTTTTACTGAGATCTTGAATATTAAGGATAGTTTCCAACGGATAATTTTTATGCTTTGATGATTTACCAACCAATTTGTTACCGCATCGGTTTGCATAAATATCCATGAAATAGCCAGTTTATAGCTATAAGCTGCAGTGTTTTTTGATTTAATGACATAGCTGTGGCTTAAGTGGTGAGTAGTCAGTGTTGAGTAGTGAGTGTTGAGTATTGAGTTCGACGGTTAGAGTCGGCTTATATAACGATTTTACAATTTCCTGTTTAAAATAATCCGATTCATAACGCACAACTATCCTGTCAGGCAAGTTGAATAAAGAGGGTGAACTAACTCGGTGACGACCTTCGGACGAGTCTTCACCCGGCATATAACCGGTTCTTTACCTATGGCATTGCAAAGCTTTTTTGAACACCAATCACATTTTAAATACCTTTGCCCCTAATGAAAGTATCCGGATTTACCTTTATCAGAAACGCGGTTAAAAACGATTATCCAATTGTGGAGGCTATCAACTCCATTTTGCCCCTTTGCGATGAGTTTATCGTTGCCGCCGGCAACTCTGATGATGGCACACGCCAACTGATCGAGGCCATCGGATCGCCAAAAATCAAGATCATCGATACTGTTTGGGATGATTCGCTGAAAGATGGCGGCCGGGTGTTCGCGGTGGAGACGGATAAGGCCTTCGCGGCCATATCGCCGGATAGCGACTGGGCATTTTACATCCAGGGCGATGAGGCGGTGCACGAAAAGTACCATCCCCTTATCAAAAAGGAGATGGAGGCTGCGCTTAACAAACCCAACATCGAGGGCCTGCTGTTTAAATATCTTCACTTTTACGGCTCCTATGATTACTACGGAGATTCGCGCAGGTGGTACCGCCGCGAGATTCGCCTGGTAAAAAACATTAAAGGCATCCATGCCTACCGGGATGCGCAGGGTTTCCGCCTTAACGACCGGAAAATTAAAGTTAAACTGATTGACGCTTACATATACCACTACGGCTGGGCCAAACCCCCGCAGGGATTAAATAACAAGATCCGCAACTTCAACAAGTTTTACCACGACGATGCCTGGATGGAGCAAAACCTGCCCGAAACTTTTGAGTTTGATTACAGCAACGCCGATAAGCTGGTCCGCTTTACCAACACGCATCCCGCACCTATACAAAAACGCATTGCCGCCACCAACTGGAATATCGACTTCAGCACCAAAGAACTGCGCAAAGCGATGACTTTTAGACGTAAGTTTTTGCAGTTTGTAGAGAAGTATACCGGCTGGCGGATAGGGGAGTATAGGAATTACGAGATAGAGGAAAGGTAGAAGGAACATCTTCTGCCATCCTGAACGTAATGAAGGATCTGTTATACGACATGCATAGCCCGCTTACAAAGTTTGCGAATAGATGCTTCGTACCTACCCCTGATGTTTTGATATTTACACAAACATTGGCTTTGAACGCTGGCTAAGACTCACCCGGCGAGTCTTAGCCTCCATGCGATAGACGCCATTTAATCCTTCCGAATCCGCCGGTTTTAACGGGCGTGGCGATTTATTTATTCACTACCTGCGCCAACTCCTCCACCAACCCCACCTGCCCCGCATTCATCTTTACCTTCGCCTCGTCAACTGTAAACCACCCTGCCCTATCCACCTCGGGAAACGGCTGCATTTTGCCCGATTTTGGCGGCCATTCTAATTCAAATAAATTGCTCCTAATGTTGGCGGCATCTATATCTCCTTCAATCAACCATGCCAGCACTATTTTGCCGCTCTTTTGTTTGATGGGTTTCAGGGCTATAAATTCTCCATCGATATATTGGCCGGTTTCCTCGTAAAACTCGCGCTTGGCGGCTGCAAGCGGATCTTCATCGCTCTCATATTCGCCTTTCGGGATTGACCACGCGCCATCGTCCTTATTTTTCCAGAACGGGCCGCCCGGATGAACCAGGAAAACCTGTAACACATTGTTCAGTTTACGGTAAAGCAGCACTCCGGCACTTTGCTTGGGCATATTTTTTAAGGGTTTGTAGCTTTCGGCTTTCCGCCTTAAGCTTTCAGTTTTTTATTATACAAGCGTAAAGTAATATTGTTATTTTTATATCCAACTACAACCTAAAATAATTAAACCCATGGCAGACGAAAGATGGAGTAAATTTAAAATTACTGCGGATTTTGACATCGATGTACGCAGCATTTATGAGGCATGGTCCACTTCGGCCGGTCTTGAAAAATGGTTTTTACGCAAGGCCGATTTTTATGCCATTGCAGGCCGCCTGCGCGAACCCGACGAGTTTATCAAAAAAGAAGATACCTATTCCTGGTACTGGCATGGCTATGATGATACCGCCGTAGAGAACGGACAGGTACTTGAAAACAACGGCTCCGATTTGCTAAAGTTCACTTTCTCGGGTGGTAGTATTGTTACCGTTGATATTCAAAGCAAGTATGGACTAACTGTTGTTGAATTAACCCAGGAAAACATTCCCCAGGAAGATGATCCGTCAAAAAACCTTTTTGTACAATGCCAGATAGGCTGGACATTTTACCTGGCCAACCTGAAATCGGTTATCGAAGGCGGCAACGACCTCCGCAATAAGCGGCTGGATGTAGCCAGCAATTTTAAATAAATAGTTGACGACGGATTTTATGATTAACCATTTACAATGATTTGTGGCCTGGTTTAATTTACCCCATAACCACAAGGACGGATCAGCGGCGAACCTGGCAGTTTTAAAGTTTAAAACACCCGATTTTTAAGGCAGCTTTTTCTGAATTTTTGCGAAAAAATTTTCATTTTATTTTTGTGTTAATAAATGTAATTCTTGTATCAATAAATAGCACATTTATTACTGAAAAGTATCAAATAAGTATCTTGTTTTTACCTATTTATGTATGAATAAAAGGCCGTTTTGATATATAAAAGGAAGCATGTAAATTTGTACTGTTTACCATGTAAATAAAAGCAATTTCTGTACTGTTTTGCAGGCATTATATTGGCGAAATTCTCCTTAATTTTTGTGAATTAGTGGCTGTTCGCTTGGCTCCTGCGTTAACATCATACATCCAAATAAATTCATTTTACACTGACAAACAAACCGCTGTATAATTATAGCTTTGTCAATCAAAAAAATTCCCCTTCAGGGGGTTAGGGGGCTTCGCTTATGTTTACAGGCATTATAGAAACTTTAGGAAAAATAACCGATCTGAAACAGGATCAGGGTAATTTACATATCACGGTTGCATCGGCCATTGCGCACGAGTTAAAAATCGATCAGTCGGTAGCGCATAACGGCGTTTGCCTAACGGTAGTGGCCGTAGCCGACGGACTGCATGTGGTTACCGCTATTGAAGAAACGCTGAATAAAACCAGCCTGTCGCACCTTAAAATTGGCGAACCGGTAAACCTGGAACGCTGCATGCAAATGAATGCCCGCCTGGATGGCCACATTGTACAGGGCCATGTTGACCAAACCGCCGTATGTACGGCGTTTAAAGAGCTTGACGGCAGCTGGGAATACACCTTTGAATATGACGCCTCCACAGGCAATGTAACTGTCGAAAAAGGCTCTATCTGCGTAAATGGCATCAGCCTTACAGTTGTTAATTCGCGGGCCAATAGCTTTTCGGTAGCCATTATCCCCTACACGTTTGAGCATACCAACCTGCACAAGGTGCGCGAAGGATCGGTAGTGAACCTGGAGTTTGATATTATAGGTAAGTACGTGGCAAGGTTGATGAATAGGTAAGTATTAAGAAAAGAAAATGTCATTTCGAAACGAGGTACGAGTGAGAAATCTTATACACCCTGCATCACTATAGCGTGGTTTGATGCACATCGTACAAGATTTCTCCTCCCCCCTGCGCTCAATCCCCTTCCGGTTCGTCGAAATGACATTCGGTTATTTTAATAATGCCCCCTACCGCGATAACTCTGTAACCCTCGCCATGGCATAACTTACATACTTTTGCTGTTTACCGGTTGGTTTACTGGTCATGAATTTTTTGTAGTACTTAATGGCCATTTTTTTGTTCTTGAGCGATCCATCGTACATCGTAGCCATCAGGTAATAAATTATAGGCTTCTCATCAAATTGAAGGGCTTTTTCATAGGCCGCTATCGCCGCTTTATATTTTTTCCGTACATCGTAGCTATCGGCCATTTCGGTGTAATAATCACTTATATTGGGCGATATACCTGCTTCAATAGCTTTGCCCAGGTTTTCAATCGCCATAGGCTGATCTTTGAGTTCTTTATAAGCCAGCGCGGCAATATAATAGCTGGTTTCTGATTGGCTTACTTCTGGGATCCGTTTAAAAGCATCAATACTGCATTCATATTGCTTCAGGTTGTAATAGGCCGATTCCAGTTTAGTTAATACCAGACCATTATCGGCCCCCGCCGCTATCAGTTTCAGACAGGCGTTTTTTACCACATCATATTTCCTTTCGGCGTATGAAAGTTTCAGCAGGCTTTGCAACAGTACAATGTTTTCAGTGTCCTGGCTTATTGCTCCATCCAAAACTTTTTCGGCCTGCGTGTTAAGCTTTAGATTTACGTACATATCGCTTAGGTCCGATGCCACATCGGCATCGGCAGGGTTTAGCTTATTGGCTTTTTGCAGGTACATGGTCATCTTATCCAGGTCGTTTTTATCCTGGCTAATTTTTGCCAACTGTTTAAAAACATAAAAATTGGTTGAATCTTTTTGCGCCAATACCTGGTAGTACATTAACGCTTTAACATTATTACCCCGCCTTAAGTTGATAGAACCCAGGCTATAAAGCACCGCCTTACTGGTAGAATCTATAACATACATGCGTTGATAATACCCCTCGGCATCGGGCAGCTTGCCGGCCATTTGCGATGTGTAGGCCAGTTTGCCCAGTATTTTTATATCGGTTACGGGCTCGGGATAGGTTTGCTTTAACAGGTCGGCAGCCTCGGCAAATCGCTGGCTTTGGTAGTAATCTAACAGTAAGGCATCACTTGCAGCGGTGGTTTGCTGGGCAATGGCAGGTTTTATTAAGCACATCAACAACAGGCAGATTATTATATTCTTCATAGCAACTAACACATTAGTTATTTTAAACTAAATTATTAGTTATATATCAAATATCCAAATGGTAAACAATTTTTGTTATTTGAGGTTGAGTAGATATAACAATTAAAAAACACAACTTATGGATAAGCTAAAGAAATTCGGACTGATGGAGAAAATTGTCCATGAACTGGAAGATTTAAAAAACAGCCAGCAGGCAATCATC
>Ga0307515_10014857_pt1 | contig 14394 bp, 9 predicted proteins | sample 17_EM_MG_FD_194513 | JGI IMG/M metagenome (GOLD analysis project Ga0307515, IMG submission 194513) | Populus trichocarpa ectomycorrhiza microbial communities from riparian zone in the Pacific Northwest, United States - 17_EM | ecosystem: Host-associated > Plants > Roots > Unclassified | place...
CCCCCCCCCCCCCCCCCCGCCCCCCCCCCCCCCGCCCCCCCGCCCCCGCCGCCTCCCCCCCCCCCGGCGCCCCAGCCCGCCAGGTGTGTGGGGGTCTGATAGATGAGCTGTTTCATCCCGGAGATAGGGTTGGATTTGTTGTTGCATATGATGCACTGCGGAGCTGCTGTTTGTATGAAAAACATTTGGGGGAGCGTGTTCTGGGTGTGTGAAGTGTGTTTTGAATACAGTCAATCAATTTGGGATTATTTGTTGGGTTGGTTGTAGGAAGGAAGCGCGAGAGGCTATTTGTTTAGTCGTTGACGCTTGACATATGCTTTCGATAGGTTTCTGAAGCCCTTCCTAGGACGTGAACTGAGCTAGGCGTATGTGCTGAGCCGATTGGAGTTGACTATGCAGGGGAATAGACATACGCTTTTTGATTATCGTTAGAGGGTACTTTGTGCCGCCGCGCCTAAAAATAGATCAAACGGATCGACGTCTCTTCCATGAGCCATTAAAGAGTGCGCGTAACGGGTCTCTAGATCTATGCCTTCACAGATAGCTTCAAACGTCTTAACACAATGGTAGGAGGCTGATGACATTTTTGCGGCTATCCGTTACCACAACGCTACTTAAGATAATATTCTTAAAGTCCCACTAAGGATTTCATCAACTCTCCATTTATAATCCCATACACGTAAGCTTCCCCAATAAGTGAATAGTGCGTCGGTTCGTCTTTAATGATAAATCGCACATTTCCTCCCGAAAATACAGCAACAGTGGCCCCACTCCAATGTACCCACTGAAGAAGCAGCGGCTCTGTAGGACTCGTTGTACGGACAAGTCAAAGTACCTTTCTGTCGACCTGAGTCGGGTGTCATGCCGCCGACTCAGTTACCTACCCCTTGACTCGGTCACCGACTCAGTCACCGACTCCCTATGACGTACCCCCCCCCTGTACCTGCCTCTACCTTATGTATATATAGCCTCTTTTTCTTCATAGATCAATCGACACACGAGTTCTTCTTTTCTCACAATCGGTGCACGGACTTCCGATTGACACTTTCTCTTCCAGTCCAACACTTCTGTTCACATCTTCGTAGTCCACCACATACCTATTTTGCCTTTTGATATGGTGACCAGTCGGGTCGATTAATGATCGATATAAATAGCGGAACGTATCTGGTATGCCTCGCTTTGCGATTGGTGGACTTTCTTCAAGACGGTGGTCTAACATAATGGTTCTGCCAATAGCCATTAAAGGTTCCTCTTTGTACCGTGGCTGCGACACCCTCCAGGTATAATTTATGAGAGATTTCCTGAGAACTGTAGGTAACGAGGGTGCTGGTGAGAGCAGAATATTCAAACCCTGCTGCTCCTGCTGTTGCTTCCACTCTGTCGGCCTGGTGTCGATTACTACTATATCAGGGTTAGATCAGGGGGTGTCTATGACTCACCTACCTCATGTATATATAGTCTCATTATCTTCGTAGATCAATCTACACACGAGCTCTGACACACTGCTTATACAGTTGCTGTACCCCATTGCTTCCATTCCCATCCCTGGTCCCACCGCTCTCGTAAGTTCCCTTGGTCCCACCCATAGGTTCCCTTGTTTCCACTGCTCCCATTTCTCCCATTTCTCCCATTGTTTTTCCCATTGCTGATCTACTTGCAGTGATCTTGTTGGATTGGGGTGGAGTGGATTTGACCCCTAAATCCACTCCATACACCAAAAAGCTGGTGGAGCTCCAGGACTCCAATGCAGCTCCAAATCAAATATATACTATAAATAGTAAGTCTTGGCAACGGGTGGGTGTTTAGGTAAGAGAGGAAGATTCAATCAAGCTTACCAAATAGAGCCCAGATCGCTCAGTCTAATACAGAATATCCCTTATCTTCTACCTCAATCGCCTTAATATCCTTAATATCCTCAAAGACAGCATATGCATTGTCGTCGCTATCTTTCTTATTATCCGAATCTAACTCAATTAGGTCACTTGGCTCCGCCAGAGTATCCTCCTCTGCTGCTGCTACCGCTGCTTTCTTTTAGCTGTAGATTCTCATCCTAAGCCATATTGGTACGTACATCTCTTTATATGCTTTGGCTTCTTTATTAAGGCGTTACAATAAATATAGTTTCAACCCTACGGCAGTAATGTCAATGGTTAGGTTACTCTTTGGATTGGTTTGGTTTAACTAAAATCTTAAGAGTAACCGGTTCGTCGATTTCATTAGTTTAATTTAGATCGGTTATTAGGTATTTTAATAAACTAGTTATCTAATAAAACTAGATAGCTCTAGCTATAATATAAAACGAGCCTCTATATGAGCCTCTGTATAAGCCTAACTAAGCCTTACCCTATAGAGATAAGCGCCACAATTTAAATAGGACTAGCCTTTGCCAAGGCAAAAAAATATACGCTAAAATACGCTAAAATATATAAATAAATACTTTTAAGACGTGTTATCTAGTTAATCTAGTTTAACTGGTTCTATAACTAGTTTAAGCCTTAAAATTATATTTTAGATTGGTTTTGGCCTTATTTTTAAAACCTAACCTAACCACTGACATCACTGCCCTGCGGCTTTGTATCTTCGGTCTTTAGATTAATTAATTTTAGGGCGAGAGTAACTTCGTTAGAGCGTGGAGCTGGTTAAACCGATAGAATATTATTCTATTCTGGAGGGAGCCAAATACAACACCACGATGGTAAATGTAGATGTAGATAAGCAACAGCAGAAGCGACGGCAGCAGGAGAGTAAGCGGGCGTCCTAGATTCTATGGCTAATACACTGCTTACCAGACGAGTCTGCGATAGATCCGTAGAGCTGCCGATTGGATTTGTGCCGTGCACTGACTCCTTAGCAGTGATGTCAGCGGTTAGGTTAGGTTTCAAAAATGAGGCCAAAACCAATCCAAAATATAATTTTAAGGCTTAAACCAGTTATAGAACTAGTTAAACTAAATTAACTAGATAACACGTCTTAAAAGTATTTATTTATATATTTTAGCGTATTTTAGCGTATATTTTTTTACCTTAGCAAAGGCTAGTCCTATTTAGATTATAGCGCTTATCCCTATAGGGTAAGGCTTAGTTAGGCTTATACAGAGGCTCGTATAGAGGCTTGTTTTATATTATAGCCAAAGCTATCTAGTTTTATTAGATAACCGGTTTATTAAAATACCTAATAACCGATTTAAATTAAGCCAATAAAATCGACAAACCGGTTACTCTTAAGATTTTGGTTAAACCAAACCAATCCAAAGAGTAACCTAACCATTGACATCACTGCTCCTTAGCGCTCTATTCCTCCCCAGCCTTACTTTGAATTAGGTATAGATCTGGAGCTCCAAGAGCCAAATCAACCTCAGATCCACTCCAATCCACCAATCAGAAGCTCCAATCCAAATCCATATCAAGCCTCAATCCAACCAGGAGCTCCAAATAGACCCCGCTCCAACAAGATCACTGTCTACTTGCTCCACTAACTGGTTCCACATTTGGGCTAATTCTTACTCTAGTTGTTTCCATTCATTCCTGTTGAACGTAGAATAGGATGAGGACTCTGTCTATTGAATATGGCTCTAGAAGTTCTCTATATACACCCTCTCGTCAATTCCAGTGGTTAGCGTGTTTTATTAACTTTCCCTTAAACAGCAAAAATACTAAACTTCCCCTACAAAAAGGCCGTGCAGACGTGGCTGCGCCAACCACCGGAATTGATGAGAGGGTGTAGATCAGGTAGGTCCAGGCAACTGAGTCAATAGGTAGTAGAAAATAGGTAATGAGACATTCGATGAGACATTTAGTCATAAGTTGAGAGACAACTAAGACATAGTTCGTACAGACGATCTAGGTCGTCAGACAGTAGTACGGTGGTGGTAAGGAACTCCGATTCAGGTCGACAATTCCCCCACTGCAATTTTTTCGAATCCCAATGTAAATTCAATTGCTCGTCCAACTGCTTCCAATCTTTTTCCCACTGCTGCTTCTATTTTTCTATCTGCCTCGTTTTCTGTCCTAACAGCTGTTTCCACCGCTGTTGCAAACCACCACTCCCAGTAAACCTTCAGTCCCTCTCCCCATTTATTTTCGGAAACGTAGACGCACTTGACATTCCTGGTAAGTGGGTCTTCCAGATGGCTACACTGTTCCGATATAACCTCTTGTATCTCGGGGAAAGGACCGTCAACAGTCGCAATCCTATCAACCACAAAGCCCTCGATTATCAGTGTATTCAAATCATCCGAGAACTTGGCCTGCGGTGTATTGATGTCAAATCTTCCTAACACCCAAAAGTTTTGCCAATACGACCGCCACCGCATACTAGCGCTGCGTGAGAGATTTGTGAGGTTTGGTGCCCATGTGGTAAGTCTGCTTCGTAGGTGGAGTGGCTGAACATGAGAATATCCAGCCTATTTTCGGTTTCTATAATATGACTGGTAAATTGGCTGCAAACTTCCTTGAGTGACTCAGTATAATCTGGAACTAAAGCACTCCTGTCTGCCTCAGGGGCAAGTCCAAGGATTGCGTAAAAGTGGTCGCGGGCATCTGTTGCGTTTGCTGTGTACGTTAGCAAAATAAGGGCGCTTAAGGGCACGTTCGATAACTTGTTTTGCCTAGGTCGACTTCACCAGGTGGGCGCAGCCAGGTCGATATGGGCGCAATCTGCAGGGTTTAAGCGCTTCTTCTAGACGCTAAAGCAGGGGTGCTTTCCACCTGGTAGAAGGCGTTGGTTCGACCTTCTAGTTAACCCACCCCAATATCTGGCCATAAACACCATCAGCTTCTGCTCCGCCAATACAGTAACGTTACGGCATTTTGCTAAGGACTCGCAACCGTTCCTAGGCGTAACCCCGCGTGCTTTCGGGTTTGGTATTGACGCATCGTTGAATTTATTCCCCCCTTCTGTTATTTTTTAGGAATATGTAAAAGCTATAATAGGCAGCTGGTAGAGGCATTAAGAGTGAAAAGCGATCCTTCAGAGGATTTAAAAACATGTTTATTGCAGAGAATTGAATGTATCTGTTATTATTATTAGCAAAAGAACTATTGGAGGGAAAGTAAGGCGCAAAAGGGAATCTAGAACACACCTCCTTAATAGTCTCCCTCAGAGTTATAATTTACTTTACTATTTACTTCTACTTATTTTAGCACGTAGTTTAAAGTCTCTTGTTTCCAAATATTTTTTATAAGTAACATTGTTTGCGGCTTTCTTAGCCGCAGGAACTTAGGCGAAGTGCCGAAATTTTACGAGGTGGGATTATTTATCTTATGAAGAGAGGTCTGGCGTTGCGATATAACTGCAAAGGTGGTCATGCAGTCGATTAACGTACTATCAATTCGGCCTAATGGCAGACTATAGCTTTATCAAATATGGTCCTAGAAAGATTCGCCTATAGAACTTGCGTCTGCGAAGGTTAAAGTACAACTAATCAAACGAAGCGTGAAAAACGTATAACCGAATTACGTCCCTTGATCCCTATAAACTATATAGGTTTCTTCAGCGAGTTCGCAGGACTAATACAGATTTTGAACTGCTAAAGGCCTTTGAAGACCAAAGAAAAGTATTTCAGTGGCACGGGAACGTATTTAGAAGGTGTAGCAAGCTGAACTGGATCCCAATCATTCCAGCACTAGCTAGGCTAACGCCTATGACAAGGAGACTCGTAATCCGTAGCTCAGTTCGACAGGTGAAGTTGTCCCTTACAACGTTGAAATGGGCCCTGCGGTCATCGATAAGTGACCAGCCAATCGGAGAACAAGTGCTCAATTAAATCCGGTAACGAATTCTCTAAGACCCCAACGTTCTAAGGGATACCAATATGATACGGCTGAGTCTGCAAGCCGTCTAAGAGCGGCGAAGCTCAAAACTACATTTCGAGGATCGGCCTGCATAAAGCCGTTGTACGCGATTCAGATATTATTTTTTCCAATTTTGGAAGCTCCTCTTCAGTCTCAGGTGGTGCCTCATGTATCCGTCGCAGATGGTCGACGAAGTCAGCTCGATGATCGAAAAGCGGTATTTTTCCCGCGCAGGAAGAATGTTTGCATTGATATTTATATCCGAATGCAAATTCTTCCCATCGAGATGTTTTTGCTCGACGCCTCCGTAGTGAGACCAAAGCTTCAGCACATCCTCTTATGTCGTCTTTGTAATCCTCGCAATATTTGTCAACGGCATCCTGAATTTTTTGGAAAGATTGCTCGCCCTTAAGATTAGAATTCCAATCATTTTGGTCTAGACTCGTCGGAAGAAATTCAGGCCCAGCGAGACGACAGTATTCAAATTCCGAGTGACTGCTCTTATCGCGCATCATTTCTTCCACCACGTTGTCTGCCCAATTAGTCCGTATAGGAAAGCTATTGCGGGCTGAAAACGCCTTGGTTAGGCGTGAGCGTTTAGTCTTAACTCCACATCCAACGCTTAGCAGATAGTGTATAGGTGTCTTCACGTCGAAATGCATTGAATGAATTTCTCTATAAGCTTCCAGAGACGGGTTCATCGTCCATCTTGACCCGTCGCGGAACTTGGTAGACTTGCTACTGTTTTCGGGTCCCTGCTGAAGCTTTACGCTTTGGAAATACTGTGGGGAAGCTGAAATTGCTCGACAGACATCCACTATCTTATAAGATTCTGTGTCCTCTTTAGGATTTCGATTAAACTCTGTCATTCCATTCTTGACAAATGGATAAGACCGGAACAAATACGGAGCCCGGAATCCTTTTCCGCCAGTTTCCATGGCTAGAACAAATCTAGAGCGTGTAAGCACGGACTCGAGCTGACAGTCTCGAAGCAAAACTTACGTGCGGCACATTCGTGGGTCAGAACCCAACGTAAGAGATTGAGACTTTAAAATATTTGATAGCGCTATCTCGAGACTTTGCGTGTTGGAGTACTTTCCCTTTACAATGGATAGCATGCGATAGTTTGACGAATGTTCTGCCATCCATTTCCACAGGTCTTTGTAGCTATCGATCGCTTCCTCGATGGTGAACTGCAATCGCCCAAGCATAACGGCGGTGATCCTTTGCTACGTCGTTAGCCACGGTCCGCAATGTTATAGTGTAACGCTTTACTCGCCCTCCAGTGCTTGTTCCTGTTATATAATCGAAGTAGTGGCAAGGCAGGAAGATTCCCTTCAATCGAGTCTCTGAACGACGTTTTTCCTTGGAGTCTGCATTGTTCTCAGGTAGGAGTGATTGTGCGCTGTAGAGGGTTCCAAAGCTTTCCTCAATTTCTCTAATGATGCTCATGAGCCTGCGGAGGATAAAGAGCGAACACAGGCCACGGATACCACCGCCATCTGCTCCCTTGTTAGTTGCAAAATGACATAATAGCGTTTAATGATATCCTACCAAGACTGAGCACTGTTTTCCTCTTCCATAAGATGCCCAACTCAAGAAGTTTCATCAAAGGATCGAGAGCTTTGTTCGCCTTAGAAATCCTATCCTCTTCTGCGACACTCGGAAAAGCGGGCGGAGATGTCGCGGATCGGTTATGGAGATATATATAAGATGAGGCCGCATGACTGTGAAGTGTCGGGCTACTCTCTAGAGAGGCTGTTGAGGGCGCTTCTGCCGGTTCTGTCGGTTCTGCCCTCTGCAACGGTGGGTGGCTCACCGATGATCGCTTTTTGAATACAGGTGCCATTGATAGTGTGAAATTCCAAAGTTATACAAAACTAAGGGGCAAAGGGTGTTAGATATCAGCAGTGCGCATGTCGTCGCATACTCATCATTTAGAGTGTTTCGAGGCAGAGCCCAGTGTGACTGCAAAACGTGTTTCCAAAAATGCGGCTGGAATGGTCCAGGCGGCAAAGCACACAGGAGAACGCCAATGACTCCTATTTTGCTCTTTGGGCATTCGACGGTGGTAATCTAGGCGAAATATTACAGGATTTTCTCTACCGATGACATGTTGATGTTGAAGACCATATGTCGCCTTCTCAAAGGTCAGGATGATATTCTTCTTATGCTGCTCGAGCTGGGTCTAACCCTGGCACGTTTTTGTTAGGTAAGGCAGCCGTGCGCAGCTCACGGGCTACAAACAGTTTCAACTAGTCGCAAGGCGCTTTCCGAAGTGATTATGCCTCGTGGACGACAGGCTGCGCGCCTCGATGGGAGGAATGGTGCCTTGAGGCGCTAATTATTCGTCCCCTCTTAGCCTTGACCAAGGCACCTGCTTCTAAGTAGATACACAAGTGGGAACCTCGCCCTCGAAGGCACCTTGGGGCTGAGACAGTCAGTCACAAGGAAGAGTCATCAATCAGCAAAAGCATACCTCCACATTTTTATTAATAAATTAATATAAAAAAATTAATCACGGCAGGTGTCAATGCCAAGTGGCAAGAAATGCTGATGAATATGAATGACGTCATTATTAGCAATGCGAAACTTAGGTTCCTCCCCGATACTCTGTCAGAAACTACAGGCGGAACTTCCGATGGGCTTCTGGTCAGCTCGGCTAGCACCGCTTCGAAGTCGGACTGCTCAAGTTGATGTTCCGGACATTTCTAGTGTCCTCTAAGGATTATACGGTCAACACTGGTAAGCTTTTATCTAAGTAGAATCTTTCTCATTGTTAATAAAGGTGGTGAGCTGCCAAGATTTGTCACTGAGTACCAAAAAGAGACGCTCGATACTTCAACGACCACCGAAATCTTTGACAAGGTCGCTAAATCATCAAACGCTACCCGCAGAACGGTATTTCCAGTCTCAAAAGGTTACAGTTCAAAGTCTGATACCCTGGAGCTCATCGATGACCTGGCGCAGGAACGCTTGCTGCATGACCACGTCAACAACCAACTCCGCGTCCTCAGCCTCTGACACGAATCGAGAAATATCGACTCCCTGAATGCACGCCATAACGGCGTTGTAGTAGCGTTCACCTATCGTATCTCTTACATAACTCATCAATCCACCGTCATCGTTCAGTATTCGGTCCTTCGTTTTTCTCAAAAGTCCAGTTTTAAAGACCTCTGCTTCTTGTGCCGCCTGTTTCCTCGCCTGGTCTTTGGTTAGCGCATTTCGAGCTTCAGCTTGAGCTTGAGCTCTAGCCTCTACTTCCTTTACTTTCTTTGTAATTTGGAAGAGCTCATCTGCTGTCTTCCAGTGCGCTATTTCTAGAAGAATAATACCAAGGCTGTAGACATCGAAATCCTTGCGGTAGTGGCCCGGTGCGTTGTTTTGATAATCTGGGTGGCAGTAAATTGCCCACATTAAATCACTAGGAGGCCGTGTTGACGTAATATTGGCAGCGGCGGGCCGAGCATACTCAAAGCCTGAAATTAAAGGTTCACTAGATTCGCCTGAGAATAGGATGCTCGCGCTCCGTAGGCCTTTATGCAGCCATCCGACGGCGTGGAGGCAGAAGAGAGAAGTAACAACACCCTGTGCAATCTTGATACGCTTGTTGATTGTGCTTTTGGATTGCTCTCTCTCAAGGATCTCGAATAGAGATTCTGGTACTGCTTTCGACTGACTTTGCTTTGGAACCTTTAAAACGAAACCAAACCGGTTTCTTTTAGGAGTCTTATCCTGGAAGTATCCTAGGCAATCGGGAATGCTGAGTTCTTTAGGCTTTTCTCGTTTTTCAAGCAGAGCCGACAATTGACTCAGTCGTTTCACAAGATCTGGATTCGGTCCCCACGTTGGGAACTCGAACTCGTTCTTTGGTTGAATTGGACCAGGAATAAATTCTTTCCATTCAATCCAGACCTGCTGATCACGAAATATTGCCGATGTCCGTGACCCTCGGTCCGTCTCAGCATCCCATTTGAATGTGAAGTCGTCCACCGAGTCCAGCCTAGTACCCAGATCCGCATCCGCTGCAAACACTTCTGCGTACTCAATACTGAACTGGGCCAGTCTCTCAAATAACGTTTCTTGATCCTGGGAGGTGCGGTCCTCAGTTCGATCGAGGAGAGTTGTGGCCTGAGAGAAAATACTGCTCGAGTCTATTTCAAGCTCAGGATCAGGAATCTTAACGACCTTAGCGCCTTCGAGCAAAGCCTTCATTTCCTGAACTGAGTCTGTCAACCGTAACATTGCTAGGCATGTCTCGCGGGTAGACTGTGCTAACAACTCCAGCTGGTAATCGCCCGTGGTCTGATGTAGGTAGTCGGTAAGATCTTTCAGTTTTTGAAGTGCTTCAAAGTATCTGGTTCTATCGACCATTGCCCATCTAAGGCGTTTTGGCTCCATAGCGACGTTCTTCGCCTTCTTCCCAAAGCTCATAATATGATTGATACCCCTCGTGTACTTTTGTTGTCTCTTTGGCACGTTAGGAGACTGGAACATTCCATACAAGCTAACGTCTATGCTATCGACTGTTTCCTTATCGCCAGGCTTTAGATTACGCTCTTGGGCGGCCTCTTGAGGACCAGCGGGAGTGACTTTGACTTGCGGACCTATGTTTGGCTGTGTGACGCAATCTTTGGTACCGCCGTCCGAAGTGCCGATAGGCCGGTGCTCATCATCCTCGTTCCACTTCAACTCTTTGTAGTCTTTCTGAAGACGCTGGAAGAGGGCGTTCATTTCGCTAAGCACGGCCATAATAATATGGCGATTAGCCGTGTACTTCTTGTTGAATCCCTCATAGTCCTTTTTATCCGATAAACCCGCTACAACGGCCCAGTCCATGATTCGACTGTATTCGATTCGAAGTCGGAGTTTAAAGGATGCACAGTCTTCAGGCATATTGGCTGCATATTCGAAGTATTCGAAACCTTCAGACCAGAGTTAGCACCCGCATCATGTATAGGTCGGCTTCATTAAGGAAGGGTACTATACCATGCTTCACTCCCTCGAATACTTGAATAGCCAACGAAGCTGCTCCTAAAGAGAGGGATATAATCGAGATCGGATCAGTCATCTTCTTCTCATGCTCAAACGCTGACGGGATTTGCAGGTGTACGGATTGTTTTGAAGATGCTAATAGTAGGTATAGTAAAGAGTAATAGCGGCAAAGAACAGTTGCCTGGAGCTGGGAAGCACTCAAAGGAGCACGGTCTGTTTCCCTCCTGCATCACAGCCTCCGAGTGCGCCTTAAGCAGGGATTACAGGCATCGAATGGAGAACATGCAGGGGGCGTGTTTGTGAGTGGATGGATTGGTTGCCGCTCGGCAATTGAGTCCATAGAGGGACAAGTCTATTAAGCCTTGCGGGAAACGCCACAAGCAACTCACTGAACCTTTTGCTCAGCTCCTACAGCCCCAATCGCACCTTGCGAAAAGGAGGCTAAGCTCTGCATTCTCGGGCTTTGCACAAACCCAGTCCGAGCTCAACCTAGTTCCCGCTCAGCCCAGTTAAACTCTATCATCTTGTCATTCTCAGGTTCTTACTCTCAGATCGCAGGTCGTATATGCGATTAATCTTGTTCTGTTTTCTTTCATAGAAGCAGTCGTTCTTTGCCAGCGTTACGAAATTCCTCCGTCAATGCTTGCTATTGACTAACCCCGGTCTACAGAACACTTCAAAGACGCCGCATCTGTTGTCGATATATCGCATTCAGTGAGGCCGCCAGTTGCAGCTGCCCGCTCTATGATGGTGGTCAGCGCTGCAACAGCTAAATCTTGCCACCGACCTTGTGCTACGGCCTCCTAATCCAACTCCATGACCCTTTACGCAGAAGGCAGTAATTCAAACTATGGACCTCAATTTCAGGACAGTCTATCCCAACACAGCACCGGCCAGAATGGGACGAAATCAGAGCCAAGACAATCAAAGTCCCCAAGCATTGCGATCGACAGCTCCAGCTCTTCTGTCTCTGTTCAAGGAAGCTCAGAACAAGGGCGTCTCTTCGAGGAAACGCCGCGTGGGAGCGATAACACCTCTAACACTCCTAGCCTTGGAGAGGCGCCTATCTCTCGTAACGGCTCCCAGCGTTCTAATAAGATGCAGAGAAGGACGGAGTTTGACACCCCGCATGCAGACTCTGTGGCATCAGCCACCGAATCAGCGCAAATGGGAGGCTGTAACAGCCCTCGTCTGCGAACCCAAGAGAAGGCTCATAATCAAGCATCGCGAATGCCCCTTCCAGAGTTCCGCCGGAAGTGCTGCTTTCGTTGGCCAAGTGGAGGTGGGTCAAACCGCCTAGTTCTCGAGCCGGGACAGGGTCCGAAACTGGGCAAATACTTGGGGACAGTTGGATGGAGTCAAAAGGCCTTCATCGCCGCATTTGAAGTTACTAAAGAATACGGCTTCGAGGATAGGCTCGCTGCTAAGGAGATTCGTTGCACTGAGGATGATGAGAAGCGCAAAGTTTACCAAGAGATCTCAAACCTCAAATCTTTGGACCATAACCACATCATAGCGTTCCTTGGCAGTTACATCCAAGAGGAGCGAATCGGTATACTGATGTTTCCAGTTGCATCTTATAATCTTCAGGAATTTATGGACGTGGTCTCAACCTATAATAAGAACAATTGCAACGATCCTCCTGCTATAGAACACGAACACGTACGCTTACTTCGAATATACCCTGCGTGTCTCTGTCAGGCCCTTAAGTATCTGCACGAGGTCCTGGAGATCAAACATAAAGATATTAAACCAGAAAATATCCTTATTGACAGACACGATTCTGTCATCATCACAGACTTTGGAATCTCTACAAGACATGCCGGCTCCGCAAATCCTGTCACATATGGACCCACTGGATATACCGTGAAGTACGGGGCTCCAGAGGTCATCCACGGCCAAGAAGAGGTGGGGGTAGGGCGGGATTACGATATCGACATCTTTTCTCTCGGCTGTGTTTGGTTAGAGATGGCAAACGTTATCTATGGAGAGCCTTTCGATAATATGTACCAAGTCGTTGGGAAACCTGTACCACAAAAGGATGGCGGGCCCGTAGTGGCGTATCATGAATGCGCAGAGAATGTGCGCCGGTGGATCTTGCACTTATTGAAGAAGGGGAACCGAACTATGGTCTCTTGCCCTCCCTCATGCGACCAGCTTGGCACGTTGAGCGTCACTCCCGTGCAAAGTTTTGATCAGGAAATGTTCAACATGATCCTGAAAATGATGTCAGAGAATCCAAAAGAGAGACCGTCCCTACAGACAGTATGGGAATTGTTGGACACGACCACTTCCCCTTGCCCACAGTGTCATCCATCGGTAAGTTCATTGCTTGAAAGCGGTTGTTTGAATGCAACTAAAATTGGTAGATCAATCAAGACATTTCTAACCAAAGACCGCGAAGACTGGCCTCTGTTGTGTCGTTGGACCCCAACGATCCCGTGGAGGATATTGTTTCTTCGGACAACGTACCTAAGTTGACGTTCACAGACACTACGGCTAAAGCAACCGCCTCTGGGCACGGTCGAGGTTATGAAGGGTTCCCAGTGGACACTCCCCCAGAGCCAATGCCGATCCATAATTCCTACTACAAATCCTCATTACAAGGTCCTGCAAGCTCCGGCTCGCCGCTCCAGATTTTCGATAATGTTGGAATGACGCCAGCAGCCTCTCAAGCCAGAAGCCCCTCTCCTCCAATGAGAGCTCATTCACCAGATCTCCTCTCCGTGTCGTACCAGCCACACGGAGTAGCGCGAGAGAAGAAGACCCCAGAAAATGAATCCATTGAGACTAATGGGAGCAACGAAATACCGAACAAGTATGCTAATGGAGAATGGAGTATCGTGCCGTATAGGCCACAAAGTCGCGAGGTTACTTCAGGACGTTCCCAGCCATCAGAAGATCAAGTAGCAGCCCCCAAGCCCATTATCAGGGTGTTCAGTCTAGGGCGTAATCCGAACTTTAGAGAACTACCACAAGAGAAAATGGATGACGAAATTCTCATTTGCACGGAAGAGAAAAAGATAGTCCTGCTCAACTGGCGAACGAATGGCGAAGATTGTACGTTTAGGTTGCTCAGACCGATGCCATGTTTTCGCATCTGGCTAACGTATATAGTGGCCAAAGGAGTTCTCATGCAGATACCTCATCGCGACCGCAACATGCGAACCCCCCAAGGTGATCTCGACCTGTGGAAACTTGTCTCCTTTCCCCTTAACGTACGCCGCTTCTTTGGCCGCCTGAATCTGATATTCTTCCGAGGGAATTATCCGGACAGTCAGTTGTTACAGATGCCAGGCCGGCCAGCTGAACGTCATACCCATATTCGACAGCGTTTCTGGAGAAAGAGACCCAAACAGCCAGTTACTGGGCCGAGCCCTGCGATAGCAGCCAATACGTCTGAAGAGGAAGCTTGCGGGGGCCCCTAAATCGCCTCATTGCCATTAGTAAAAGCCCACGAATTTGGACCAAGACCATGGCCCAGGATACCTCACTGAACAACGGCGACCATTCCCTCAGCCATTCTTCATAGGATACGTTCATCCGCACACACATTCTCTCTCCCTTCCTCCCTTCCCCTCCCTCTCTCTCTCTCTCTCTTTCCCTC
>Ga0307515_10014858_pt1 | contig 14393 bp, 13 predicted proteins | sample 17_EM_MG_FD_194513 | JGI IMG/M metagenome (GOLD analysis project Ga0307515, IMG submission 194513) | Populus trichocarpa ectomycorrhiza microbial communities from riparian zone in the Pacific Northwest, United States - 17_EM | ecosystem: Host-associated > Plants > Roots > Unclassified | place...
CCGGGACGATGCGCGCGTCGTCGGGCAAGAACGCCTGGACCTTCTTCAGCGTGGCCAGTGTCTCGACCAGGTGCCCGTCCAGCAACCACGGCAGCGCCGGCTTGGACGCGATGACCGGGTTGCCGGCCCACATCACCTTCGACTGGGGCTCCCAGACGAACAGGTCGCCGCCGGTTTGCGCAAAGCCGAAGTCGATGATCTGGACCTGCTTGCCGCCCAGGTCGAGTGTGAGGCGGCTGCCCTCACCGACCAGCACATCGCCGGTGCGCGCCTGGATCGGCTCGATGCCGCGGCCGGCACCGAAGTTCTTGATCATGAACGCCTTGTCCTCGTCCAGGCGCGTGTCGACATAGGTCTTCGTGTTCACGTGCTGGACGATGCGCGTCGACGCCGGCATGTACATGTTGCCGTAGGCGTGATCGCCGTGCGCGCTGGTGTTCACGGCGTAGAGGATCGGCAGCGTGGTGTGCTTGTGCGAGAGCTCGACAACCTGGGCGTTGAGGCGCTTGTTCAGCATCGTCTCGATCAGCAACGCGCCCTTGGTGCCGACGATCAGGCCGGCGCTGGTAGCCGCCGCGCCGCCCTTGGCATTCAGCTCTGCCGCATCGGCCGGGTAATACACGTGAACCCCTGGCGCCAAGGTCTCGCTGCGCATCTGGACCTTGTTGCCATCCCACACCGGCTCGCCAGCGCTGGCCGACGAGGCGGCCAGCAACGTGACGGCCGCAGCGGCCAGGGTCAGTACTGTCTTCCATGAAGGCGCCGCCGTCTTGTTGATCTGATTCATCTTCAAACTCCTGGTTGGCTGGTGGATGCGGCGCTACGATAGGTTTTGCAGTAGAGCAAGACAATCCAGAATCAGGACAAGCAAGATTTGCGTGGATGCAAATGACGGATGACCATGACAGATGACCTCAACGACCTGCGCTTCGTGGCCGCGATTGCCCAAACGGGCTCACTCTCTGGTGCCGCGCGCAGGCTGGGCGTCAACCACGCCACGGCCTTCCGTCGCCTCACCGCGATGGAGAGCCGGCTCGGGGTTCGTCTGTTCGAGCGCGGCGGCGGCCGCTATGCGGCAACGGCCGCCGGCGAAGAGCTGGCCCGGGCCGGCACGGTGATCGAGTTCGAGGCCACGCAGTCGCTGCGCAAGGTCGCAGGCCAGGACTTGCGACCGAGCGGCGTGGTGCGGGTGACGACCACCGACACGATCGCTGCGAGCTTTCTGCCTGCGATGGCGCTCAGCTGTCGCCAGCAACATCCGGACATCACCTTGCACGTCACGATGGCCAACGAGTTGCACAACCTGTCGCGCCGTGATGCCGACATCGCGATCCGGCCGTCCGACAAACCGCCCGAGCACCTGATCGGCAAACGCATCGGGCCGCTGGCCATGGCGGCCTATGGCGCCCGCAACTACCTGCGGGGCGCTCGGCATGTGGCGGATCTGGCCGGCCACGCCTGGCTCGGGCTCGACGACTCGCTGAGCTACCACCGCAGCCTGAAGTGGCTGGCCAAGGTAGCCCCCGCCGCCCCGCTGGTCTACCGAACCAACAACTTCACCGGTTTGCACCACGCCTGCGCCCACGGGCTGGGGCTCGCAGTGCTGCCCTGCTTTCTGGCAGACCCGGACAAGCGGCTGCAACGCATGACGCCGCCGCTGGACGAATTGCAGGTTCCGCTGTGGCTGCTGATGCACCCGGACCTGCGCCACACGGCGCGCGTGGCGGCCGTCTTCGATTTTCTCTTCCAGCAGTTCGGCCAGGTCGCTGCGCCGATTGCCGGCCTCATCTCAGCGCCCGCCCGCTGAGGGCCCTAGCGCGAAGCCGAAGGGCGGCTCAGGCCGCCATCGCTGCCTCGGCCGGGTCGGCCAAGCGCCGCGCAACGTCGCAGCACTCGTCGAACCCAGCCGCAAAGGCGTCGACCACGTCGGGGTCAAAATGGCGGCCCCGCTGCTCAAGCACCAGATCGCGTGCCGCGTTGACTGCCCATGCTGGCTTGTAAACGCGCTTGCAGATCAGTGCATCGAACACGTCGGCCAAGGCCATCAGTCGCGCCGCGACCGGGATCTGATCGCCGGCCAGGCCTTCGGGGTAGCCGCTGCCGTCCCATTTCTCATGGTGGCTGCGGGCGATCTGCTTGGCAAAGCGCAAGAACCCGAGATCACCGCCGGGGTTGTCTTCCAGGCCCACGTCGCGCTCGGCCAGCTCGATGGCCTCGGCCCCGAGCCGGGCATGGGTCTGCATGATCGCCCACTCGCTCGGCGCCAGCTTGCCCGGCTTGAGCAGGATGTGGTCCGGGATGCCGACCTTGCCGATGTCGTGCAGCGGCGCGGATCGCACCATCAGGTCGATCGCTTGCGTGTCGAGCTCTGACGCGAACCGCGGATGGGCCTGCAGCCGCATGGCAAGGATGCGCACGTACTCTGCGGTGCGGCGCAGATGGTTGCCGGTTTCGTTGTCGCGCGTCTCGGCCAGGCGAGCAAGCGCATGGATGCTCACGTCGCGGATGTTCTGGTTCTCGGCCGTTCGCCGCGCCACCTCGGCTTCGAGGTAGTGGTTCTGGTCCACCAGGCGGGCCCGGGCTCGCTGCAACTCCACATGGGTCGCCACCCGGGCCAGCAGCACCCGCACGCGGATGGGCTTGGCGATGTAGTCGACCGCGCCCTGCTCCAGGCAGCGTTCTTCGTCGGCCATGCCGCCCGCGGCGGTCACCAGGATCACTGGCACATCGCGGGTGCGTTCGTCGGCGCGCAGGTGCTCGAGCACGTCGTAGCCGTTCATCCCGGGCATCATCAGGTCCAGCAAGACGAGATGGGGCAACGGATCGCGGGCCATCAAGGCCAACGCGTGTTCGCCGGTCAACGCGGTGCTGACCTCGTACTGCGGCCCCAGCAGCGCCTCCATGAGCGCGATGTTCTGGGGGTTGTCGTCCACGACCAGGACACGAGCCCGGTGACTCTCGATCATGGTTTTTTCTCCCTTGGCGCCCGCCAGCACACACCGCGGATGGCACGCGGAAGAGGGTGAGCGTTCGAACGATAGGCTTCGGGAACCAGTGTGTCCAGTCTCGGCCTTGGCCGGCGCGCGTCAGAGATGTGCGCGACGCTCACCGCCGCTACACCGCAGGGCTGCACGGTGAAAAGTGACCATGGCAGAGTGATTTGTGTCATGCGCCGCCTGATTTCAATTCGATAGTAATACTTTTGACGACCAGCAGAACGGGATCACCTCACCCACCGGAGTAGACTGCCGGGTTTTTCCCATTGGGCCTGCGCTGACGCATGACGCGAAGGTCACTGCACACAGGCTTCACCGGCTCGCCACTCGTTCGATTGCTTGCTCGACTGACCGATGTCGACGTTCCAGACGCCAAACCGGCGTTCGCGGAACGGCTGAGCCAATGGCTCAGCTGGACGGACGCCATCTCACTGTCGGCGGCACTGAACGGCCCCGCAGCGATGGCGCAGCCCGTCGCACGGGCCGGCGCAAGCACCGAGGAAGGCGAGTTCGCCCGCATGCGAAGCGCGCTGGTGAATGCCGTCACCGAAGACAGCACCTCCGCCCCCGACCAGGGGTGGAAGAGCCGGCGTGCGCCTGCGCGCGACACGCCGCCCCCCATGGACACGACCGCCGCAGACACGACCATCAGCTTCACGCCGCACCGCAGCCGGTACTTCGCGAAGCAACAGGCGATGGAACTCGGCATCGGCCCGCTGCGAACTCGGCTGCGGGCCGCACTGACGGCCCGGTCGCCGGCCCTGGCCCAGCTGGCCGCGGTGGACGCCGTGATGGAGCAGGTGCTTGGTGAGCAAGAGCGCAGCCTGCTGTCGACCGTACCCGTGCTGCTCGAGAAGCACTTCGAGCGTTTGCGCCAGGCCCACTTGGCCACGCTCGCAGCCATCGAACCAGACAACGACGCTCAAACGCCAGCCGAAGCCGCCACCGCGGCCCCTTGGCTCGACGAGTTCCGCCGTGACATGCAAAGCATGTTGCTCGCCGAACTCGACCTCCGACTTCAACCGGTCGAGGGGCTGCTCGAAGCCCTTCGCACGACGCCATAGACCTCAAGGCATGACCAGAATTCTTCAACTCGCCGCCTTCATCGCGGGCCTGGCCACCATCGGATGGGTCGGTGCCGGCTATGTCGGCACGAACCCGATCGCGCTGACCGTCACCCTGCTCGTCGGCGCGTTCTACCTGATGGGCACGCTGGAGCTGCGGCGCTTCCACCAGGCCACGTCCACGCTGACCGGGGCTGTGGCGCAGCTGTCCGAGCCACCGCCAAGCCTGAGCCACTGGCTGGCTCAGTTGCACCCTTCGCTGCAGAACGCGGTGCGCATGCGCGTCGAGGGTGAGCGCGTCGCCCTGCCCGGCCCGGCCCTGACGCCGTACCTGGCCGGGCTGCTGGTGCTGCTGGGCATGCTGGGCACCTTCCTCGGCATGGTGGTCACGCTCAGCGGCACCGGCTTGGCGCTCGAGAGCGCGACGGACCTGCAGGCCATCCGCGCCTCGTTGTCGGCGCCGGTCAAGGGCCTGGGACTGGCCTTCGGCACCTCGGTCGCGGGCGTCACAGCCTCTGCGGCGCTGGGCCTCATCTCGGCCTTGTGCCGGCGTGAACGGCTGCTGACCGCACAGGTTCTGGACACGAAGATCGCGACCAGCTTGCGCGTCTTCTCCCTCGCGCACCAGCGCGAAGAGTCGTTCAAGCTGTTGCAGCAACAGTCCCAGCTGATGCCTGCGCTGGTCGACCGGCTGCAGGACATGATGGCCACGCTCGATCGCCAGAGCCAGGCCTTGAACGAACGGCTCGCCACCAACCAGGAGCGCTTCCATCAGCAGGCCGAAGCCGCGTACACGACGCTGGCGTCATCGGTCGACCGATCGCTGAAGGCCAGCTTGACCGAAAGTGCCCGTGTCGCCGGCGCGGCGATCCAGCCGGTGGTCGAAGCGACGCTGGCCGGCATCGCACGCGAAACGGCCACCTTGCACACCGCCATGGCGCACACCGCGCAGCAGCAGTTGGACGAGTTGTCGACACGCTTCGAGGCCAGCAGCGCCGCAACGGCCGTTCACTGGAAGACTGCGCTGGCCGAGCATCAGCAGACCACGGCGGCACTCTCTCAGGGCCTGCACACCTCGCTGGATCAATTCAGCGCCACCTTCGAACAGCGCTCGGCGTCGCTGATCGATGGCATGTCGACCCGCCTCGACAGCACGGCCGGCAACCTGTCGAACACGTGGCAAGCGGCGCTCGAACAGCACGAGCGCAGCAGCGAGACCTTGGCGAACCACACCCAGCACGCCCTGGCGTCGGCAGCGGCCACTTTCGAGCAGCATTCGACGGCGCTGGTACGCACCGTGGACCAGGCCCATGCAGATCTGCAAACCCGCATCGATTCACGCGAGCAGCAGCGGATGACGACGTGGACCGACGCGCTACAAGCCGTGGCCACCTCGCTGAAGCAAGAGTGGCAGCAAGCGGGCGCCCACACATTGGGCCAGCAGCAGCAGATCTGCCAGACGCTGGAGCAGACTGCGCGCGACATGTCGGCTCAGGCCGAAACGCATGCGAGGAACACGATCGCCGAGATCACCCGACTCGTGCAGGCTGCATCGGAAGCGCCCCGCGCCGCGGCCGAAGTGGTGGCCGAGCTGCGTGAGCAGGTCTCCAGCAGCATGGCGCGCGACAACGCCACGCTGGACGAACGCAACCGCTTGATGGAAACGCTGGGGGCATTGCTCGACGCTGTGAACCACGCTTCCACTGAGCAGCGTGCCGCGATCGACGCGCTGGTGGACGCGTCGGCCGACCTGCTGGAGCGTGTCGGCACCCGCTTCACCGACAAGGTCGACGCCGAGACCGACAAGATGGCCGCCATCGCCGCGCAGGTCAACGGCAGTGCGGTCGAGGTGGCAAGCCTGGGCGAAGCGTTCGGTTTTGCGGTGCAGCTGTTCAGCCAGTCGAACGACAAGCTGGTGGCCCACCTGCAGCGCATCGAAGGCGCGCTCAGCAAATCGATCGCCCGCAGTGACGAGCAATTGGCCTACTACGTGGCCCAGGCACGCGAGGTGATCGACCTGAGCATCATGTCGCAGCAGCAGATCGTCGAAGACCTGCAGCAACTGGCCGTCAAGCGCGTTCCGGCCGACAGCGAGGCGTGATGGTGGAAGACCTCGAAGCCGGCCTCGAGCCGACGGTGCCGGTCTGGGCCGTCTTCGGCGACCTGATGTCGGGCCTGCTCGGCGCCTTCGTGCTGATCCTGGTGTGCGTGCTCGGCATGCAGCTCGAACTCGCCACCAAGCTGGAGGCCGAGGTCAAGCAGCGCCAGGCAGAAGCACAGCGACGCGAAGCGCTCGAGAAAGCCCTGGCCGGGCCGCTCGCAGCCGGGCGGGTCACGCTGAACAACGGGCGCATCGGCATCAGCGGCAGCGTGCTGTTCGCCTTCAACTCCGACGATCTGCAGCCCGAAGGCCGCGAGGTGCTGAAGGCGCTGTCGCTTCCCCTGGCAACGTACCTGCAATCGCGCGACGAAGTCTTGATGGTGAGCGGCTTCACCGACGACAGGCAGGTGCGTGGCGGCAAAGGCAAGTTCACCGACAACTGGGAGCTCTCGGCGCAGCGCGCGTTGACGGTGACCCGGGCGCTGATCGAAGAAGGTGTGCCGTCTTCGTCGGTCTTTGCCGCGGCCTTCGGCTCCGAGCAGCCGGTGGCGTCGAATGCCGATGCGGACGGCCGCTCCAAGAATCGGCGGGTGGAGATGGCGCCGACGCCGAGACCCTCCAGCGGGGCAGCGAAAGCCCATGAGTAGCGCTGACGTCACGGCGGCACCTGACGTGGACGCCGCGGCGACGATCGAGACCTGGCGCGCGCGCGGTGCCCACCAGCTGGACCCAGTGCGCTTTCGCTTCATCGAAGCACTGGCCCGGCGTGCAGCCGAGCACGGTGGCGACACCCGGCGCATCCTCGAAGAAAAGCTCGCCAAGCTGGTCGCGGCGTATGGCGAAGACCTCGACAAGGCTGGCGACACGGCGTCGCAGGCCAGCGTCGAGGCGGTCGCGCCTGCGGCACCCGTGCGGCCATCGATCCCCCGCCCTCTGCCGGCGCCGCGTACCGTCGTCACGGGGGACGATGAGCGCCCCGACCTCGGCACACTCGCCGGCCTCGTCAAGCACCTCGCGCGCCAGGCGCCGCCGCCCGAACATGGCGGTGTGGCAGCCCGCCAGACCACCGCAGCGACTTCAGCTGCACCCGAACTGAAGTCGCTCAGGTACTTCAAGCGGACCTTGTCGAAGCTGAGTGCCGACCAGCGGTTGGCGCAGTCGCTGGCGAGGCTGCCGGGCAACGCGGGGCCGCTCAACTCGCACCACCTCGTGCACCGATCGTTGCTGTTGATGCGCGACCTGTCGCCGGACTACCTGCAACGGTTCATCGGCCATGTCGACGCGCTGCTGTGGCTGGACCAGGTGAGCAGCGGCCATCCACCAGGGGCCAAAGAAGCCACTCGCACCGAAGGCGACAGAAAGCTCGCGCGCGGCAAGCCCGGTTGACGCCGAGGCCTGCGCCGCAGGCGAGGCCCGGCTTCCTTAGATGGCCCGCACCTGGCTACGACCCAGGCGCTTCGCATCGTGCAGCGCCCATGCAGCGCGCAGCAACGCATCGCTCAGGTCTTCGCCTTCGCCGCAGGCGGTCAGGCCGAAGCTCGCGGTCACCGGCAGGCCCGGGGCGATGGATGCCCAGTCGTGCTGTTCGATCAGGTCGCGCACGCGGACCGCCGCCTGCATCGATTCTTCCAACGGCGCGCCGCCGCCGAAACCGACGACGAACTCTTCGCCGGCCCAACTGGCCACCGCGTCGTTCGGGCGCAGGTGCTTGCGCATCAATTGCCCCACGGTGCGCAGCACCTCGCGGCCCTGGACGGACGTGAACCTGGCGCTGATGGCCTTGAACTGGTCCACACTGCCCATCATCAGCACCAGTGCCGTGCCGGGGGCCTGGCCCGACTTCCACTGATCCATGCGCTGTTCGAACTGGCGCCGGCCGGGCAAACCGATCGGTGTGGCGTCGAATGCCGCATCGAAAGGCTCTTCCGCAAGCCCGCCCTGCGTGGACTCACCATCGCGCACGCGCGCCAACTCGGCAAGCGTACGTTGGCCCTCTTGCGTGGCGCGTTCGGCCATTGCTTCCGAGCGCGACTGGGCCTGCGTCCTGAGCGAGGCTTCACGCAGCTTGGCGTGTTCACGGTGGGAAGCCAGCGCCAGCCGCCAGTGGCCCTGGGCTTCTTGCAACAGGCAGTTCTCCAGGTGCACCTCGGCCAGCAGCACCGGATCCTCCTCTTGCTGCCGCAGCATCGACAAGGCTTCGTTCACATGGGCGCTGGCGAGACGGTACTGGCCGGTCTGCCGCTCGAGTTGCGCCAGGCACAGCTCGATCCGGGCGCGCCGGGTCCCCAGGCCCGCGGCCATGGTGGCCTTGTGGCCCACGCGCAGCACGGCACGCGCCTCGTCCCACTGCCCCAGGCGCATCAACGCGGCCGAGCTGACAACGGCGATCGGCACGACCAGGTGCAGCCAGCCCCGTTCCACCACGTCGTCCAGGTGGCGCTTCAGTTCTTCGAAGGCCGGCCGCATCTCGTCCCAGGCGACCTGCCGTTCGTGCAACACCGCGACCCGGGCGGTCAACATGTTGCCGATGACGACTGCCTTCATCACCGGATCGTTCATGTAGGGCGTGAGCGCCGCGCCGCGTTCGGTGCACTCCAAGGCCTGGTCGTCGCGATCGATGAACGAGTACAAGGTGGCGGCGTTGTTCCAGAAGCGGCACTGCATCAGCGGGTCGTCGCTCACCGAAGGCAGCAGCTTGGTGCCGCGGTAGAACAGCTCGAACGCTTCGGCCACCTGCCCGAGATTCGTCAACGTGACGGCGTGCATCGAAATCAGGTGCAACAGGCGCCCGCTGTCGCCGGTGCGGGTCAGCAGCTCCAGACCGCGGTTGCCGGCGGTCAGTGCCGCCGCGTACATGCCGTTGTAGTGGTAGCCCAGGACCATCAGGTACTGGCACCAGGCCATGCGCACCACATCGTCGTCCCGCGAGACCATCGGCCACACCTGGTGGCACAGGGTCAGCCCCGCGTTGACCTCGCCGCTTCGCACCAAGATCTCGGCGCGCGCCAATGCCTCGGCCGATGACTCGTTGGCTGCGGCCGGCGGCAGCGGCACTTTCTTGGGGCTGCTGGGCGGCGGCGCCGGCTGCATTGCCGCGACGATGCGCGCAAAGAGCGGGTCTACTGCCGACGCAGCCTCGGTCGAATCGGCTTCGTTGGTATCCGCGTCGTTGGGAACGGACTCGAGCGGCGGCTCACACGATGACTCGGGCGAGGTGGACATGGGACAGCGGTCTGGGAGCGATGCAATGACTGGACGCCAAAGAATACGGCTCTCCGCGACAGCGGTGAGATTCGGATCGGCGCCGTGTAAAGGCACGGCCAGCGAACCGACACCAGGGGTTCGAACGTCTGGGGGCTCACCGCCCCGTAAAGCAAGCCATTGCATCGCGGGCCCCTCCCGTCAGCGCGACCCGGCCCTTGCGCGCATGATTTTTCATCCGCTTACCACGCGGAGTTTTTCACCGCGGTGTGCCCCACGGCCTTCCCAGGCCGTGTGCACGCCGGTCCCCTCACTTCCGATGTCAGACTCGGCCGGCGTGACGACGTCAGCCGGCGCGATTCAAGCAATCAGGGCATCACGCCGTAATCGTGCGCGATCGTGAACGCTTCGATGGTCGGAAAGACCTCCTTGTCGACGGTCGGCTGCTTTTCCAGCATCTTGATCTCGACCGCGCCGAGCGGAAGGTTCCAGGTCCCGCCCAGCGAGTAGTGGCGGGTGGTGCCGGGGAAGGTCCGCGAATCGATGACCGACCCGTCGGGGGCGTACAGCGTCACAACCAGGTGGGTGCGCGGCACGTACTTGCCATCGACGTCCGAGCCGTAGGCGGTGATGCCGAAGCTGTTGATGTTCGACGGGAAGCCGTCCATGCGCAGCACGCCGTCGCTCGCCGTCGTCGTGATGGCATGCATGTGCGTGCCCTTGTACGTCCGCACGGCCTTCAGGCTGCCGGCGTTGGCGCTCAAGGTGTAGGACGCATTCGGCGATGGCGAAGAATCAGGGCAGTTCCGGACCAGCGGCCCGGGGATCACGCCATCACGAAAATCGTCCAGCGTGTCGAAAACCTTCAGGTCGATCTGGGTGTCGGGATCGGTATCGAGCGAGCAATCCACGGCTTGTGCCGAGGCGTTGGCAGCCCAAAGCGTGAAAAGCACGGTGCACGCCGAAGCCAGGCGGTGGCGGGTAGATGTATCAGACATGGCAAAAAAGGGGATAAATTAACCGAAGGGGTTTCCGGTCCAGGCCGAATCGAGGTTTCGCTCAAACAAGCGGCGCAACCGCATCATTCGATTCGATCGGCATATTTCGGGACGGATGGATAAAAGGCTCCCCCGGTCCCGGGGGAGCCCTTTTGCCATCAGTTCGACAGGCTGGTCGTCAGATTGTCTTGTGTGACCGCATTGGTATTGCCCAGCAGGCCCACGCCGGCGCCGAGCGTGGCGCCGAAGTCGTACGAGAACGACCATTCAGGCACGCCGTCGTTGTTGGTGTCGATATCGGCAAAGGCGCTCGCGCCCGAGGTCCTGAGCGTGACGCGCGCCTTGGCGAAGCCGGTGATGTCGTGGTTGCTCACGGTGAAGCACTTGCCCGGAGTGCCCAGCCCGCTCAGCACGGTGGGCTCGAAACAAATGGCCTCAAACTTGCCGCTCGACGCGGGGCGCAGCTTCAACGATGCCTTGCCGACATAGACGCCGCCGTAGTGGCCGATGTCCTGGCGCGTCACCGCAATGGTCACGGTGGCTTGGTTGTCGTTGGCGGCTGGCGTGAACTTGGTGTAGGCCGCACCGTCCGACGTGTATTTGTTGTCGGCGATCTTGCCGGAAGTGCCGATCAGCGGCACCCAATTGGCACCCAGGGTGGACCGGTTGAAATTATCGGTGGCGGCAAAGGCCGTGGTGGAAACCATGACCGACAGAAGGATGGGCAGCGATTTTGCGAGTTTCATCTTGGCTCCTAGGGGGTTTGCGATAAATTCTCAGAAGACTTCTCCGAGTTTTCTGCGGTGCGTTTTGCACAGGCCATTTGCGACGGCGGAGCCAGTATTCCATCGCCGCCCTTCGCCAAACCATCCCCCTCAATCTAGGGATATCGTTTCCCACAGGGTGACGGGCCATCAAGCGCCTGCTATTTGCGCGTGGCCAATCCCTTGGAGCGGCGCGAAAGCGCCTGGCCGCCCATTGCGATGCCCAGCGCGACGAGCACCAACCCCGCCGCCACGGCAAACGTGACCCGCATGCCCACGGCCGCAGCCTCGGGGCTTGCCCGCGACACGTCTGCGGCGCCCGACGCCACCGCAAACACGGCCCCCATGACCGATGCGCCAGTGACCAGCCCGAGGTTGCGCGACAGGTTGAGCAGGCCCGAGACGACGCCGCGCTGGTCGGGCGCCACGTCGGTCATCACCGCGGTGTTGTTAGCTGCCTGGAACAGCGCGTAGTGGGCGGTGACGATGACAAGCGAGACGACGTAGCCTGCAACGCCAAGCGAAGCTGGCACGGTGCAGAGCGCGACGCACCCGATGGCCATTCCCGCGAGTCCGGCCAGCGTCATGCGCTGCGCGCCCCATCGGTCCACCACGCGGCCGGCAGGCACGCCGGTGAGCGCCGAGACCACCGGTCCGGCCGACATGGCAACGCCGACCAGCGCCGTGTCCAGGCCCAACGAACGGGCAAGGTAGAACGGCCCGACGACCAAGGTCGCCATCATCACCGTCGAGACCAGCGCGCCCATCGCCAGACTCGCGCTCAACGCCGGATCGCGGAACCTCGCGAGCCGGATCAGCGGCGACCGCGCCCTCGACTCGGTCCACACAAATAGGCCGACCCCGACCGCAGCGGCTAGCAGCAGCACCTGGTTGAGCAGGCCGAAGCGGCCGCGCCCGATCGTCACCGCCAGCGCATAGGCCACCAGCGTCGACGCCAGCAGCAGCGTGCCCAGATGGTCGAAGCCTGGGCGACTCACATTCGGCACGCGACGATCGGCGGGCAAGTACCGCCGCACCAAGACAAAGGCCACGGCACCCAGCGGCAGGTTGACCAGAAAGATCGCCTGCCAGCCCAGCCCGGCGATCAGCAGGCCACCCAGCGAAGGCCCGAGCGCCGTGCCGACCGCCGACATCGTGCCGAGCAGGCCCATGGCACTGCCGGTCCTGGACTTGGGGACCGCTTCACCGACAAACGCCATGGTCAGCGCCATCATGACCGCCGCACCCAAGCCCTGCGCGGCCCGCGCGGCGATCAGCCACCCGAGCGAAGGCGCAACACCGCACAAGCCAGAAGCCACTGTGAACAGCAAGACGCCCGCCATCAGCAGGCGCCGGCGGCCCGTCAGATCGCCCAGTCGCCCGACGCTGACGATCAACGCGGTGGTGGCCAGAAGGTACGCCAGCACGACCCACTGAACCTGCTGGAATGGGGCAGCGAAGGCTTCGGCCAGCGTCGGCAACGCAACGTTGGCCACGCTGACGCCGAGAGACGGCAGCAGCATGCACAGCGACAGGCTGACCAGCACCCCACCAAGTGGCGGGCCAGGCTCCGCGCCAACGACAACCGCCTCGGGATTGGCTGAAACGCTCACCTTGAACTCCATCGATCCGGCGCTCCGGGATGGAGCCCCTGGACGATAGTTTTTGGCGTGACAAGGCGGAAGGCGCATCATCTGCACTTCATTCGTGCGTCTGACGCCATCTCACTCCCTTTTTTGAGCCCATGGCCGGCCCTGATCTCAACCTGCTTGTCACCCTGGATGCACTGTTGGCCGAAGGCAGCGTGGCGGGCGCCGCCCGTCGCTTGCGGCTCAGCCCCTCGGCGATGAGCCGGGCGCTGGCGCGCCTGCGCGAGGTGACCGGCGATCCGCTGCTGGTCAGGGCGGGGCGGGGGCTCGTCCCGTCACCGCGGGCGCTCGAGCTGCGCGAGCGGGTCGGCCCGCTGGTGCAGGACGCTCAAGCGGCCCTGCGCCCCGCGAAGAAGCTGCAGCTCAAGAAGCTGGACCGGTGGTTCACGCTGCGCACCAGCGAGGGCTTCGTCGAAAACTTCGGCGCACCGCTGCTGGCGCACATCCGCCATGAGGCCCCCGGCGTCCGCCTGCGTTTCATGCCCAAACTCGACAAGGACAGCGCCCTGCTGCGCGACGGAACGGTGGATCTGGAGACCGGCGTCGTCGGCCAGTCGATCGGGCCGGAAGTACGGACGCAGGCCTTGTTCCGCGATCGATTCGTCGGCGTCGTGAGAAAGGGCCACCGGCTGTGCAAGGGCACCATCACGCCGGCCCGTTATGCCGCCGAGAGGCATGTCTGCATCTCGCGCCGAGGCGTTGACAAAGGCCTTGTCGACGAAGCCCTGGCATCGCTGGGGCTGAAGCGCGAACTGGCCGCAGCCGTTGGCGGTTTCTCGGCCGCGCTGGCCTTGGCTCGGGCGTCTGATCTGGTGGCCAGCGTTCCCGAGCGGCACACGGGCGATCTGCGCACCGGCATGCACAGCTTTGCCTTGCCGATGCTGGTCTCGCCGATCACGGTGTCGCTGCTGTGGCACCCGCGAATGGACGGCGATCCGGCCCACCGCTGGCTGCGCGGCTGTGTGCATGCCGTCTGCGCAGCGCAGATCGGTGAGCCGCTGGAGCCGGCGGGGGACCGCAAGGCCTGACTGGTGACCGCGCTGTCAACGCGCTGGCGTCACCGGCGTGCCCTCAGGCCCGCCCGGAACGGCGGCTGCGCGGTTGCAGCTTGTCCAACTCGGCCAGCTCCTGCTTGAGCAGCATCAGCAAGGTACGGGCGTGTTCGACGGGCAGGCGCACGCAACTGCTGGCGGAACCTTCATCACGGACCGGCCGAGGCAGCACCAGGACATCGACGCCAAGCTCGATCTGGCCGTTGTTGTCATGCCTGGCCGACTTCAGGCGCTGCACTTCGATGTCGTAGGTCTTCACGCGGTTCTCTCCTGCAAATGGGGCAACCCCGGGATTGTCGGCGCACCTGCTGCGGCAGCCGCCCTCACCCCTGGAACCGACACGACACCAGCGACTCACGGTCGCTGTCGACCATCAGCGACTCGCGGTTGCCGTCGGCCATCAGCGACTCGCGGTTGCCGTCGGCCATCAGCGACTCGCGGTTGCCGTCGGGCCACCAGCCGCTTGCCGGCCGGCGGAGGCACGCTGCACTTTAGGTTCGGCTCACAGGGGGCTGAAAGAAAGCGGCACCTGCGCAAATGGCAGCGGCACGGTAGCGACGATGCCGCC
>Ga0307515_10014859_pt1 | contig 14392 bp, 11 predicted proteins | sample 17_EM_MG_FD_194513 | JGI IMG/M metagenome (GOLD analysis project Ga0307515, IMG submission 194513) | Populus trichocarpa ectomycorrhiza microbial communities from riparian zone in the Pacific Northwest, United States - 17_EM | ecosystem: Host-associated > Plants > Roots > Unclassified | place...
ATTAAAGATCTTGAGAGAATCCGTTGCATTTTTCTCATGATAGTTTCAATTTGTTTCTCTGGGATCATGATGAGTTGTCATTATTCACGTTCATACCATGTAGGAGTTGCCAGTTCCATTTATACTTATCGGTGACTATATTGCGTTTTTTCATATCCTTGAGGCATTGTTTCTATATATGTTATATTTTTCGTGGCTGGAACATAAGTCAAGTATACTTTCTTGTTCCTCCACTTCTCAGAAAGATTTCTTCATGTCCTCCATTCATGAGACCAGTATATTGAGTGGTGGGAAGAGTGGTTCTTAACTTCTTATTGTGCATGCTCTTTTCAGTGCTGCTGTGAATTCAGATACGCATGAGGAAGTTGCTATAAAGAAGATTGGTAATGCATTTGACAACAGAATAGATGCTAAAAGGACACTGAGGGAAATTATGCTTCTCCGACACATGGATCATGAAAATGTAAGCATGTAATTTACCTAGGGTTAAATTCATGATACTTGTTGGTCACATATGCCTCATCAATTCTTTCTCTTTTACCTATATTATTGTGTTCACTAGTGGTTCTACATTCATCACTCTTCCATATGCCTCCTTGTGTGTTTAGATTTCCACTTCTTTCTTTTCTGCAGGTTATTGCTATCAGGGACATAACACGGCCACCCAAAAAGGAGGCCTTCAATGATGTCTACATTGTTTATGAATTAATGGACACTGATCTTCATCAGATTATTCGTTCTGATCAAGCACTGAATGATGATCATTGTCAGGTATGGCACCAAGAACAATGTTTAGGCCTTATACCTTGTGACTCTTTTAGTGAAAAACTTGATAGCTTATCTATGTGCTTGCTTGTTGTCTTATTAGATTCTCTGATCACAACTTGGAATCATATAATTCAAATTTTCTTTCAATAAAGATCATAGCAGCAAGAAAGGAAATAAATGGTACCATAATGATTACTAAAACTTGGGGATTTTATCCCTCAACTTATTGCAGTTCGAAGTGCTTGACTTTGTTGCGAAGGAATTTAATGAGAACAATTCCATATTTAGAATCTCAAAGCAGCCATGATAACTTATAATCTGTATAATATAGGCTTCCACTTCCCTTTCTGGAGCTTCTATGCAAAAAGATGAATGAATGCTTGCATTAACAGTATGAAGTGCTTGGCTCTCTTGTGAAGAAAATTAATGTGAACAATTGAAAATTTAGAATCTTAAAGCAGCATAACTCATAATCTGTATAAATTTAGGCTTCCATTTCTCTTTCTAGCGCTTCTTTGCAAAAGGTAAATGAATGCTTGCATTGACTAACTGATGTACATAAACCAGTTTCTTTTGTTTCTTCCTGTTGCTTAGTGTATGCAATGATAAAATAGCTAATGAACTCAAATAACAACGTTATTGACTCTTCAGTCCAGAGTAACTAACAAGAATGCCAGCTTAAATAGATGTTGTCGGTAAAAGTACTCTAAAGTTTAGAGAAAGTAAAGCACATTCATAATGTCCACTTTTACTGTGACAATACGATATTTGAACAGTCATTTGTCAAAATGTTGAACTTGTGTACTGGGACATTACCCATGTCAAAATCTGGAATTTTTATGTTGTAAAATTTGAGTTAATATGTCATGACTTGCTTGAATAAAATTGACTTTGACATTGCATATGGGATTAATAGATTCTCAATGAACCTTTTGCAGTACTTCTTGTATCAGTTATTGCGAGGATTGAAATATGTACACTCAGCCAATGTTCTGCATCGTGATCTTAAGCCCAGCAATTTGCTTCTCAATTCAAATTGTGACCTTAAAATTGGAGACTTTGGGTTGGCAAGGACAACATCTGAAACAGATTTCATGACTGAGTATGTGGTCACTCGTTGGTACAGAGCACCGGAGTTGCTCCTTAATTGCTCAGAGTACACTGCTGCAATTGACATTTGGTCTGTTGGTTGCATACTTGGTGAGATTATGACCAGAGAACCTTTATTTCCAGGGAAAGATTATGTTCATCAGCTGAGGCTTATTACAGAGGTATGCCTTTTGGGCCTCATGTGTAGTTAATTTTTGCTGCATCTTCCTTTACACCTTTTATGCACTCTATGATATAGGATCCGTGGTTCAGTCATACTATATGGAAGGCCAGTCTGGTTTAGTACCCCCCTCAGCCCCTGCCACCTCCTCACTCCTCTATATTTCCTTCCAAGAAATCCTGCTTTGAGTATAGCTTGCCATAATGGTTTTGTTAAGTGACCTTCATACCACTAGTGAACATGAGGCTAGCAATTTATATATACTAGTTGATGTTTACTCTCTTGTTAGATTGATTAGTAATGGATGTGTCGATTTAGACATGAAAATCACCATCAGTGTTCTATATGCGTGGTGGCTTGCAAATAGTCACACATCTCAAGATATTTGATTGCATCACCTGTAAGATATTTGATTGCATTGTCTGTAAAGAAAACAGATGATTGGTTTTTGACATGGTGTTAGAGACATCATGACATGCACTGATGATGCTAGCCTGTGGTGCTGCTAAATTCTTATTCCAGAAAAGAACAGCACATATCTCTTGATTGTTTTAATTGTGACAAAACTGAGGAAGAGAACTTGTTTATTTATTTAGTGTTCACTAACAACCATCAATTCATTCCTTTTATTTTTGTTTAAAGTTGATAGGTTCACCCGATGATGCTAGCCTTGGCTTTCTGCGAAGTAATAATGCCCGAAGATATGTTAGACAGCTTCCACAATACAAAAGGCAAAATTTCTCTGCTAGGTTTCCCAATATGTCTCCAGGAGCTGTTGATCTACTGGAGAAAATGCTTGTGTTTGATCCCAATAACCGCATCACTGGTATAAAGACAGAGTTCAAATTTTACTTGAGACATTTTTAAGCAGTGGCTTGTAGTTCGAGCCCTTTTTGTTTTTTCCTTCACTCTTAGATGGTCACGCTTCTTCATGTGTTTGCAGTCGATGAGGCTCTTTGTCACTCATACTTGTCATCTCTCCATGACATCAATGATGAGCCTGTCTGCCCCAGGCCTTTTCATTTTGATTTTGAGCACCCATCATGTACTGAAGAGCACATCAAAGAGCTCATCTGGAGGGAATCAGTGAAGTTCAATCCGGATCTACCCTGTTAGGAGAAAAGGATTATGCTGCAGAAAGATGTTGGGAAATGGAATAGCTTCTTCTTCGGAATGTCCTCCATTCATCATTTTCTCGAGAATACGAACACCACATTCTTAGAACCTAAAAGCTGAACTTATTTAATGATCACGAAGTTAGCATAACTTCTGACACATTTGGGTGCTTATATAAAATGTTAATGCCTGAAGTGCATTGTAAAAAGTAGAGTTGATTATCGTGAGTACTAGAATTTGGGAATTTGATCTAAGGAGCAAAGCAAGGATCATGTGTTGTATGATCATATGATGGATCCAGTATCTATTTTTTCCCCTTTATGATTCTCCAATAAAATTGAGATGTTAATAAAAAGTGTTTGTTTTTCATTTTTGCCGTGTTTTGTAAACCATGCTGATGTTTGCTGGTTTCTTGGTGAACTTGGGTGTTGAAAACTTGCTGCAGAGCAAGCTGGTGTTGAGTGCTTAAATTTTGTAGATGTGCTTTTCTCCTAGGACTGGTACTTTGTTCTTTTTCAGTGAATGGTTTAACAAGACATCTAAAGGAAAATAAAAATATAGCGAAGCTGCAATTATTTATGCAATCATTATATAAATTCCATGGAATTTCAAATTGAGTGCTTGGAATACCGTTTGTCTTTTACCATTAGGTTGATTTACTTGTGCAGCCTGACAGTTTCCATGGATATGTCATTTATCATCTCAATAACCAAATTTTGTTTGCTATATAAATCACACTATAATACCATTAGAACCAATGGAAAACACATTCCAATGTACAGAAACCTTTTTCATGTCACCAACATGGAAGAGCACGTCTGAACCTCCATATTCTCAATTGGCAGGTTATCTTCTGGATAATTGCATGCTCCAATCTTTCCTGGTCCCTGATCTGATAACAGATCACAAGGTTTTGGGGTCACTTCACTTGTAATCCCTGCAACATCAGAGCAGTTCCACTGAAGTTTCTTTCGATTCCGTGCAAGTCCAATGGTCACATTAGATATGCAGATTCCAGTGAAGGGATCACCAGCTATGCCCTCTAATCTAGCTGCCATTGTCACATTCTCGGCAACCACATCACGATAATTGATATTCTGAATCACAGGAATTGCATTGGGATCGTAGTTGTTGTCAGGATGAGAACCATAATTTCCTGTCATCCAAAAGACCCATTTCATTGTTTTCAATGTCATCCCTCTTACATATATGTCTTTTACATAACCTCCTCTTCCTACAGCAGTTTTGATTCTAACACCTGATTCTGAATCAATAGCTGTGATGTCTTCTGCCCGAACATCCTCAATCCCCCCAGACATCTCGCTCCCTAGTGCAATCACTGCGCTGGTCGGTGAAATGCATGTCAGCCTTCTGATAACAACTTGCTTGGTAGGCATCCCAAAAGCAATACCATACTCATCCCAACCACTCTTAACAGCCACACAATCATCTCCGGACACAATGTAACAGTCCTGAATTTTGGTGTTTGTGCAAGAATCTGAAGAAGTTACAGAACCAATAACTCAACCGTCACATGCATGTTCAGAATTTCAGAATGACATTCTGGCATTCTTTTCAGTTTTATGAAAAAGTACCAAGTATGAAAAACTGTTCTCGCTTTATACTCTATAGAAGCAAATTCAATTTCTCCATGTTTACCTGGGTTGATCCCATCAGTGTTTGGAGATCTCACAGGTGCAAGAATTGTCAAGCCTTGAACTACAACATTGCTGCATTGCATTTAATATATCAATACACATTCTTCCAACGGAATAATTAAGTATCAACACCAGAGAAGTAAGAGCGAAGCATGCAACTACTAGTAACAACCATGCACAAGGAGAAATACCTGCAATAAACAGGATGAACATTCCATGATGGGGAATTGATCAATGTAAGATTGGATATTTGAATGTTAGTAGAGAACATGATTTCTATCAGGTAAGGCCTGGTGTGATTCAGCTCTCCGGCACGGAATTTTGTCCACCAGAGTTCACCCTGACCATCGATTGTGCCATTGGCGCCTGTAAAGCCGAATATGTTCATAGTCAATATGTGAAATACTTTCCTTTTTACTTTAGAAAAGGAGTTATTAATATTATACCAGTTATTACAACATCTGTGAGGTTGTTTCCAAAAATAAGACTGCTAAACCTTGCACCATCTGCATCTCTTCCTCTACCATAGGATGGCAGGGGTTCAATCAGTGGATATTCACTTTCATCCTGATGAAATGTTCAAAATGCAGGAAAAATTAATTTATCATTTGTAAAGGGTGGTGGCTCCCCATACCTTTCAACAAATAGCTAAAGGCATCTTCTAACTTGGGTAGTACTTAGGGGACTCTCTAACTAAGATGGAAATATTGATACATCATTGCTATATTAGGATAAATTTATAATATTTGCAAGCACCAGCAGTGGAATTAAAAGAGCTTTGCCAGCTTTCTGAGTAAAACTGGAAATTAATGCATAAACCAGATGTTTTTTTCATTTTTGTTTCTCTGGTATTGGATAAATAAGAATCTTAACCTGATGGAACTCATATTAATTAACCTAAATTGTTCATATTTCAAAGAAGTCTCTATGACCGTGCTATATCTTTCTTACCTTCACCCCCCCCATCTACAATTCCTTTCTTTTTCTTTTTCTTTTTGGTCATTTTGCACCTCTATTTATTCTTGATGATTCTGAAGTTGTGCTTGGTATATGAGACTGAACAAGATATCATAATACAACTTCATACTTGTATTGGTGTTCGTTGCAGGCAAGGGATATGATATATAAAAGCAATCTTAATTTGTCCACTATCATAGTTCCATTTTTGTTCCACCTCTCATACCCAGTCACCTTTACTCGCCAAACATATCAAACACAACAAAATCATATGGACACAGAGTGGACCTGTCTAGCTTGTGAAGCCGATAATCTTCAATCAGGCTCCTTCAAGGTGCACTTTCCAATTTAGGCCCACAATATTTATTGCATAAGTTTCTACTGGTAGTTACTGGACCATAGCAGCCTAGGAAAGTTGGTCCATTTATCTAACTGAACTACTTTCAACCACCATTTCAAGGAGACCCCCTTTTTTCTTTCCTCTTTATGAAAAATAACATCATAATGGAGAAGAACGAATTAGTAATTAAACCAAATTTCTGGCAAGAATGAAGAACTAAGTTATTTCTCTTATGGGCCATGGGAGGAAAGAGGAGAGCATCTTCTAGGCATCCAAACAAATTTATATTTGTAGACCGATCTCGAGCAAGAACTGAAGAAAGGGCTACTAAGTAAATGGAATAAAGGAAAGAAAGAGGAAATCAGCAAGTTCAATTTACATTAAAAAATAATTAAGAAACTTGACAAATTCTAACCTGAGAACCGAGCAGAACAGCGTCTTTGTCAAGATAGAGAGTGAAATAACTAGTGAGATTGAAACTCCCAGTCAACCATCTTCCTGGAGGAACATAGAGTAAGGATCCACCTTCTGATGAGAACTGGCTCAAATGATCAATTGCAGCTTGAAAAGCCTCTGTGTTTACTGTTGTTCCATCTCCAACACCCCCAAAATCTGACACTGATGCACTATGAGCCCTGCAACTTACAGCTGCATACTCAAAACAATCCCACTTCGAAGATTTTCTGCTCTCAACACCAATTGTACATAACAGTACCAAATAAACAAGTACTACTCTGACACCAATCACCTGTTCATTTAATTCAAGAATATGAAAGCCTGGTCAGGAAAATCATGCATGGAAATGAGATTTTTATTTCTCTTTCATCTATAAGCAGAGCAAAAGGATATATAACTGACGTCTCAGAACATGATCCTAAGAACAGCAAGGTGTTGAAAGTTGAGAAGATGCTTTAAAATGTGATGATGCTTTCATTGTTTTCATGATTCCAAAATTTTTTTACCTTAGATCTTCTTGCACTTGTCCACAACTCCATTGGTGCTGAAAACCAGGTCCTTCGGTTTATTATTGCAGAGACAGATGGGCTATCTGTGCAATATATATACTCAATGTGACTCATGGATATTAACCGTAAACAGTTATTTTTTGTCGTTGTGGATCAAACATAGAAAATTACAATTCCAGCCCTGGTCAGATTGCTTAAAATTCAAAACTTCATTTTCTTCTTGTGTAATACAAAACTACAAGAGGAGTCTTCTAAGAAAGAAAATGTCACTTTGTTTAGCTTCAAAGTACATGCAACCATGGAAAGGCGGCAAGTCATCCATTAGTATGGACGTGATTTCGCCTTAATCAAAATTATAGGAGCAAGTTCATGAAAAACCCTACTGAGATCCGATTCTTTCTGAGGCTGGTGGATGGATTAGAAGGTTGGGAAACTAGTAGTTCCTTGTTGAGCTTAGAAGACTCTCTGGTGCTTTAAATTAGTACTAGTGTAAGAGGAATGAAGCCTTAGAGAATATGTTGCGTGTGCATTTATAAAATCTAAAGAAGATGATTAATTATAGAGAGAATTATACATGGTAAGAGGATGAAGATAGAGAGGTTAGAGATGACTTACCTTGAAATTCAAGGCAGTTTATATAGTTTTGAACGAATATGAGCATGTTTATATGCATGGTAGAGCAGTCAATGAACTTGCTACCTGTAGTTTTGAACTGCGTGGAGATAATGTTCTTAGTGACGACGAGCCTCTATAAAAGTAATCTGATTTCTAGGAGAAATGTGGCTGGTTTGTGTGCTTTCATTTAATACATGTACCTTCAATCCTTATGATTGGTGACCAATAAATCAATTAAAAAAAATTAAAAGAGCTATGCGTACCGTTTAAAATAGTATTTCTCAGGAAAAAAATTAGTTGGTTCTTGTGATAAATTCCGAGTGATTTATTTTTTTGTTAATTTTTTTATCGCATGCATGGCGTGTTATGAATTGTCAGGTTGTTTTTTATCAATGAATATTTAGTGGGCTATCATTCTTCTAATTTATTCAATATAGAAAAACTAATAATTAGATATAAATCTTATCTATAATGTGACTGATTACGTGATTGTTCTTAAAATAGTGTTTGTCTGGTATAGTTGAATTAAATTTTAGTTAATTTTTAACGAGATGACATTAGGTTTTTTAATTTTTTTTCTAGGATGCATTTGGGGGGTGATCAAGTGGTTTTGGGTGCGTCTCATTTGAGCTTCTGGGGAATCATAGTTGGTCCTCTGCCAGGGAGTGCTATCTAGTTGGGCTATGTGAACATTTCGGGCCCAATTTGTAGACTAGTCTGTGGGCTTTTTATTGTGATTGAACCATCCCTCCAAAGTCTAATAAAGCAATGAGACACACATTATGTCCAAGCCCACAAATATGTAATCAACATTCGGGTATTGAGGGTAGATTCAGGCTCCCTTGTTCATAACCTCCCCACCTTAATATTTTTCCCTATAGCTTGGACTAGATTTGTTACCTGCACACCGCAGGCTAGGATTTTTTTCCGCCATAAAAATGCTACAGTAAAAAAAAACTCAATATCCGAGTAATTAATTTAATTGGTAATTTAAATAATATAAATAAATAAATACAATAATAATAAATAAATAAACAAAAAAAATAAAAAAAAACCATACCTGAGCCCATTTGGATTTGCTCGCAAACCTTATTTTGAAAATTGAAATTGTAAAAAAAATATATATATATTTTTCCTTTAAAAAAATCCTTATTAAACCGGGTGAACTTTCAAATTCCTCGACCATGAGCATAAAATTAGGATAATCTTAAAAAAAGAAAAGTAGAAAAATAAATTTGAAAGATAAAATTGAAATAAATCAATTTAAAAAAGAACAAAAAAAAGGTGAACCAGCATTAATCTTTGAAACTAGTGATCCTAGTCATCCCGAGGCTAACCAAATAAAAGGAAAACCGTAAAAAATAAAAAAGCAAAACTAAAAAAAAGAATAAAAATAAAAAAACATTAGCTTAAAGAAAGGAATAAAAAAATCAAGAAACTCGTGCGAACCTCCTAAACCAAATATAATCTCTAGAACTTACAACTCATTAAGTCCTGGACCCGGGTTCAATCAAGACGCTTAATTCAAAGCCAATTTAATTTTGAATGTTGAAATCTTGAAAAAAAATATTAATAAAAAAACTTGCAAAAAAAAAGATAGCAACAAAAAGAACAAGGATAAAATTTGATTAAAAAAAACTCAAGCTAATGAAATACTAAAAAAAAACAATTTAAAAAATGATCCCAAACAAAAAAAAAATGGAGATAAAAAAAATAGAGATCAAATTTGAAAAATTAAAAAATCATAAAGAGTGAAATTGAAAAAGATTTGTAATTTGATAGATTATTTATAGATTCAAAAATGGTAGGGCTGAAATTGAAAAATATTTGTAATTTTATAGATAATTCAAAATTAAAAAAAATAGTAATCAAAAGAACATGGATCAAATGTGAAGGAAAAATAAATTGCAAGGGTTGGTCTGAATTTCTAAAGAGGCTAGCGCAGAATTCAATGTGGAGAGATGAGAAAAAAAAGAAACAATCATTGGCGTCAAACTCAAGGAGCGTTTGGGGCACGTGCTACCCTATCACGTCGAGAGCACCTAGACCTTTAAGATGCTAAAACAGAAGGCAACGTTTGGTGATCGAATGACCCTACACGTGTCACTCAGATGGCTCCACACGCGCACTCGAATGGCCTCGCACGTGCCGCCCGAACAGTCAGGGGTCATCCACATGTGCAATAATTTTTTTTAAAATAATATTTAATAAATGTAAATTACAAAAATACCCCTGGGGAAGCCTTAAAATTTACAATAAAACTAATGTAAAATGACAAAAAAAAAAAAACCTTATAAGAGAGTTATATTGGTTTTGTCTTTAAAAGCATCAAAATAATTACACTATTTTAAAAAAACTAGAAAGACAAAAGTGTCCCTGAGTAGTAGGCATTATATTATTTTATTATAGTGTTAAATTAGTAATTTTACTATTAAAAAAACAAAATTATTAATCTAACCCCATACAATTTGTAAAAGACAATTGCCCACTTTCAAGGCTTCGTCGAAGCACTCCTAACATTATCATCGCCTGAGACCACCTGATTTTGATAGAGAAGATGCACACCTTTTATTGGAATCCAATCTTGCTTAATTTAGAGGTTTATAGCTTCACATTCAGGCATATGAAGTTATCAACTCAATCAGCTAAAACTGTCATGGCTGACTGTGTTGCCTATTTTCGAGGCTTCGTCAGAGCAATTCTAACGTCATTGTCACCTAAGAATACCTGAATTTGGTAGAGGGAATGCATACCTTTCATTTAAATCCAGCGTCGCTCAATTTGGAGGTCTGTAACTCCACATTTATGCATTTAAAGTTGCCAAGTTAATCAGCTCCAAATCTGAAAATTGAGTGATGACTGATCAGGGATAAGATGTTAGGGACTTCCATGATAAAATTGGGATGTAAGCATCTAATTTCATGGAAATAGAGTTGTATAAGGGATGTTCCTCTTTTATTTGCAAAAAACCTCGTGTCATTAGGAGGTCTAGAGCTCTAGAATGAGCTCTTTGAAGGAGCCAACCTGATCATCGTGAATTGCCTAGAAATTAGGGTTTTTAATTTGAGATTTAACAAAGTTTTAATTTAGTCATTGTTCTTTCAATTGTGGCATACATCCTTAATTGACACAAAAACTTTTTAATTGCATGCAATTTAACTCCCGTCAAACTCAATTGTAAGCCTCTAAGTTAGCCGACTTTTTTCTTTTGATTCTTGGTTCTGAATTTATGCATTTTGACTCTTAATTGACAAATAAACTTTAAATTTTTTTAATTTAGCCTCTAATTTGATCAATTTCAGTCTTTATGTACATTTTTTTTTCAATTTGATCATTGATTTTGGATTTCTTCAATCAAATTTCTAATTGCATAATGGTGGTACAATTCAAGTCACCACTCAGCTATTAAGATGACACATTTCCGGGCCTTATTTGGTGGTCACCAGCCTAAATGATCATTCAGGTAACGACTAATGTAGCTGTTGTGGATGAAGTGTTATAGCAGAGAGTTGAAATGAGTCAGTTACTTAAATATTAGTTGTAGATGGCAAAGAACATGATGAAACAGTTAGCTAATAAGAAGAGAACCAAGAGAGGATTTCTGGTTGGTGAGCTAGTGTTTCTTAAGCTTCAGTCTTATAGGCAAACTAGTATTGCTCTCAAACAAAATATCAAATTAAATCCCAGGTATTATAGACCTTATAAGATTTTACAGAAGGTTGGAGCTGTGGCTTATAAACTTTAACTGTCAGAGGGTTCAAACATCCACCATGTGTTCTGTCTCACTGTTAAAGAAGTCAGTTACAGATGATGCAATTATCTCTTCCTAAAATAGATGACTATGGTTCTATGAAGGTTCATCCGTTAGCCATACTTGACAGGAAAATCATGAAGAAGGGAAGCAGAGCTGTTACAATGGTACTGGTTTAATGGTCAAACCTCTTAAAAGAAGATGCTACGTGGGAAGAATTGGAGGAATTGTCCAGTCAATTTCTAGAATTCAAAACAGATTCTTGAGGGCAAGAATCTCTAAGGGAGGAGTATTGTTAAGTCAGGAATTCAATAAGACAGTAGTAAGAAGTAATGTTGCTGAACTTGAAGGCTTAATTCTGCAGAACTGGAAAGCTGAGAACTTGAAGATGAGGATCCAATAAAAATACAATAGTCACGTGTAAATAGGCAAAAAAACTTGTGATAAATGATTGGTTAGTTGGTGATTGAAGTTAGATAGTAATCAGTTAGTTCTGGTAATTGGTTTCATTGTATATGAAGTGTAATTGGGAGATGTAAGAAGCAAGTAATCAATGAATGACAGTTTTTTGTAACAAATTCTTCTTTCTCATCTTCTTTTTCTTTCAATTCTTCTAGCTCTCTTTTGTTAAGGCTAAGGCCATAACATGAAGACCAAGCATGATAACTCTTCTTAATTTTCATTCTTCAGAAGAAATATATAGATAGATTATATATATCTGTTACTTCTAGTAAATACAATTGGATCGAGGAAACGCCGAAATGGCAGCATGTATATGTCTGGTGATCAGACAGCGAGACACTAGCTAACCCTCGTTTTACATTGGATTAGATTCGGTAATAAATGAGTAACCCATGTCTTCTCTGCAGAGCAAAGAAGCTGCATCAGATCAGTAGATAAATGCTTCCAACTCAACAAAAGTAGCATGAAAAGCTGTAGAACTTTGTGGGAGATCAAACTCTTTTCCTGTAAGTCGTTTCCTTTTCTTGTCAACTCATTGCTATTAATTTGATTAAGGTTCCATAATTTCTAATCAAGATATCACATCATTTATTATAATTTAAACAAGTAATCTTCATGCTAGCTATTTCAATGCCTGGTCACTGAGGAGAGTAAGAACAAGGCATAGGGATTTTTGTTCTAATATGCCATCAAAACAATATATCATAAAGCAGTAAAACTAGCAATTAAACTACGTCTGTAGAGCTTGTTGTTAACCTAATAATTTAATGACTGGTCCTCACGTGTACGCATTCTAATCTTTTATATGAGATTGATTGATAGAGGCCAAACCATGCATGCATTGGATCCATGAATTCAACTGCATAATGAAGGTATTCCATCTGATAGATACAGCTGCATAAGAATACAGGCTCGAAAACCAACTCGAGGGGATTGCTTGATGGTTAAAGGGACAAGATCCCTCCCTAACCATCCTGTTAAAATCTTAGAGCAGATTGAAATTCCTAGCTCTTAGATCGATCAAGCATGAATGACTACACATGGACTATTTATCTTTGATCATAGAGATGTAGTTTTAATACATAAAAAATAGCCCGAGAGCACTAGCTAACCGTAAAGGCAGAAAAGGGAAGAAAAAGATATCAAGAAAACCAATATTGAAGAAAATATATGAAACAGTTTCTAGGAAGTTTTTATTCTGTGTTATTTCTTCTCTCAAGTGAAAAGGTATCGATAAAGTAAAACAAGCACTTATTGTGTTCATATGATCTTGCTATACTGGAACTAAGAATAGCTGGAAACTTTTCAACATTCCAAGAGTACTCACGGAGAATTTTTAATTAATTTCAGAGATAATGGCTTCATCTGTACTCATATAATGGAATGATTCTTCAATCTATCCTTATATCTCTTATTTTTATTTTTCTTCATATTCATCAAAGGCAGGCTGCTAAGCTTTAATTATCTGCTCTATTAAAGACTCATAATCCCAGTCAAAACCCTTAAGCCGTATTGTGGTATGAATGGAAGTTTCTCAAGTTTTTGTTCAAGAAGGAGAAACATTTTCGTGTTGCATGCACGTGTAAAAGCCCAACTATACACGTGAATACTCTAATAAGTTCAAGGATATAGTACATGCTTTTCTTAATGGGTTTAAGGATGTTTACTTTTCTGAATGAATACTGATCTGATGGTATATAGGTAGTAAAAATAACTTTTCTTTGTGAAGAATAAACTGCAGCACCCCTCATGAAAAATTATGCAAGCTCTTCCGGATATCACTGCCACAAAATGCACGAAAATTTAGTGCAAAAACTGTAAATCAAAGTTAATGGTGGGGTTATGGCCGGATCAAGTTAACGCATGTTAATTATTTTAATATTTTAAAAAGAATTAAATAATGTTGTTTGAATTTTTCTAAAAAAAAAATCAAATTGAGTTAATTAGATAAATTTTTACCTACTTTTTTAATTTTGATTTGATCTTGAGTTGATTGGATTTCAAATCGACTTATGGGCAAATAAATTTAATACTATTAATTTATATATCTTGGTTTGTGTATTACAACAGTAGAACTGATTTTTATTGCAAAAAAGTTTTGGAGTTTCAATCATTTGGCTGCCCCTTCTATAAATTTCTGATTTTCTTTGCCGACAAAAGTATGGAGAAAAACAACGTATAAGACGACCAGGCTTCAATTAGATTAATGCACTGAACATGTTAGACTATACCATAAAATTTTCATTTCCTGGCCTTTTTTTCGCTGTCCCTCCTCCATAAATCGATGCATGCCGTCGTTCAATTTTATAGTAATATTTTGTGGAAAGTTTGTCCTAGGCTGCTGACCATAATTAAGCTACCATCTCACATTGAATTTCGAGAAGAGAAATCAGGACAAGTTGAAATCAAATATCTTCTCCATATCTAACTGCTTACTAACACTGATATTGGTGTAAAATATAACAATCTCAAAATATGCCAACATGAAGC
>Ga0307515_10014860_pt1 | contig 14392 bp, 6 predicted proteins | sample 17_EM_MG_FD_194513 | JGI IMG/M metagenome (GOLD analysis project Ga0307515, IMG submission 194513) | Populus trichocarpa ectomycorrhiza microbial communities from riparian zone in the Pacific Northwest, United States - 17_EM | ecosystem: Host-associated > Plants > Roots > Unclassified | place...
CCCACTTCATTGATGAATTCCTCCCCTTTTCCTATGGAATTATTGAGGAGCTTCACAGCTACAGCAATTTCATTGGTCAGCTTTCCTTTGAACACGGTTCCATAAGCTCCTTGGCCCAATTCATCACTGAATTGATTTGTGATCCTCTTGAGATCAGCATAGGAGTACCTAGTGGGATTCAGTGATCTGTAATCATCCAAAAACATTTCAACCCTGGCTTGATATTCTCTTTGTTGTTTATCGTTGCTATTGGCGCGGTAGAGTGCAGGAATCACTATAGCAAAAAGGAATCCTAAAATCACACCTGCAAATCAACATTCTGAGTCAGGAAACTCTGTTTTTTTTTGGGAAGTAATGTATTGAACCAAGTGTAAAATTGAGATGGAGATTTGAGCAGACTACTAACCAGTAATCAGTAGATTTAGCCGCACATCTGTAAGGGATTGGATACTTATTAGCTTCTCCCTTTAAGGCAATTGGTAAAATCATGAAAGCAACAAAGACGAAAAGAGTTTAATTTGAAAAAAAGGAAGAAAGATAGAAAGGCATACCTTTAGTGTGCTGAAGGTAGCATTCAGTTTCAGAAGATCCACAAGTTGGATTGGACCAAGACATATTAAGAACATAATTTTCTTCATGCATCATACTATATGGAATTCCATAAATGTTGTACATCTTGGTACAAGATAACAAATCAGAGTCACTGATGGGCATACTTGATCTGACGAAATGAACTTCATGGTTAAAAGTACTCAGACATGAGATTTTATTTGCGTACAGAGACCTTTTCTCATTAGAAGAACAATTGAACAAGGTCAAATCATACAGCCAATCCTTCTTAATTTGGAAGTGAGAAGCCCCTAAACTGAAGTTTAAACGTTGCCCTAGAAAGCAACCTTGAGGATCCCTTGCATAAATAAGTCGATGTCTATAGTCAATTCCTTCGATGTGGAGACTCAATCCAGTTGGCAGCTTAAGCACTGTGCTGTTGTCTTCCGAGCAGGATAGATCAAACCCAGGATAACCACAGTGGTCTGGTTGTTTTTCCTTGATCCGGAAAGGAAATCGGATGTCAGGGCCACGGTTTCCACATGATCCTGTGCAGTTCGAGCTTGCTCCATGGCCTGCAAGGAAGACAATGAAAAAGTAGAACAAACACATAACCATTTCTGATGAATAGTTCATCATCTCCACACTCCTCTTAAGATGTTATCTGCATGTGCTGATATAGTTTTGGCTTTTCAGAAAACTCATGTAGTCCTTAGATGGGCGAGTCCTTACAGTACTATAGGACACGCGTCCTTGCATGAGAATTTATTTACTCCATCGATCTAGTGTGATGCTCCTCCCTTTGACATTCCTCCACTCACAAACATGTGGGATCCAATTATTCCGTTTTATTTAGATGTGAGTGAGCAAGCATTGCACTAAATACACGATAATAATTAGGGGTGAGCATTATTTCAAACGGTTTGGCTTGGATAAGAAAATATATATAACCGAAGCTTTTTTTAAAAAAAAATTAGTTCAAACGGTTTGGATTGGATAAAAAAATATATAACCCAACTAATTTTGGTTAATTTTTTTTTTTGAATTGAATCAAATAAAAGAACCAAATTAATTGGTTTAGTTTGATTTGTTTTAATTTTTTTTTGAGTTAATGGACCTTTAGTTGAGCAATTTTGACAAGTTTTAGAGGCGGTTTGTTTATGTGGCTATATCATATTTTTTAAAAAATTTATTTTTTTAGTGTTTTTGGATTGTTTTAATGTCATGATATCAAAAATAATTTTTAAAAAATTAAAAAAATATATTATTTTGATGCATTTCCAAGCAATAAACATTTTAAAAAACAATCACTACGACAATGTCAAACACTACCTTAATTTAATGAGTTTTTAGTTTATAACATACCTTTAGTTTTTAATAAGTTTTTTTTAAATGGTTTGGTTTGATTCAGATTGATATAATATGGTTTGGATTGACTTTTTTTTTTTAAATTTTAAATTGAAACAAATAACAAAAAATATTTAAAAAATTCAAAAAACTGTTTGGTTCAGTTAATTTTGGGTCAGTTTCTATGATTAATTTTCTCATCCCTAACAATTATAATCTCTCTGTTTACATAGTATTCAGATTGCATAGAATTAGCAGAAAACTAGATTATATTAAGTGAATTTTAATTACATGGTCGCACTCTTAAAGCTTATGCCAAAGGATTTTTTTTTGTCAAATTAGCATAGTAAACTTAAAAATTTGGAGGAATAACACCATTTGAGAAAAATTTAAAGAAATAACTTACTTTCAACTTGTCGCGCTTTAAAAATATAAAATTTACTAAATGTTGCTATTCCAATGCATGGCAAGATAGTTGTCCTGTTTCAGAATAACGACATTTAATAAATATCACGCTTATAAAGCGCGACAATATAAAACTCCAATTTTCTGGTCGACCAGTTTGATCTAATTGTATTAATCTGTTGATCGTTTCATACAAAAATCATAATTTTATTAATTTTTTCTTTCAAATATATTTTATGAGTCAAAATATATATTTTTGTCCAACTTGTAGACTAAAAAATCTCAAAAAGTTATTGTAATCAGACTTGCGATAACGGGTGATTCTAAGTAGTCAGATGTAGATCTGCCATAACTAAATGAGGATTTGCCATAAATAAATTATGTGAATAACCTAATAGATGTATTTATAAATTAGTATGAGATGTCTATGCTAAATTTTTTTTTGATAATTTTAAATTAAAATAATAATTCAAAAGAGTCATAATATTGGATAGAGTGACGGCAAATGTTTCCATCAATGACTTGATTGTCTGAGAAGGAAACGAAAATAATGGGGCTTTGACAAGTTCTTTAACCTCTCAATCAGTATTTAAGTCCAGTTTGTCTACATGGCCACCTCGCTATCAGTTGAGAAGGGATGAAAGAAAAGTAAAGGGCTCTTTCCTGTTGTCTTGCTCGAGATACAATGAATCGTGAACGAAACGGTCCATATTTTTGTCTCTAGGCTGCAATGAAAATATATAAGATTTTTGCTAAGAAGCTCCTATATATTTTGAAGCTAGCGTGGAGAATTCCCTTGCTTACCTCCACTATCCTATAGTTTGACATCAAATCGCTTATCTATGATTAAATTGCACATGCATTATATTTAAATTGTGTCATTAATTCTTTTCTTCATAAAAAGCTACATACCATTAACAAGAGAAAAGGAAACAGAAATCAAAATGTGTTTGCTAGGTCTATGCTCTAATTAGGTTTAGTTATGTGTGCTTCTATTAATTTCTCTAAATTCTATATATGTATTGGCCAGGAAAAAATAATATCACACTGCATAAATTTATTTTAGATATTCACGCCAAGAGGCAAGAAAAATATTTTATCATCGTCAGTGTAAAAAAGGGAGGAATCCAAACGCATATACATGTTCCAAATCGGCGATTATGAAAAATTACATTATTTATGTACCCAAAATCCAAATCAATACAAAAGAGGCCGTGTCCTGTTGACTTGCTCAAGATACTGCGAAACAAGAAAGAAAAAGTCCAGATTATTTTCATTGGACTACAGTTATGGTCTAGGTAAATGGAGACCTTTTTTTTTAATAGGAATTATATTCTGTAATGTGATGTCAGGTGTGCAAGGCTAGTGTCCACAAGTAGGAAACATTATGTGTCGGGTGGGGGAGTGGTCAGTGGGGACTGGGAAGTGAGAACTCATGAGAAAAGAGAGTGCTGAGTCAGCACAACACCTAAGCAATTCTTTTAAATTTCATGTGAAATCGTGATATCAGTACGTGTTTATTGTTTTTTTACTAGTTCGCCCGATTTTATGTAAGTATGATCGATTTTACTGGTTTTCAAGTTTTAATCTTGATTTTACATGTTTTATATGTTTTGACTCGTAAAATCGTATGAATTTACGAGTCAAAACGCGTAACGTGTTTTTGACAACCATGGTTGTATACTTATAATTAAGACCTGATATAACAGTTAACCTGAATATAAACTCAAATTAATCTATTTTTTTAATTATGAAACTACATCATTTTTTTCAAATCAACGAATCACTGAGTGACCTGACAACCTATTTTTTTATAATATTGGATAATTGCATTGTCCGTTGGAAGAAAGATGCGTGTAATATAAGATCAAAACAATAATGCAAAGTCAAAAACTCAAGAACAAGAAGAAAACTGAAAGGAAGATATACTTTTATTAAATGTTTCTCTTTAAGCTTTATTAGTTATTCTCTCTATTTTGTACTACTTAATAATGTTGAATTACAAGCCTTTTATAAACATAAAGTCATAGACAATCAAGGAATTAAACTAATATAAGGAAATCCTAATATGATCAGGAATTGTATTCTGCTAACTGAACCGGTTGACCGTTTCTTAACCGGTCAACCCATTCAACTTATTCCACTTGGTTGCTCTGTCTCAACCAGTCAACATGTTCCCAAATAGTCGATAGGTTCAACTAATTTTCAGAAATCAATTTACTTTCAACATCCCTCCTTTAAACTTGATTTCTTCATAACTCCCAATATATCTCTCATCTTGATAAAAACATCATATTTGAGTTGCTTTGTGAAGATATTCGCGACTTGGTCTTGTGTCTTCATATACTTGACTTCAACTTCCTTGTTTGTAATGTAATCTCATAGGTAATGAAATCTTGTGTCAATATGCTTATTCTTATCATGAAATACTAGATTCTTTGTTAATGCAATGACTAATGAGTTGTCCACATAAATTTCAATAGACCTCTCTTGTGGCATTCATAGTTCTTTCAATAATCTTCTTAGCTAAATGAAATGATAAACACATGATGTAATAACTACATATTCAGCTTCACATGTTGACAAAGTGACTATGGATTGCTTCTTTGAACTCCATGTAAATATTGTGTCTCCCATGTAGAAAACAAAATCCATAGTGCTCTTTCTATCATCCATATATCTAGCTCAATCATTATCACTATACCCTATAAGCTTAAAGCTATTAGAATAATCAAAGAACAAGTCAAAATCAACAGTACCTTTGATATACCAAAGAATTTGCTTCAATGATTTGAAGTGTATCATAGTTGGTGTCTCCATAAATCTACTCACAAGTCCTACTTTGAAAAGAATATATGAATGAGTGCATGTCAAATATCTCAAACTCTCAACTAAGCTCTTGAAGGTTGTAGAGTTGATCTTTTCTCCTTCATCATTCTTTAACATCTTTACTCCACACTCAATCGGAGCATTTACTCTTGCACAATCCTTCATCTTGAACTTTTTGAGAACCTCTGGGCGAAAAATCATAAATTGACTAGTTTCATGTAAAATAAAAAAATTCATAACTCTCGATCGGGTTATCAGAAAATTCTGAAAATTTGCGTGGAGCCTTCTAATATGATGCCTTAGCTTGGGTTAAAATTTCAGAATTTTTAGAGAAATTCAGAAATTTGACGAAAAATCACAATTTGACTAGTTTTATGTTATTGGACATAATTTTCAATCCGACCATCGGATTGAGGTGAAATTGTATGAGAAATCTTAAAATATATATTGAATAAAATTTGGTTAAAATTTTAAGATGAACGAAGCTCGGTAGTGCTAGAAAAAAAATAAGAACTGTCAAATAGAGGTAAAAATACTCATTAAGGGTAGAATGATTATTTGCCATTGAAAAGAAAACAAATAAGCTCTCCTCTTTTATTAACTGCCAACTGGGCAGAAACAAAAATATGAAAAGAAAGAACATAAAATAACATGAGAGAAAGAGAGAAAAGTAAGGAAAAACATTAAGAAAATTGAGAGAATACCTTTATAAACTTGCAAGTTCAACTTATAAAACACTAAATAAAGTGAAGGAAGGAGAAATTGAGAAGGGGAATTCGGCTAACTTTGGAAGAGAAGAGAAATTGGAAGAAAAGCAATAGGTAAGCATGAGAAGTTTGGATTTAATGTTTGATTTAGATGTTTTCTTAAGCTTACTTGATTAAGTTATGAAGTAATTTCATAGAATTTTACCTTAGTTTCCCTTAAATCCTTGATTTTTGAACTTAGGGTTCTTATTTGACTTTGGGGGGGTTAGGAGGGGAAGGAAAAATGATGAAATTGAAGTGGAATACAATGAAAACAAGTTGAAATAACAAGTAAATAAAGAAAATTTTAGGGGAGGAAAAGAAACATCACATTCGGCCAAATGAAGAAAAAAGTGGGAGAATGAGTTTTGATGTTAATGTTTAGAAAACAACCATGTTTAATCATGATATTTGAAAATGTAAGAAAGACTAAATGAAGAAATAGCATTTAAGTTGAAAAAAAAAAGAGAAAAATAATAAGTAAATTAAAATTAAAAGATAAATAAACTTGTTAAAAGAAAATATAAAGACAAGATGTCTAGATTGTGTTTGAATATAGTTCTTACATATATTTAGATAAAATAAATAATATGATGTGAGGGCATAAATAATAGAAGGATTATTTGATGGAGGAATTATGAACATAAAGTAAGAAAAGAAGTAACTTGAGTTAAATATGAGGTTGTATGTAAAATAATGATGTTATATTTGAGAATGAATTTTTATTAGAACAAATTACAAATAAAAATATTACATGCGTTTTGTTTCGACACGTAAGAAAAATATTGATGGACTAATGATATAATGACACTTGATTGATTCAGGAGTTGTGTCTGGAGTTGGTTATCAGACAGGAGGAGCTGGGTCATCCCGAGCAGAAGGTAGGTGATTCGTTACCTTATTTTGTAATTTTTAGTTTCCCTAAATATCTATGTTGTTTATTTAATTGATGTTAAGATAATGGAGCAAATGAATAATTTGAGTTATGATTATGTGAATTATCGGTAAATTATGTGAAATTTACCAGGTTTATTGGTTAACAAAGAGGTTAACCGGATATGGGGTAATTCGTATGAAATTACCGGATTGTTTGGCTAACAAAAGAGGTTAGCCGGATGCTGGGTAATTCATATGGAATTACTGGATTGATTTTGGTAACCGAAATGGGTTAGCCGGATTTTTGGGTAATCAAGAGAATTACCGGGTTTATTGGTTAACAAAGAGGTTAACCAGATAAGGAGTAATTCATATGGAATTACCGGATTGAATGGCTAACAAAAGAGGTTAGCTGGATGATGGGTAATTCAAATAGAATTACTGGATCTATTGGTAACCGAGGAAGGAAAATCAAATTTCTGAGTAATTATATGAAAGTGTTAGATTTATTTGGTAATTAAGATGAGTTAGCTGGATTTTTAAGTTTTGAAAAGATTATGTAAATTAAGGGATTGACTTAGATTGAAGTAGAAGTATTAAACTTCGAAGGTTAAGAGTAAATAATTAATATTAGACTAATATAGTGAGTAAGTTAATTAATATGATTATTATTAAAATAGGTACACCGCGAGGTAATGCAGATCGTTAGATGTAGGAATTCTCATGTTTATGAATTACTATTTTGGAATGTAATTTTCATGTCTTTACTTTCAGTGTAAATCCTCTTGTGTTGTAAAAAAATCAAGCAGAAGATGTGTCGTATTTAATAGACGTATTACTTTTGTGTTGTAAAAATCAAGTAGAAGGTGTAATATGTAGTGGATGTATTATATATATGTATAGTTGTTAGTATGACCAAATCATTTCCAAAATGATAGGATAAGATTTTAATATAAATATAATATGACTTTTAAACTTAATTTTGTATTTATGTAGTTTAAAGGCATATATATAGTTAGTTAGCATTTATTACTTTTAGTGATGAATTTGTTTATCTTTTGAATTGTTTTAGTAGTACTTTTATGTTGATTTACTAATTGATATTATAAGACTTGAATATATTGATAAGTATAAGTATTGAGTTATTGTTTGATGAATGGAATGTGATCCAGGATGATTGGATCAAGATGGAAGTCGTAATGACGTATAATAGAAGTGTTGTCGATAACTTGGTACCAACAAAAATAGAAAAAACTCTACCAAATTTTTTTTTTAAAAAATCCTATAATTTTAGACATATTATCCAATACTTGACATTTGTAAAGAAATGTTTGGAGATTTCATGACATTATAATTTGAGAGTGTTACAACCTCCATTGCAAACTTCTCTTGATTCACAAAGATTTCATCGTCTCCTTTTTTGATTTCAATCCCTAGGTAGTAGGATATGCCAATATCTGTCATATCAAACTCCTTTATCATTGTTTGCTTGAAGTCTCTAAACATCTTTGGATTAGTTCCTATAAAGATCAAGTCATCCATATACAAACATACAATAAGAGTATCACCATTCTCTTTGATCTTTACATAGATAACATGTTCATAAGGGCATTTAACAAATCCATTCTTTAAGAAATAGCCATCAGTGCGACTATACCAAGCCATTTGGGCTTGCTTCAATCTATACAAGGCTTTGTTCAACTTTAATACCTTATCTTCATGTCCTTTCACTTTATATCTCATAGGTTGCTCAATGTAGACCTCCTCCTCAAGAAAGCCCTTTAGAAAGGTTAATTTGACATTCATTTGATAGATTCTCCATCTATGCTGGGCAACGATGACAATGATTAATCGAATAGTTTTCAATTTAGCATCTGGAGCAAATACTTCATCATAGTTAATCTTATGCTTTTGACTATAGCCTTTTGCCACTAACCTTCCCTTGTACCTTTCTACTTCTCCTTTGACATTCTTCTTTTCTTTATAGATCCACTTGACACCTATTGACTTCTTTCCTCTTAGTCAACGAACCAATTTCCATGTGTCATTCTTCTCAATTGATGTAATCTCCTCATCCATAGCAATTCTCCACTTTTCATCCTTCATTGCTTCTTCAAACACAATAGAATCACATGTAGCAAGGTGATAATAAAGGAGAAGGAGAAGTTGAGCTCATTGGTGTTTGCGAATGTGTAATAATAGGTTATTGATGATCTTTATATCTTTCCTCCTCTTCATCAAACTCAACATTTCTACTAATCATCATCTTTCTTTTATTGGGGTTATAAAGTTTATATCTTTTGGACTTTTGCTCATAACCAACAAAGATCATCTTTTTGCTCTTGTCATCTAGCTTAATCCTTACTTAATCATCTAGATGCATATAGTCAATGCTTCCAAACACTTTCAAGTGAGTAGTACTTGGTTTTCTTCCATTCCATGCTTCTTATGGAGTCATGCCATTTAAACCTTTAGTAGGACACCTATTTGACAAATAAATAGCACAATCTACAGCTTCAGCTTAAAAATATTTAGGCATCTTCTTGGTTTTGAGCATGCTTCTTGCCATGTTGAGGATGCTTATATTATTTCTCTCCACCACACCATTTTATTGTGGGGATCTAGACACCGTTAGGAGTCTCTTTATGTCATGATCTTCACAAAACTTATTAAAATTATTAGAAAAAGATTCACCCTTTATCCATCCTAAATGATTTTTTAGAATAACCACTTTCTTTTTCAACTAATACCTTAAACTTCTTAAAAGAACTAAACATATTAAACTTTTCTTTTAAGAAGTATACCCAAGTTTTTCTACTATAATCATCAATAAAAAGCAGAAAATACAGATTTTTATCAAACGAACATGGTTTGATGGGACCACAAACTTCAACATGTATTGCTTGTAGGGGTTGAGTTGCTCTTGATGTAAACTCCTTCAGAAAGCTCTTATGAAATTATTTACCCACTAAACACCCTTCACACAACTGATTTGGATGTATAATGGATGGTAGACCCTTCAACATCTTTTTTTATACCATCATCTTCAAGCTATCAAAGTTTACATGCCTAAGTCTCATATACAAAAGCCAAGTCTCATACTTCACACATGCATTTAGGCACATCTATCTCTATATTTAGCAAGAACAATCTATTCTTTTTCGTGACTACCTTTGCAATCATAGCTCATTTAGCGTCAAGTAATGTCAAAGTATGATATTTCATCTTAATCTCACACCCCTTCTCTAACAATTATCTTGAGCTCCATATGTTGCTTTTTACCGTTAGTATATATTAGACATCACCAATATTGTGCCTTCTTCGCGGGGGCGCAACATCACGATGATACTTTTCAGGCGATGTCCTGGAAAAGTCTTTGGTTTGATAAGGGAGTCGTCACCTAGTATTATGGTTACTAAGAACCCTAATTGGTCTTTCAGAGATTTTAGGTAAATGATTGATTGCATAAAGGGAATGTATTAACACCCTTAATAAGCTATACCTGAGGTAGGCTGTATTGTTTTTTTCTTTTTGTTTGTTATGGTCTGATAATGTTTCTATCAACTTACTATGGTGGGTTTGCTATGATAAACAAACTCTAATTTTCTAGGTCAAGAACTTAGTCTAGAATGGTGAAATGTTTTCAATTATCATTGAGGCTTCTTTCAGGATAAACTTTGAATTTTTGGCAATTGTGTAATTTCAAATAATATTTTAGATAAAATTCATTGTAGTTTTTTTTTATCCTTGTATTATGAATGAATAAGTTATATTATTCCTAATAATATTTTGGATATTAACCTCATACAGATTTTTTATCTTTATATTAAAGTGAGTAATAATAAATTATTATCCCTATTAATATTTTGGATATTAACTCCTTTTAGGTTTTTTTTATCCTTATATTAAAAATGAATAATATATTTTTCTTGCCAAAAATAATTTTTTTGTATTTTTAAAATATAGACCAAAATCCTTTGAAATTTTACAAATTTGTTATAAAATCCATGCAACATATTTTTTAAAACATGCCAAAATATTTTAGATTTTTTTAAAAAAATGTTCAAATAATTTTAAGGATTTTTTTGCCATATGCAAGGTAAAAAAAAAAAAGAAATGTTTTTTTTTTAATATTTTATTTAGGCTTTGTTTGGCAATAACCTATTTTTCTTAAAAACAAAACTATCAAAATAGGTCTAAGGGGTGTTTGCCAAACACATCCTTAAACCAAAAAAACCTTTAGCATAAACATTTCCAGTCAAACATGGTCTTAACATTTTGACACAATTTTGACATGACCGGGTTGACCTGAAATTTTTGGTTTGACCATAAACCAAACAAAAAATACTAGTTTGACCCGAAAACTAAACCGAAACTTAAAACGAATCAAACTTTAAAAAAACACAAAACACAAAACATAAAAATCTTTGACAAAAAATGGATGAAACCCAGAAAAATCAAGAACACAAAGAATATCCAAGGCAAATCTAGCAACATGGATCCTAACTCAAACTAGATACAATCAAAACAAAGATATAGACATGTTGGAAATCATACAAGGATCCATACTCTAGCATCCATTCACTTTGATTATCAAAGAATCAACATGATTTTATCAAAATGAGGTTCAATTTAAAACCGGAACCCTAGGATTAAAACCACTAGAAACTTGTTATTGATGCAAATAAACCCTAAACTATTTACTAGTCACATTACCTGAATGATTTAGTGAAAATAATTGAACAAAAAATGTTTCAAATCATGGGGCTAAGACAATGTTCTTCCCAAGAACAAGAAGAACATCGCCTTAAACCCAACCACTATCCAGAAAAATAAAATCAGCCATAGTTAAGCCTCCAAAACTGATTTTGCTTACCTCTAAAACATGTTTTTTTTTTAATTCTAACAAGTCACACTATCATAACCTAACATGTTTGAATAAAAAAACCAACAAATAACATCAAAACATCAAAATCATGCAAGAGGTTCCAATCTTTAAAACTATCAACTTAAAACAACGTATATATTTATGTAATTTGGTTTCAAAAATGATATCTTGACACTCAAAAGAACTTAAACAAAAACCAGGAACCTATAACATGCATCAACAAGCCCTAAAAAGACATCAAACACCTACTGTCATATTTAGTAGAATACAAAACCATTTTATTTTATTAAAATCAATCACAAACATATTATATTGGCACCCAATAACATCAACAACAACTCCAAACAAGATTTAAAAAATAACAACAAATATTTTATGTACTAATTTAAATCAAAACTAAAGAACATCATAACACTAAAGCAAGTTCAAAAACATCTTTAAACATGCAAAATAAGCTAGAGGTATTCCTCATAGACATCACCTACTAGGTTAGTGAAGTATTATACCTTCCCAAAACTCATAATAGTGGTTGTTGTGTTTTGGTTTCTTATTTTCCAAGGTTGTTACTTTTTCTCAAAGTTGAGGAAATCCTTATGCTAGGCTTTTAAACCTTCACACTTAGAGTTTCTTTATCAATCTTTTCCTCACCTCTTTCTCTATTTCTTCATTTTTTCTTTATCAACCTTCACACTTAGAGTTTCTTTATCAATCTTTTCCTCACCTCTTTCTCTATTTCTCTATTTCTTCATTTTTTTCTTTTTCCTCCCCTATTTCCTCCCTTCTTATTTGACTGATTTTCTGAGGGTATTTATAGGGTTTCAAGCTAGAATTTTTATGGATTTAATTAAAGATTGATCCTTATTCATCAAAGCTTGGTTCTGTTATCAAGATAGAAGAGTTTTGGGTATGTTTTACACGTGAGCTTTGTACTTATGCTAGTTTTACAATGGTGATTTTATAACAAGCTTGGCTTTTGGAGATTTTGGTGGTTTTCCTAAACTTGGAGACCAAAGAGCTTGTTTCTGGCCTTTTGATCTTGAGAGAAACATGATCAACCTTTAACAATAACCCACTGAGAAGTCTTGAAGTGTGAACACACGAAAAAGATTAGTGGTTTTGAGAAATGGTATCGCAACCATTGATGACTGAGTTATCAATTTTCGAGGCTTTGTCGGTTCAACGCCAATGTAAACGTCATTGGAGACCACCTGATCTTGGCAGAGAAGAAACATATCTTTTGTTTGGATCCATTCTTGCTCAATTTGAAGGTTTGTAGCTCCATATTCATTCATTTAAAAGTGCCAACCCGATCAGTCTAGAATCTGAAAATGCAGTATTGACTGATGGGAGACAAGATGTTGTTGAGTTCGTTGATGAAAATGGGATGTAAACATTTGATGAGAGTAGCTAATCTTTGTAGATAAGGTGTTTCTTAGTTGAATGATGGTGTTTACAATCTCAAAGGTGGTCGCAAACACCACATTTATTCGCCTGAAAGTGCCTACTCAATTAGCCATAACTACCAAAGAAGAAAATAAATAATGGCTGAATGACGCGTCAACTAGATTAAACCCTAAAATTATGATTTTTAATTTGGGATTTGACAAACTTAAATTTAGTACTTGTTCTTTCAATTTCTTTTAATCGCACGCATAATTGCCTATCATATTTTAATTGCATGCAATTGCACCCTGTCAAACTCAATAGTCAACCCCAAAGTTAATCTCCTATATATTTCATTTTAGTCCTAGGTTATGAAATTATGCATTTTGGCCCTCAGTTGATCAACAAACTTTCAATTTCTTCATTTTGGCCTTTGATTTAATTAATTTCAAACCCCTACATTCACATGTTTTTTTTTTGGTTTGGTATTTAGTTTTGGATTTCTTCAAGCAAGTTTCTAATTACTCATCAAACTTCAATATTTATGCAACTAAGCCCTTGATTTGACCAAATTAACTCTTTAAAATTGCAATTCAACCATAGACTTTAATTTCTTCTAAATAAAGCCTAAATTAACTTCAAAAATCAATTTTTCTTGCAATTAAGCCCTTAATAAATTCAATTAAACCTTAAAAAAACTCAATTAAGTTCTTAAACATTCAATTTTGAATTTTTCTCAAATTGAATTTTCCTTGCTAATAGGGTCTTTATAAGTCAAAATTGGACTGTCAAATTTTTTAATCTTGTGTATTTTGATCTTCCTCAACTAGTCTTTGGAAATTTCTAGGCATTCTCCATGTTCTCCTCACTGATATATTTCTTATTTTCTTCAATATTTTTTTTTTAATTTTTTGTATTTTCTTTTCTTGTTCTTTGCATGTTTATTTGGGCCCAAAAATGGGTAACAACAACCAATAAGTTGATGACTTTCATCTTTGAATTTAATCAAAATTATACATTTTCCTTTAATGGCAACATTTGAATGATCCGTAAAGGTGACATTACCTCTTATTGATTCATCAAGCTCTATGAACTTGTTTTTGTCTCCACATATGTGGTTGTTAGCTCCATTGTCTAGATACCACATGTTCCATTTGTCTTGCATTCTCTCATTATGCACTAGTAGTAGGGTGGTTTCCTTCTTTTGTTCTATCTCTAGATTTGCATTCTCTTCAACCCTCTTGGTTGGGCTATAGCAATCCCTAGCATAATGACGTATATATATATATATATATATATATATATATATATATATATATATTTTTTTTCAAATTTTTAATTTAAATTTTAGTTTTGATAAAACTGGGTC
>Ga0307515_10014861_pt1 | contig 14392 bp, 7 predicted proteins | sample 17_EM_MG_FD_194513 | JGI IMG/M metagenome (GOLD analysis project Ga0307515, IMG submission 194513) | Populus trichocarpa ectomycorrhiza microbial communities from riparian zone in the Pacific Northwest, United States - 17_EM | ecosystem: Host-associated > Plants > Roots > Unclassified | place...
AGTTGTCAATTTGCATTTGTCAATTGTCATCGTAGTTGTATAGCTTGGGATCGCCGAGTCTGAGTCGGGATCTCATTCGGGAGTATTCTCGGTGATGTAACTTCGAAACAGATATGGCATTGTATTCGGCATTGTGATCTGCCGTACGCCACTTGATTTGGTCTCTTGAATAGTAGTCGGGATTGTACTGGGTACAGCAAGGCCGCCGGTAGGTATATCTGCATCTCGGCATTCAATTGCTAGTCTTCAGGTATATCGCCATAGTCAAATAGATTGTTGTCGTCTGTCTCCGAGCATCTCCGGGATGGGCATATCGGCGCAAGTCCAATTCACATTGTCTCAATGATAGCTCTTTTCCTAGATAAGTAGCCCTCTGCAGGACCGTAGTCTCTCGTATATGGGACATTATCTCATGCCCGGGCATCCAATTGCTTCATAAGTCTTCGACGTGCGCTCTTCGCTCTCAATTGTCATTCGTCTGTCGGGAATATCTCCGAACTGCTCCATCTATGTTAGCCAAAGGAATCAAGACAAAAGATGGAAGTGGTGGAAGGGAATATCCAGGAGGCCTTGTCATTAACCGTTTGCCCACACAGGAGCCAAGCCCCGCCGTCCAGTCACTCCCTTCGGGTCTCGGCGAGCCGGCAGCAGTCATTCAAGCGTCTCCTCGGAGGGGCTCTTCTGCCGCAACTACCGCCGCTGCTCTCGGCTCGTCGCGTCCCGCGCTTGGGTCTGTATCACCTGGTGAATCCAAGGTGATGTCTTCCAAAGTCACTCCCAGCAGCCCTATGCATTCCCAAGTCTGTTGGGCAAATGCTACGACGACTTCAATGCTACTTAGAAGATCGTCGAATGCGGTTGCTCCAAGTGTCTGTATACCCGGACCGCGCCCCAGAAGCTTGTCATTTTCGGCTTCCGAGACCTTCGATGCCACTGCCGTAGTCATTGGTGTCATTCCTCCGCTCCACTCGAACTCGGTGATCGCAAGGAGTTAATCGAGCCCAGTCGATGTCAGAAGTTTGTTTGGGAAACCATGGTAACCCAAGTACTAAATCGTACGCCCGCATTGGCACGACTAGCACGTCTGATCTGTCTACCGGTGCGAGATAGTCCACGCACTGGACTGTAATCCGCGTCTTCCGGCTGTCCTTTGCATCTTGCATCACACCTCCGGTCATGGCGAGGGTTATGATGTGTGCCGCCTGCTGTGATATTCCGAGTCACTTGAGAAGGCTCGGTGTCATAAAGATGCTGGTTGCGTCGCAGTCGAAAATAGCATGTACGCATTGCATCTCGCCACTTCTGTCCAGTATTGTACTTTTTCGTCCAGAGTCGCCATCATTCCCTGCGCCGCCAATAGTTTTTGCTTGCTGGGTGTCAAAGGATCGTTGGCGTTCTATTGTCCATAATACTTGTGCTCTGAGAGGTCATCCAGGTCATGGTAGTCGTTGTAGTCGTCGTAGACGGTCTGCCAAATTGTGTCGGTCTTTGACCATAAATGCACTTCACGCTGCGCAATGTAACGCCTCAATCGAGGGAAAACGTCTCATCCTCAATGTCCTTCAATCGTAGGGTGTCTTCTCCGTAAGTTCAATTGCTCGTTCAGACGTTCTTGGCGGGAGTGCGCTTCATTCATGGACTGATCCTCGTCCGTAGGTACTCTTCGCTCGAGTAGTGTATCAGGTATAAGTAGTTGTACCATGCCTCTGCAAGTGGGCTTCTTCAAGGTTGCTAGAGCTGTAGGTGTACACGCAAACTGCGAAAGGTGCACTCCGCTCAATTGGAAGAAATGTATTCGTAACTTTGCTGACTCGTAAATCGTCTCTCGACTTTGCCTTTGGATTTTGATATGGCCTCCTTCATGAGTAAGGTCGCTCCGTCCATTGTAGGTGCTTCGGCTGGTGATCGCGCTCAATAGATCATGTCCTGTACTTGTGATCATCGTCATCAATGTCGGTGACGCGCCTTGTGTGCCAAATACTCTCTGAGCTCTCTAGGTTTCTGCCGTGAATTGACGGGTTCAGGGGTGCAGTCACGACTTCTCCGGTGTCCGGTGGTTGATTGCAGCCATTGGAAGTAATTGATGTCGTCTTGAACTCATCTGGATCGATCATATGCGATGTTTGTCGTTGACTGGGTGCTGTCGTGCAGTCGGGATAATAATCGTCTTCATTGCCGGTGACGCGCCTTGTGCGCCAATTGGTCTTGATCTCTACATCGCTGCCATCAGGCTCAATTGAATGATGGAATGGTCAACGCTTCGTGCTTCGCAGTAATGATGCTTCGATATCGTTTGGAGGGCAGTATTCTGAATTGTTGACTCCATGGTGTCGCTTCGGAAAAGGGGTAAAATCGTCAACTCGTAATCCCGTGAGCGAAACGTATCCGTTTACTGAAAGAGCGATAATAGTGTAAGGGCAAGTATGCCTGCGTTCGGCCTCATAGGTATACGTATGGTATTTATTGGAATACGGTTGCAAACGTGGATGCGAGTGATAGTAGATGTAGATGTATAGGTAAGATTATCGCTAGAGATCTAAGGCTCGTGGCGAGCCGACTATATAGAACGGCCGTTACCCGGCCTGGGTCACGTGCCGCCGTTACATGCAGCCGGTAATACTCGGTACTCGGGATTGACTCATAGATGCTGCTTGACTAGGCAGTCGTCTTTGGAAGTCCGCTTCAGTGGCCATCCGGTCGACTTCATAGGCGCGCACTCGATAAGCGGCTTCAGTAGAATCTTGGTCGACTTGGTAGACTTGCCAGTCAACTTCTCGCTGCGTGTCTCGGTAAACTGCCTGCCGGAGGGCTTTCAACTTGTCGGTTGGACTTGACTGATCTGGCACGGCTATCTCCCTCTTTGAAAATTCATTGCTCCGTCGACGACTTAAACATATGTCGATTGTCGATTGCCGTCGTGGCTCGGTAGCATTGTAATCGTTCTTTGGGATTGTAATCGAAATCTCTCTATGATTTGACACTCAATTCAGTTCGGCATTAGCTTTGTCTGCAGACTATCTTTTTTCGGCTTCGGTGCGTTCTTGGTTGACTTCTCTGTGGTCATCTCGATAGGCAGCTTCGGTAGAATATCCGTTGGGTTCTCGGTATTCATTTGGTAGGCCTCTGCTAAGGTGGTTCGGCATTCCGTTCGGTAGGCCGTTCAGCGATAGTTTGTTGATCCTTCAGTATGCCATTCGGTACGCTCGGTTGTCTTTTTCCATCTCCTTCGGGACCAATTCTGTACCCATATCGCAGTCTTTCAGTATCACGTTCAGAACTGCTTCCGCTCGCTGCTCACCATGACCATCGCCGTCGCCATCGCCATCGCCATCGCCATCGCCATCGCATCAGTATATCTAACTTGTGAGCATCCCGGTAACCGGTCATACTCACCATACATTCAAGTGTGCTAACACTCGAGCTCTCCCACTTCCTCGTGAATATCTCCGCAGGCCTAACACATCAGTGATCATTGTTGCAGCTTTGGATCATATATCCTCCCTTCTTAGGTCAAGGCCCCTGACACGACTTTCCGATTCTTATGCGAGTCCGTTGCGCACTCCGCTCTACCGTTCTCTGTCCGGTCAGAGTTACCAACCATTGGGATATCGACAATTTTCTTCTTCACGTCGGTATCCAGTGTGTCGGTAGCCTGGATTGTGATGATAGCCGGTAGTAATCGTAAGGTTCAATGGCTACTAAAGTTGCTACAAGTCGTGCAGTAGGTCTCTCATATCCGATCTGATAATCAGGGCATCTAGAGGGTCCATCTGCCGGGTTCCTGTTTCCTACCAGATGCTCGATGACGAAGTCGTATGAAGAAAGAATATCCGTTGACAATTTTGCCTTTCGATCACTCAGGAGCCATAGTATCTCAGGCCCATCTGCAAGTCATGATATCTCTCAAATACAGATCGCACAAATTCGTACAACTGCTTCTGCTCTATCACCTGCATTAGCTAAGAATCAACAGAAGATGGAGGCGATGAAGGGTAAAATCCAGGAGGCCTAGTCATTAGCGGTTCGCCAACAAATGGACCAAGCCCCACCGTCCAGTCGCTCACATCGTGCCGCGGCGAGCCAGTAGCAGTCATTCAAGGTTCCCATGCGGATGCTCTTCGGCCGCAACTACTGCCGCTGCTCCTTGCTCGCTGATCCAGCCTACGAGGGTTACCACTGCCGCTAGCCAATCTACTGCTTCAATGGGTCCGCTCTACCGCAGCTCTAGCAATCCTAATCGCATGCTCCACACATTGTGGCTAATGCCCGCTCCAGGACGATGCCAGTCGGTTGACGACTGGACGATCGTGAATTGCTCCTCGCAGGGTCCAAAGGATTGGCAGTCAATTGCCGTCCAACCACCGCGGATTATTATCAACAACTAGTTCCGAGCTGGAAGCGTAAGAGCTCAAAATTTAGATTGGATGCATCTTCCTCACCCGTGAACAGGTGATCTATGATGTATAAATAGCCTCGTGATCAAGAAGTCTCGGTATTTGTGGGCCCCCAGTGCTAGTCGTTGGGACACCCGATTGCCATCTCGATACCGAGAGAGGCTGGCGGTCAACGTAGTACCGCAGGATCAATTGGGAATTCGCTCGTTTCCAGGTTGCTTGACAGTTCACCACTAGTAGTACCTCCGAATCACTGCTAGGTGTCAGGTGCAGCATCAGAGTTTGTAGCATCATAGGTTTGAATTCGCAGAAATGGTATTTGCTCGACCGGGTTCGACTTCAGTGTTGTCAATTTGAATGAAAGCATATTGCTCTAGGTAGCATATGCGGTCATTGCGGTGGGTATTCGCAGAAATCATAGGTGGACATCGAGTATCCGATCACAATATCCTTATTCTCATTGTAAGTGAGCTTCACCAGATGGCATCTCCTCCGGGTGAACTTTCATCGTGTAGTTGATCTCTGTAGCCGGATTACGTTCGCAGGAAGAATCTCTCCGTAGGTGCATTGATCATGCAATGTAACAGTGTTGACTCAAATATCGTCGTCTGGTGACTTCTTGTTGGGTTCTCGTCAGTCATACGCGTTTGAGGGTAATATAGTCATTCTTGTCAATCGCGATCTCTGCATCGCTTGGTGCTGCTCATTGGACTGCAGTCGATTGTGATTATGCTCGTTGGAATGGATCGTATGCGATGTCCTCTCGAGTTGTAGCAATTGTCGACATTGTTGGCCTGTAACGCGTCTTACTGTCGAGTGCATCTCCGAAATTTTCTCTACTCTTGACGAATGACCTGATTGAAGAATGAACATCGTAAGACTCATCGCTCGAATAATTGGGAGGTATCTGGACTCGTGTCCCAGTGCATTTTGGCATTGTTGACTTCGTATTCTTGCTCGTCGAAATAAGGGTAAACTCGCAAATCCCGTGAGCGAGACATCTCCGTTTACTGAAAAAGCCGTAATAGTGTAAGGATGCATACGCCAGCGTCCGGCGGTACATGGATATGGTTGCACAGGTGGACTCGAGGGACAATATATGCAGACTTGTAGATGTAGAGATAGGATAATCGCTAGAAATTTAGGGCTCGTGGTGAGCCGACTATATTGAATGGGGGTTACCCGGCCCTGGACACGTCACGTGCGACCGTGCCGTTACACTTTTAACCACAATGTGATTGGGTGAACTTTGAGATACGCTCCAAGGCCGTTATCAAGCGAGTTTCAAGATGCACTAGAAGTCCGTAATTGAGCGAGTTTGGAGATAGACTTGGAGGCTGTGATCGAGCGAGTTTGGAGATGCAATTGGAGGCCATGACCGAGCGAGTTTGGTGATCCACTTGGAGGCCGTGATTGAGTGAGTTTGGACATGCACTTGAAGACCCTAATCGAGCAAGTTTGAAGATAGATGCCGAGGCTGTGATCGAGCTAGTTTGGAGATGTACCTGAAGGCCCTGATCGAGCGAGATTCCAGGAGTACTTGAAGACAGTCAACCTGGAGGTGCTAGTTTGGGAGGGAGGCGCGACGGGAGCTGAGATTCCATTCATTGGTTAACTCCTAATTGTGGGAATGTGGACAATTGAGTATAACAAGATCCGCTGAGAGATGAAACATGAGAGACTGACTGGGAGCGAGAGACAGTGGTTCTTGGGATGATGCAGTAGTCTGTATATGCAGTACTCGGTGTATGCAGTACTCTGTGTAAGCAGTACTCAGAGTGTGATGTAGTCGGTGTTAACTTATAATCATGGCAGGGAGGGATGAAATGGGATGACTTAACTTGGTGTTCTTGGATGATGGTAGAGTTCAGGACGCGAGATGAGAGGAGATGGGTGAAATCAACATGAAAGACTGGGACTTTGGATAATTGCGTTTGCAAATCAATTTACCATTTCCGATAGGGCCGGTATAACTGCCGATCCAGCTAGTAATAACACAGATACGAGGTCTTCCCAACCCAATCAGGTAAGTTGTACCCCTGATTTCTCATGTCCGCTCATATCCTCCACATCATTCTCATCTTCATCCCCCATCTCTCTCTGTCTCATCTATATCTCAATCATCATCACAGAACACAAAGTTAATTCATCCCTCTCTATCTCTCCATGGCATAATCATGAGTTGACACCGAGTACAGCATACTCTGGGTACACCATACACCGAGTACAGCAAACTACGAGTACAGCCTACAGCGCGCACAGCATACAGAAAGTACAGCACACTCCGAGTACAGCATATACCGAGTTCATCATACACCGAGTACAGCATACACCGAGTACAGCATACACCGAGTACAGCATCCACCCAAGATTGTTTGTCTTCCCTTCATTCTCATGATGATTAGTTGACCCGTGAATGTCACTTCATCTTCCGGCGTGCCTCCCTATACGATCGACTGCCATCAGCCAGCTCTCTATGAGAGCTGAAAAGTGAAGTCACCTTGTTACATTCCGACGGTTGGGAGTTGACTAACTGATGAATAGAGTCCATCAGCAACGACCCTAGTTTCGGTCAGAAACACCCGGGTGTTCTGGATGGCTGTAACAGCTCTGACAGAACCTCGTACCCTTTGACGGAGAATTATACGCTACCTCCTTTCCTTGTTGGAGACGTTTATACACCATCAGAACGACACTTGTGTTACACTCTTCGCAGTGGCTGCAGTTATGTTGAAGCTGTTTACACAACGCCTGGCGATGGTTATACTTTTCTCCGGCCGCCGCTACTTTGGGAACGCTGCTGGAGCGCCTTGCAATTATACCTACTACTTATAGTTCAATAATTTTTAAAACTAATGTATTCAGATTGTATTCTCATCTATGTATTTATGTAGCTATATAGCTACCCATCTACACATGGTATATCTGGACTGGGTGCAGGCGGTGCTACAGAGCAATTTGAGGTGGGTCTGTAAAGGCATACGCCCGTGTATGGCCTCGTGGGAAGGCATATCAGTAGATACGGTTGCACACGTGGATGTCAATATTGTAGAGTAGGATAAAGGTAAGATTATCGCTAGAGATCTAAGGCTCGTGGCGAGCCGACTATATATAATGCGGGTGTTACCCGGCCCTGGACACGTCACGTGCAGCCGTGCCATTACAGCATCTGAGGATGACAATCAAATACACTCAAAGATACACTCCGAGGCCTTGATCGAGCGAGGGTGGAGATACACTTGGAGGCAGAGTTCGAGTGACCTCAGAGACGCACCTGAAGGCCGTAATCGAACGAGTTTGGAGATGCACTTGCAGGCTATGATCGAGCGATATTAGAGGAGTACTTGGAGGCGGTCGATGGGAGGCGCACCAGGTGCTGAGACTCTATTCATCGGTTAGTTAACTTACAACCGTGGGAATGTGACAAGGTGACTGTACCTTTGAAGCTCCGATGGAGAGCTGGCGGTCGATATGTAGGGAGGCACACCGGAAGCTGGAGCAACATTCAGGGGTCAACTCGTTATCGTGAGACTGAAGGGACAACAAAAAATCTTGGGTGGATTTGTACTTGGTGTATGCTGTACTTGGAGTAGGCTGCACTCGGTGTATGCTGCACTCAGTGTAATGCTATACTCAGTGTTAACTCATGATGATGGCATGCAGGGATACGGATGGATAATATAACTTTGTGTTTTGCGATGATGGTAGAGTTGTGGACGAGAAAGAGAGATGGGGGATAAACATGAGAACGATATGGCGGATACGAGCGGAAATGAGAAATGAGGGGTACGACTTACCTGATTTGGTTTAGAATACCTCATAGTTGTGTTATTACCTGCAGGATCGGGACTTGTACCTGCCATATTGGGGATGGTAAATTGACTCGAACACGAAACTCTGTAAGTCCCAGTTTCTCATGATGATTTTTGTAGATCTACGGAATTGCGTGGATCCTCATGGCCGGGTAGTGTCAGATCTTCTCCCCTTCTACCTACGCTCCTCGAGGTTAATGCAGAAGAAAGGCGAGGAGAGATCTTTGCAGCGTAACCAATTGCGTTGCAATCTGCAAGCATGTACCCAATGAACCCATTCCGATGTATGGTCACAGTTGGCTACAATGCCAGAGTCGTTGTTTGAAATACAAGACCGACAGAGCGAGAAGAAAAGGCGAAACTGCGATTGGAGGGCGATATGCAAAGCAACATGTGCTGTTGACGCTTGGCGGGGAGTAATCTGCCACCGGGGTCTATCTGACGGCATTGACGGAGCGTGACCACTGTGATGGAGCCATTCCGTCCAGACAGAAAAGTGTTTTACTGATTCCTCAGCACAATGCGTGCCGTCCATCTCCCGCCCCCAAGGTCTTGTCCAATCTCACTCAATCACGGCCTCCAAGTACATCGCCAAGCTCACTCGGTCACCGCTTCTAAGTCTATTTCCAAATTGACTCAATTACGGCCTCCAATTGCATCTCCAAACTCGCTCGAACACAGACTCGGAGTCGATCTCCAAACTCGTTCGATTACGGCCCCCGAGTGTATCTCAATTCGCGCTCCATTACGGCCTCCAAGTGCCCCACCAGATTCGCTCGATCACAGCCTCGGAGTTCATCTCCAAACTCGCCCGATTATGGCCTCAAAGTCAATCTCCAATCTCGCTCAATTATGGCCTCCAAGTGGATCACCAAACTCGCTCGATCATGGCCTCCAAGTGCATCTCCAAACTCGCTAGATCACAGCCTCGGATTGCATCTCCTGACTCGCTCGATTATGGCCTCCAGGTGTATCTCCAAACTCCCTCGATTACGGCCTTCAAGTGGATCACCAAACTCACTTGACAATCACCTCCAAGGGCATCTCAAAACTTGCTCGATCGTCATTTTCAGGCACGCCTCGAATTGCTCTATGCACCGCCTGCAGCCAGTCCAGATATACCGTGTGTAGAGGGGTAGCTATATAGATACATTGATTAGAATATATGAGTTTTAAAAATGGTTCAACGATAAGTAGTAGCTATGATATCCAGGCGCACCAGCACCGTTCCTAAAGAAGATATTGTTTTTCCGAGACTACTGTACTGTTATTCAAGGTGATCCCAGAATTGTCGCCGGCGCTCCCAGGTGCCCCCAGGCTTGTCATCGGCGCTCTCAGTTACTCTGAAGGCCGGCAGGAATTTCCTCCTAGGGTCTGATACTCTCCTGACATCAACACATCTAAGTTTTCACTCCACATCTTCTCAGACACTCCTGGAGGCTTCCAGCAACTAAAATTCATTCTGCTGATGCTATGCAACGTGACCCATCGCCTGGGCGACGGCTAGCGTGTAATTGTAAGGACCCATACGCCAGCGTCCGGTGGTATATGGATATGGTTGCACACTTTGACTCGAGTGACGATATATGCAGACGTGTAGATGTATAGGTAAGATGATCGTGAGAGATCTAAGGCTTGTGGCGAGCCGCCCATATGAAATGGGGGTTACCCGGCCCTGGACACGTCACATGTGACCGTGCCATTACATTATCCCTCTCTTTAGGCGCAGACCTCCTGGGCTGCCAAAGCCAGTATAAGAAAGAAGAAGGAAAGGGAAACATGAATGAAACAATCATCCTATGTACGCAATCGTATGAACTCATAAGTCCCACAACCGATCGGTTCAGCTGAATGGCATCCTTTCGGCGGATTAAGCGTACGGGGAATATCCACCTCCACATGATTGACTCCGAAGTTGGTAAAAACCCGTGCCGACGCCATTTGTACTGGGCCGAGATCCAAAGAAGAGAAGAAGAGAAGAGAGAAACAAGAAAACGTCGAAAACTGATCCCGTCCTGCATATCTCCACATCCGAACTGAACCCATCCTCCTCCAAACCATCCATTCCCGTAGCTCATATATCTCGGCGTAGGTCATTGTCACTATTCATCAGGGTGGAAGAGCTTCCGCTCATGACTTGGTATCGATGGGAGCTTCTGCTGCCGGCATCGGTCATAGCCTCTGGTGATCATCGATCGTATACATCAATTGTGTGTATTTTCTTTCGTAGACACCTATCAAGTGAGCATCTCTAAAGATGGTTAAACTTACCAAGTTCAAGCACGCTAGCGCTGTCTGAACTCTGTGCAGTGCTTCCGCAAGCTCTATAGAGTATATCTTGCAGCCTGTAGTCATCGGTACTCGGTAATCGTCTTGCGAAGTCAGCTTCGGTGACCATCCGGTTGACTTGATTGTTGCGCTCTCGATAAGCGGCTTCAGTAGCATGTTGGTCAACTTGCCTGATCTGGCTCGACTATCTCCCTCTTATTTTGAAAATTGGTTACTCCGTCAACGACTTCATTATATCGATTGCCGATTGGCAACGTGGCTCGGTAGCAGTGTAATCGTGATTCAGGATTGTAATCGTAATCACTGTGATTCGACACGTAATTCGGTTACGCTTTCGCTTCATCTGCAGACTATGTTTTTCGGCTTTGGTCTTCTTTCCGCGTCGTCCTCTGTTCAGTAACTACCCTGACTTGCTCTGCCCGTTGACTTACTGTCGTATGAGGCGTCCCAATGTCCTCAATCTCGACCTCACAGCAACGGCCGTGCTTCGTCCATCCACCGTCGGGTATTCTATTGACTTCACCTCGCTTAATGACTTCTATCCATCTCACCGGTGCACTTGCATGTACACTTGTCATCCGTCGTATGCTCTGTGATCATCATCTCCAATTGCTGGGTGCGCTCGCTGGCTTTCCTCTGGTGTGCTTGCCATTTGTTCGTCAGGTACGCTGTGGTGAAACGGCGTAGTTAGAAGGCAGAGAGCCAATCATCAACATTCCGCCGCATGTCTCGCAGAATTCCAAATGGAATTCGCGAGAAAGAGCGGTTCTGGCTCGAAGAGCGTAGGAAGAGGGTGAGAAGACATGATACTACCCGGCCGTGTGGATCCACGCAATTTGGGAAAGATCATCGCCGTTCCCTGAGTCATGTTTAACAATTGTTCCCCTGGTGCGCTTGGAGCTGCTAGCCGTCTCTATTGGTGAATGCACTTCGCGCTGCTTCGTTCCTGCACTTCCGGTATGTTGATAGTTTGCGGTAGGGGTTCTTGACCGCGGTATGGTTAGCCCCCTCATTGTAAATGTCGTTGCTCTGCCGACGACTATTCTCATACAGCTTGGTTGGGCGCCAGATTGATTGGTAAGAGTTGAATCGGTGTTGATTCGGAAGTCGATTGCAGTCATTCGGTATCTCGTTCGGAACTACTTCCGCTCGCTGCTCATAATCACCATCTGCGTCGCCATCGCCCTGAGCTATTTCATCAGTATATCTAACTTGTAAGCATCCCGGTAACAGGTCATACTCACCATACTTTCAAGTGCGCAAGCCCTCGAGCTCTCCCAATTCCTCATGAAGAACTCCGCAGGCCCAGCCCAGCAGTAATCATTGTTCCAGCTTTGGAAGCTGCTTCGGTAGCCATATTTGCTGTATATCCTCCCTTCATAGTTCAGAGCCCCTGAGACAACTTTCCAATTCTTATGCGAGCACGTTGGGCCCTCCGCTCTACCGTTCTGTCAGGTCACGGTAACCGACCATTGGGATATAGATGATTTTCTTATTCACGTCGGTACACAGTGTGGCAGTAGCCTGGGCTGTCTTGATGGCCGGTAGGAGATTGTAAGGTTCGAAGGCTGCTAAGTTGCTAAAAGTCGTGCAGCAGGTCACTCACTGCTTGGTTGATTGAGGCCAGCTACCACTCAACCTCAGTGATATATCATTGTATGAGAATACTCGCCTCCGGGACATTATCCGTTGATGATTGTGCCATTCGATCACTCAGGGGCCATAGTATTTCAGTCACATCTGCAAGTCGTGATATCTCTCAAATACAGATCGCACGAATTCGTACGACTGCTTCTGCTCTATCCTCTGAATTAGCTTAAGAATCAACAAAAGATGGAGGCGATCAAGGGTAAAATCCAAGAGGCCTTGTCATTAGCGGTTTGCCCACGAATGGACCAAGCCCCGCCGTCCAGTCACTCCCTTCGTGCCTCGGCGAGCCAGTAGCACTCATTCAAGGTACCCATCTGGACGCTCTTCTGCCGCAACTACTGCCGCTGCTCCATGCTCGCTCATCCAGCCTACGAGGGTTACCACCTCTGAGGTATAGCCTCTGTGGTTCCACTCTACCGCAGCTCTAGCAATTGTGATATCAGTTGGCTTCAGAAACGAAAGGCCATCGCAAGCTCCACACATTGCGGCAAATGCCCGCTCCAGGGGGATGCCAGTCGGTTGACGACTGGACAATCGTGAGTCAACACCTCACAGGGTCTCGAGGATCAGCAGTCAATTGCCGTCCAACCGCCCTGGATTATCATCAACAACTAATTCCAAGCTGGAACTGTAAGAGCTCAAAATTTCGATTGCATGCATCTACCTCACCCGTGCACAGGTGGTCTATAAACATTGCCTCACCCTAAGGTTGGTGGTCTATGAACATTGCCTCACCCCAAAGTAGGTGGTATATGAACAGATATAAAGTATAAATAGCTTCAAGATCAAGAAGTCTCAGTGTGTGTGGGCCCCCAGTGATAGTCATTGGGACAACGGGTTGCTATTTCGATGCAGAGAAAGACTGGTGGTCAACATAGTACCGCAGGATCAATTTGGAATTCGCTCGACCGGAATCGACGTGGTGATTGCTGTGCATATGTGCCCAAATCGTAGGTGGACATCGAGTATGCGATCACAATATCCTCATTCGCATCGTAAGGGAGCTTCGCCGGATGGCATCTCCTCCATAAGTGAACTTACATTGTGCAGTTGATCTCTGTAGGCGGAGTCGTTCGAAGAAAGCCTCTCCTCCGGAGACGCACTCTGACTGTGAGAGGCAGCCTCAAAGAAATGGGAATGCAAGTGCACATGATTGTGCAATATAACCGTGTTAACTCGAATATCGTGGTCGGGTGACAGCTCGTTGGGTTCTCGTCAGTCGTACGGGTTCCAGGGTACTATAGTCCTTCTCGTCAATGGTGATCTCTGCATCGCTTTGTGCTGCTAAATTGACTGCAGTCGATGGTCATTGTGCTCGTAGCAATAGGATGTCTGCGATTTCCTTTCGTTGGACGTGTGTAGGAGTTGTCTCTCGACTTATAGCAATTGTCGACGTTGTTCGCCTGTAACGCGTCTCGCTACCGAGTGCATCTCCGAAATTGTCTCTGCACTTGACAATTCGCCTGATTACAGGATAAATGTCTTTGGACTCATCGTTCGTATAATCGATATGTATCATGAGTCGGGTCGCAGTGTATGTTCAAATTGTTGACTTCGTATTTGCCTGCATGTCGAAATAGGGGTACAACTCACAAATCCCTTGAGCGAAACATATCCGTTTACTGAAAAAGCCATAATAGTGAAAGGACTCAGACGCCAGCGTCCGGCGGTATATGGATATGGTTGCACTCGTGGACTCGAGTGACGATATATGCAGACATGTAGATGCAGAGGTAAGATTATCGCTAGAGATCAAAGACTTATGGCGAGCCACCTATATGGAATGAGGGTTACCCGGCCCTGGACACGTCACGTGCGACCGTGCCGTTACAGTAATCCTCCCTCAGAGGGTACAAGGTTCCGTCAGAGCCGTCAGGGTCGTCTGCAACACCCGGGTGTTTCTGACAGAAACTAGAGTTGTTGCTGATGTTTGGCAGTAGGTGATAAGGAATCACAAATTGATACAACTAAGCTGGGGAGAGGTGGCCGAATTGTTACGTTAGAGACAGAAGAAGTACGGGACAACTGAATTTAAGGTTCCAGCTGTTGTACAACTGCAAAACGGTAGGTAATGCAGCTTTATTGTAACGGCGGCACGTGACGCGGGCCGGGTAACGGCAATTCTATATAGTCGGCTCGCCACGAGCCTTAGATCTCTAGCGATAATCTTACCTATACATCTACATCTACTATCACTCGCATCCACGTTTGCAACCGTATTCCAATAAATACCATACGTATACCTAT
>Ga0307515_10014862_pt1 | contig 14391 bp, 5 predicted proteins | sample 17_EM_MG_FD_194513 | JGI IMG/M metagenome (GOLD analysis project Ga0307515, IMG submission 194513) | Populus trichocarpa ectomycorrhiza microbial communities from riparian zone in the Pacific Northwest, United States - 17_EM | ecosystem: Host-associated > Plants > Roots > Unclassified | place...
GAACAGAAACTAATTAATAGAATGCCAGTACAGTTACCTTCAAATAAAACGAGCGAGCCGTAAGCCTGTAACAGCTCATTATGCAACAACTACTAAAAAAAAAAACATTTGACACGCTGACTTCTGCCACCGCATAGAAAGGCAAAGAGGGCTGGATACAGTGCAAACTTCCTCTGTCCCCCACGCATGTGACTTTTGAAGTGGACAATACGAGTTTACAGCTCATATTTAATAAAAAGAAATCTATAGTTTCCGTGTAAAAAAAAAACACGGCTGAAAATCAATGGACACCATATACTTCCAATTTTTAGTCACATTCACCCTTGCGAGGCTATACCAAAAACACGGCGCTGTCTATTTATTATTAAAAAAAAAGTCATCAAGATTCCGTATGGTGTCAGATTCATTGCGTCATGTGTTGCTGCAGTACAGTGATATCTTCACCATTTACAAGTTAAACCCAGTCACCGGGTTGATCGGGTTTCAGATTGATCCGTCGGGCCAAATCGAATTTAATAACAGTGTTTACAATACAAGCCAGTGAAGTTCACAAATTTCATTTGGAATTATCAAATTGATGAGGTTAAATCTATTATTATTTTTTACACAATAAAAATATTAAGTTATTATTAAAAAAATAAAAAGAAAGAAAAAAGCTTTACATGCAGCCTGCTTGGTCTTTTGATTTTTTTTAAATAATAAAATAACTAAATTGCTTGTGATAGCAAAAAAATCCTAAATTTATTGTTGGTGCTATATATTTTTTTTATTATAATTTTTTTTTGTTATTATCATGTGGGCCAAGGATAATTTAATACATTTAAATATTATTAAAAAAATAACTGAAATGTCAGCAATACAAATATCAATAGGTAGGTATCTTTACAAGTTTTGGACGGCTCCATTGACTAACCACCAGATTCAGATTCTGGAGCAACGTTGGAAAGTGATAGGCATCCCCTCCACGCCTTCATCCTGTATTTTGTTGTAACAAGTTAACTAATCCCTGTGCTATTGAAAATCATCAAGTAGTTTTTTGACCGTTGTTGACCTACGTAATTTTTCTTTTGTTTTAATTTAATTTGTTTTGAAAACAAGAACTGGAGCTTTGTTTTTTTTCTTTACATCTTTAATTTTAAATACATATTTTTTTATCATAAATGGACACATGTTAATCATTTATTTGACTAATTTTACTGACCAACGATCAACTTGGTTTGGAGAACCATACTGCAGACATTGCATAATGTACAAGGAGTTAATTAGTTATTTTATTAATTAACAAAAAATAAAGAATGAGGAGGTTTTACTGTACCTGTTATTTATATAACACTATTCATTTAAATTTTTTTAATTTTAATTTTATTATTCAATATTAAATTTATTAAAAAATAAACAAGGTAATTTTTTTAATTTATTTTTATGAAGTTATCCCAAACTTAAGATCAAAATCATAAACTTAACAAGTTAACTTGGATTAATTCAATTTTTTTTTAATTAATAGTTTTTTCTAATAATATCTTTTAACATTATATTAATATAAAATTAAATCCTATAATTTATTTTTTATTATGAATTAAATTCATTAATCCTAATCGACTCCTGATCATGTTTAATAATATTATTAAAAAATTATCTACAATTTTATTATTTCTTTTACATTTTTAAAATATTATTCCAACTCACGACCAGAACGTGAGACCAGTCAAAACTAAAACAGAATAGAGGATCAAGACAATTCAAAGAGCACGTGAATGAATTGCGGGTAAAACCCAAAATTATTTTCATTGAATGAGACATAGAACGTTTCGGACGGTCCATACAGAATTTGACAAGTACACATGTGAAAACAATAACGTCCCGACCCTTCCCTACCGAAGAAAACTTGCGGTGTCAGTTTCATGATCAAGGAACGGGATCGCTGGGACCGTCAGCAAAGGGAATCTGACCTCCATCTTCAGTTTCAGGCATCTTTCAAAGAGCAAGTCCCATGTATCTATCATTATTTCATCAACAATTGTCTGACGTAATTGAGGACTTCATCCACAGTAACAGTCCAAGCAACTGCAACAGGAGAAAACCCTGACCAGGGGTTGCTCGAGTTCCATCTATAACAAATTTTACCATCATGATTAGAAGAATCAAAATACAATAAGAAAATGATAGCACACTTGTGTGAGCATACCTCTTGAGTCCTTGGTCCATCAGCGTATGCCCAGCACAGATGCCCTGTGTCTCAACCCTCACGACACCGTTCTTGTATGTGAAGAGATCGGGCCGAACTAGAGCTACAAAACTCACAGGGTCGTGGAGAAAAATGCCTGGAAACAGACATCACAAGGTTAAGACATTGATCAAACCGCACAACAGTCGACCAAATCGACAATAAACCTGAGGACAACCGATGCAAAAAAGAAAAAGGATCACAAATAGACTGGAAAATCACCATAGACACCATCGGACTTCACATGCCAATCTCTATAGAATTTGCACATGTCACTTAGTATTTTAGCATACTTCCCTTTGGATTGCCTCAATTCAAGAAGGTCCCCATCTGCAATTTAAAACGATTGTTAGAGAAAAAAGGGTTCCATATCAACGCGAAAAATACAGGGAAAGATTGACTAGGAAGTAAGTCCATTCCACCTGTGAATTTAACTTGGGTTGTAATATTTATTCCAACCACAACGATGTTGGCCCCGGAGGTAAACACCAAGTCTGCTGCTTCTGGGTCCCCATGGATCTGCAAATCAAAATATTTGCCTGGATGACATTTAATAGGTAAAAGGGTTTTTCAACTAATTGAAAACTAGTTTCCTTGCTCTGCAACTCGCTAGTTGCAGCTAAAGCAAAAATATTTTAGTGAAATAAAGACCTCAAATGCTTTCGAATCTCCTTTCTTCTGCAATGAGAATACTATTCCATCAACATAATAACACTAGCTATTCCATATAGGCTATTTACTGGCAAACAAGTTGGACTGTTATATTATGCCTGAAGGGGCAGATAGACAAGGAAATATGTTTCTAATTATGGCACGAGTAGGAAAAAAACAGAAGCAAAAATCAAAGAGATCACAATCCAACACCAGAACTTACATTTGCCTCGGCAGCAGGGTTTACATTTCCCAGTGCAAAGAATGCACCTCCAAGTACAACAATTCTTTTTACCTTGCTAGCAAAGGAGGAGTCCCTTTTGATCGCCTGACATCATAATATGATAGTTATGAAATTGCAAACTAGGGAATTACCATCTGCAAGGGAAGGGGTGGAAAGGATGATGAAAGAATGCTCACCAAAGCTAGGTTAGTTAGTGGTCCTAGTGCTAGTATAGATACTTCACCAGGATACTCAGATACTTTATCCAATAAAAATTCGGAAGCACTCTTGCCAATTTTCTTTGCTTTTGGAGGAGAAAGAAATGTGTTCCCCAATCCATCAGAACCATGAATAAAGTCAGGTACAGTTGGGATTCCACCCTAATGAATCATTAGGAAAAATGAAAACAAATTTAAGTTTTTTTTTAAAAAAAAAGAGTAAGCAAAACTATAAGATTCAAAACTGAATACCTTGGGCAAGATAACAATGAAACAGAGAAGTGAAGAATCATAATCCAATAATTCTAAATGTACTCGCACAAGAACTCAGATTCCCACATAAGAAAAACAAAAATTCAATTTGACATGGGAACAGAGAAAATAGAAATCCATTAGGAAATAGATCGTGTATCAAGTAAAGGACAGTTTTTCAGGGGGAAAAAAAAGTAGAAGAAAGGATTGAATTGCCCTTGAGAGGTAGAAAGTCACCTTGAGAGGCTCTGGACTGCCCTCAGCGACAGGAACATCTGGACGCCCTGCGATCTCACACTATCCTTTTACACATTAAAAAAGAAAAGGAAAAAGAAAAACATGGTGGAGAATCGATCATGAATACATTCACAGAAAGAAAAATGAAAGGTGGAACTGCTAATTGATTAGTTAACGTACCAAAAGTAAAGCATTTCGAGTGGCATCTTCTGTGGAGACATTACCAAATATTGTGGTCAATCCTAAGACCTCCAACTCAGGAGATTGAAAAGCCATCAAGATCGCCATGGTATCATCTATTAATTGACGGATATACATATATATATATATATATATATATATATAAAGATTTTTGTTTGAGAGCTTAAAATAAAAAAGATTCAACTTCTTTTTATTTATTTATTTAATGGAAGGGGAAAAAGGAAAAAAACTCACCGATCCCAGGATCAGTATCGATAATTAGTTTTTCAGGCTTAGCAGTGGAGCCAGCCAACACGCCATCCCTTTCTCCGTGAAAAATGTTCACCGTCCCGTCCATAATAACGTGGCTTTCCGTCTCCGAACCCAAAACGCCGTCCATCACACTCTCTCTGGGAATCTCAGACAGGCAATGAAATAAGAAATAAAACCGGATGAGACCCAGAACACCGACCCCGAAACTCAACTATTTTATGAGGGAGAGGGAGAGTATATCCTGGAATAATAGGAGTACTTATTTAATAAGCAATAAAAGAAACGGAAGATGATAAAGTCGATGATGCTATTTTGGATTGATTTGAAACTCTTCTTTTTGGGTTTGGTAGGTGGCAGATGAGGTATTCGTCGTCCTATAACGTAAATATAACAAAGGAAGAGAAGTCTTCATCCAGGGAGAAAAAAAGGAAAAGTTTTTGGATAGTTGGATACGACTGCGTTTGTTTCCGCTAGTTTTTATAGTTAGTGATGAAATAAATACAGTAACATGTTTGGTAATAAAAGAAATTGCATTAAAAAATTAAATTTGAAATGAAGTTTTTGAACAGTAATTTTTATATATTTTTTAATTGAATTTTGTAAAAAAATTTAAAACTTATTTGTTTTTGTGTTTCAAAAACGTTTTTGAAAACATATAATTTTTTTTATTTTTTCTTTGCTTTAAATTAATATTTTTTGGTGTTTTTAGATCATTTTGATGTGCTGATATCAAAAATAATTTTTTTAAAAAAAATATTATTTTGATGCATTTCCAAGTAAAAAGCAATTTGAAAGGCAACCGCAACCACACTTTCAAACACAATTACCAAACATTTTATACATGTTTTTTGCTACACATAAACTTCAACCATAATTTTTACCAAACACGTATCTAAATTCAACTAACCACAGTCAACCACATTTTTTTTAAACTTACTTTTTTCAAATCATAACCACAAAAGCTACATAAAAAACAAACATACTCGTAAAGCTACTAATGATAGTTTAGTAGCTTCGTTGTACTGAATCATGGGGTGTTTTGGGAATAAGATAATAATTATTTTTTAAAGTATTTTTTATTTAAAAATATATTAAAATAATATATTTTTTATTTTTTAAAAAATATTTTTAATATTAACACATTAAAACAATTTGAAAACACAAAAAAATAATTTGAAATAAAAAAAATATTAACTTTTATTTTTTTTCAAAAATATTTTTGAAATGTAAAAACAAATGAGTTTTTTCTTGAATACCAAACGAATGGCTTCTGAGTTTTTGTATAGTTGCTATTTTTATTTAATTATATTATAACATAAATAATTATGTATAAAAAAACAATGATTAAGATTTAAAATACATGTATATATTTTTTAAGTCAAAATTATCTTTTTTTATTTATGCATTTTTTGGTAATAACATGTCTTTTAAAAATAAGAATCAATGGTAACTTAAAAATATGAGTAGAAATTATAATAATTTGAATTAAAGAGGAAAAACATGTTTTTAATGAAAACTCCTTTTATTGTCCATGTATTTTCCTTTTGTTTTGACAAAAATATATTTTTAATTGAAAATTTGTTTTTTAATTATTATCAAAAAGGAAAATTACATGAATTTAGTACAATCCTTTTTCTTTCTTTCCTTTTTACTTTTTTGTTTTCAACAAGTTTTTTCTACACATGCCATTATTATTGGTCTAAGAATTGTCAAAACTAATTTTAGTGAACTAACAAACTAATTTTAATTAAAACTATCATACTTAAAAGTATTTAAAGTTCTAATTAACATGTGATTAAGCTAAGAGGAATCAATATTAAACTATACTTACTCATCATGGACATTTCATGTATAAATGAATAGTATTTTACAAGAATAGAAAGAGATTATATGGTTATTACACGTTACTATAATGGAGGGATGTTTTTTAAAGTGCAAAGATTTAAGCTTCAAGTGATCAAGCTTTCTTATTTTAATTTTTGCAATAAGCTTTCTTATTTTAATTTTTGCATTACCCTGTAAAAATGTCTAGGTATATTAAATGACAATCATGATACTCTCAATTCTCATATTAAAAAAAGACATTACAAGGATCATGTATATTGGACACATTCATAAGAGTTATAAGACTCTAGTTGGGTAGGGAAACTTTGAGAGAAATCAAGTTTCGATTGAAAGAAAAAATCAAGAATAAATTGAATAATAAAAGAATCGACCATTGAGCTCCAATTCCAATTAATATTGCAAAACCAAGTGATAGCCTTGTCGTTTAAGCCAGCCTAAATGGCACGACTTTCTTGCTATTTGGGATACACTAGATGATAGGGTCGATGTTCGTTCAAGACGACATATCCAATCCTGTCATTTTAGACCTTCAACAATGGGCCTCGTCCCAACCACTCTATGATTAGATCTAATCCCATGCAAGTTCTTAAAAAATACATTGATTGGTATACACCATAAGATAGAGTTATTATCTCAAGAAATCAATGTGATGCCCATACTCTTCTATACTTACTTATGAATTATTAGTGTAATACTACCTTTCTCGCCAATGATTATCTCCCTTAACCTTTCTCTTTAAAGGGCACCTACTTTTTCGATGGTTATCTCCTACTCACTTGTCTTCTTATAGGGTACCAGCCTTTCACATCAATCACCCCGAGCATAAACCTTTCATACCAATGGCATCATAAGTTATAACAACCACCAACTTATTTTTTTAGGTTGCCTGGAAGGAAAAAACAATTATTCTATGTTATTACTTCATTTTAAATAAGGTAATTTCATGTGACTTAAGAGTATAAATGTATTCGACCCCCTAACAAACACATAAGACAAAACATAACTCCATATAACAACAATACATTTTTTACTTTCCTACATATTATTTTTATCCCACAGTTTACCGACTTAACAGAGAATCCCCTATTATGATAGAGGACTTGTTTTGCATGGAATACCAAACTCATAGATAAAACCCATATTCAAACACATGCACTTCAACCCAAAACACGATCGTGGAAAGCCTAAATCCAATAAGAAGTTTTTACAACTTCAGCAACAATGCTTTTTATGAAAAACTAATAAAAGCTAGTTCATTCTCATTTCACTCCTTAACAAACAGTTTTTTCCATGGATGATGACTTAGAAATGCTAGGTCATATAAAAGTAACCAATCTTTCCATCGTAGGTACTCTAGCTCCTCTAAATCACCAACAAATTACCTACCAAGTAGAGGTGTTAAATAACATTGTTCTAGCATACAACAACAACTTTACATTTTTCCATTCCCTCAATAAGAAACACGAGACCTAACTCTATTGCATGCACCACTAAATATATAAAAACCACTCAAGTTTCTTGAAAAAAACATGACAAAACAACGTGTAAGCAAGTAGGCACAAAAGCACTTATATTACAACCATCCAAATGAGATGGTTTCATTATGAATATCGATCATCAACAAGTCCTAGCCATAAAAGTGGCTATCGTTATCGATCTCTCTTCTAATGTCACTCTCATACTTCTCAATAAAAATACCCTAACACGAGACATGATCAATAACTATACAAGCTTTTAATAATGAACTTCACGCTAATAAAATAGGATATCATCCACTTTGTCATCGAGTGTTACAATGTATCCATTAAAGATGACTTAAATAGCTATTATGAGCTTTTAAACCCCAAATAACACATAAAAAATGTATAAAGCATCCTAGAGCTTGTAACCCAAACAATGATGTTATGTGTAAAGTTCTTTCAATAATAATATTTTGGATTTATTTTGGTATGATACCATAACCTAAAACATGACTCTATCATTTGCTTTCTCGATCTCTATACCCAACTCATCTCTTGCTTCATTATAAGATTATTAACCCAAAAAAGTATAATCAATCTCTTTGTCATCACATAACAAAAAGATAAAAGTACCAAAACATACAAGGTTTAACAAGGAAATGTTCAACGTGAAAAGCCTACTCGAACTCATCATTAATGAAGCCTTAGTTAGTGGAGTTTATAACTATTATTTACGGGAACAATTATATACTCTCCCTAACCAAACTATCATTAAAGAAAAATAGGTAATGCAAAATCATATTTGAGTAGAATAAATGAGCATAATCAAGAAAAAAACACCCTTTTTTCAATAATCTTTCATGTGTCATTAATCTCCTAACAACACCAAGACATCTAAAATGAATACTGAGGGATGATTCATAATCGACCAATATTTTTTACGCTTATGACAACACATTTGACCACTATACATATTGAGGTATTAGTTGTCATCCAAGAAAAAGAATTCATGCGATATCCATATCATATGAAGAGTGGCGTGAATAAAAAAAAAACCCAATAAATTTTATTTCTTTCACCATGACAACAAACATGTACCAAGAATTGTCATACCCTAAAAAAAGATATATAAATATTAATTTCTTGGAGTTACCTCCAACAGTTTATAAAGATATAAATGCAACTCGAACAAAAAAGGAAATATATTGACGTGTTTTATGATGCATTGTCTAAGATCATATAGGTTTTAGGAATTATATCTTCATTTGCATAATAAAATCTTTTAAACTTTTCATAAACAAATCAATATTGCCTCTCTAAGTAATCCCCATACATTTTTTTCCATAATGTTTCTTATCATAATATTTCCAATGAAATCTCTATGTCTCCTACAAAAATCTCCATATCTCTAACAAAATCTTAATATATTCAAATAAAATCTCAATGTCTGAAAAAAATCTTCATGTCCTCATATAATGATTTTCTATTCTTCACCTTAAAATGTTCTTTGCTATAAGCGAGACAAATAGGCTAACCTTCAAGAAATATGACATACATAAGACAATAAATGTTTTATTTTCTTTTCTACTTCTACTAATTAGTCTTTTGAATATGAATGTTTATAAGACTAAAGGTTAAATGATAGTATAAAAAGAAGTGAAAGCCCTGTTGTTTAAATTAAACAATAAGGCTCTTCTATCATTTGGGGCAGAACTTCTCCCACCATTTAGGTTATCCCAAATAATAAAAAAGCTTAAGAGTGACAAGATTTCTTGTTATCTGGAACAACCTAAATGGCAAAATGGTTGTTATTTTATGATAGCCTGCTCAACCCCATCTTTTTAAACCCTTAATAATAGGTCGCATCCTAACCACCATAAGAGCACATATATTCCTATGCAAATTCTCAAGAAATTCAGCGATTGACACATATCATAAGACAAAGCTGCTATCTTCAACAAAGTTATTATGATGTTATATTTTCATATGTTTATGCATGAATAGTTAATACAACACTATATTTCTTGTCGATAGTTATCTCTCTCAATTTGTCTCCTCAAATAGCACCTACTTCTTCACTGGCTATCTCCCATTAACTTGTCTTTTTAGAAGGCACCAACCTTTCGACCAATCATCCTCGAGCACCAACTTTTCCCATCAATGATATAATAAAGCACAACAAGTAATAACTCATCTTTTCAGGTTACTTGCAAGGGAAAATAAATTATTATTTATTATTACTTCATCCTCCACAAGATGAGTTTATATAACTGAGATGTATAAATACCTTAGTTTATTAGGTAAACACACAAGATAAAATATATAACTCCATATAATAACCATATGTTCTTTACTTTTTTGTACATTATATCCCTTGTATAATTTACAAACTTAAGCATTAGATGATATCTTATTTTGATAAAGGACTTGTTCTGTAGGGAATACTAAGCCCATATAAAAAGTCTACATTTAAGCTAGACACTTCAGCTCAAAATGTAATTGCGAAAAGCCTAAATCAATTTCATATTTTTTTTTATGAATTCATATCCAGGCTAGTTATGTTTTAACTCAATCTTATTTATTTTGTAAAGATTTTATACAATAATTACTTTCCATACATGGAGTAATGACTAGTTTATTAAATTCTCTATAAATGCCATTTATTTCTATACTTTTTAGACATAAGAAAGAAAAGAGAAACACATGTATAAACATTACATCTTTCTTAAGATCTTGATTAGTTGAAATTTTTTATATTGTGCTATTATGCTTAACTTTGGTTGATTTGCTCTCTGGTTAATGATCATTTGGGTTTTATTGTTTCTTAGTAAAATACATGTTATTAAGGTAAGAGTGACATCAGATCAAAACTTGAATCAAAGATAGATAAAAAGTTGTGAAATGTTTTTTTTTGTTCGTGCAAATATGAACATGCATCAAATTGAGAAATCCAAAATTATATTTTGAGGTTGGATGTAGACATGATCAAATCAGGATATATCATTGTACATGATGTATCTATCTTTGCATTCTTTGCTTTATTGTGTTATACTTATATCTCACAAGTTCATTATTTTTGTATATTGCTTATATATTATTTGTTATCTTAAGTTTTACATTTTTCCATAAGGTTTTATTTTGGTTCCATAAAGGTTTGTTCATCCCTCTTTAGATTTAACTTTTGATCTAACAATCCTAACAATTTTGGAATACAATAATAGAATAATAACTTACCAAGATAGAGTAAAAAGGTATGGATGGAGTAATCTCGCACCTTAATTTGCACTCATAAAATTGGATTTTTTTGTGAAGGATTTGGAAAAGAATGAATATAATTTCTCTTTAATTTAACCTTTAATATCATCATACAATTAAACTATCATGGTTGCTTTTACATAAACTAAGCGGAGCCATGCTAAATCAACAACAACAAAAAACCAAAGCGTGTTGTGGAATTATTGTTCCTACACTATGAAATGTGTTGTGTTTTTAATCATCATGGATTGCAGCAATGTTTCTTTTTTTTATTATTATTATCTTTTTTGGTTATTAAATTTTTTTCTTTTGATTCCATTATTCGATGTTGCTTTAATTAGAGATTGTGATTGATAGTTTATTTTGATTTGTTTTCTAATAGGTTGTTGAAGTGTTAAAAGAACATAACATTAGTTTAATGCTTGGTTTTGTAGAAAAAAACAATTTTATTATTTGCAAAACCAAGGGGACTAAAATTGAATGTGGGTGAAAAACAAAGCCTTCTTAACCCAACACTTGGCCCTTTTAGTTTCATAATTGTACGATTTGGTTCAAAACTAATATTTTGATGTTTTAGTCCTTTAGTTTGCGGGAGGAGGCCGAGAATTGGATAAGAGAGAGAAAGTCATTGGTTTTCCAAATTCCGACACCATGAAAACCATGTTTTTGGTATCACTAAGTTCTATTTGACAATGGGAGTTCCATTGAAGAGTTTTTTTACCTTTTATTTTGCTGGAAAAAACATATTAGGATTGAAAAAGAAAAAAAAATCTATTTTATTTTGTAATCCTAGACTGATTTAAGGGTGTTTTGGGTTATGAGATTGGTTTATTGGGGTTCTAAAGTTGTTTTTAGGTGTTTTCAAGTAAAAATAGGTTGAAATGGGTTATTAGACAATAAAATACTCTTACTTTAATTTACTAGTGACCTATTTGATTGTCAGAATCTGCACAACAAGCATCAATGTTGTCTATGTTGTTTTTATAGAGAAAAGATAAATGATGTGTCATTCACCCTTTAACATATATATATATAAAAAAACAAAGAAGCTTGACATGTAGGCTAGGCCTCATTCACAGGCTAGGTGTTTAGGCCCATGCACTTGGCCTTTTTTGTTCTTTATTTTTTATTTGTTTTTTTCATAAATTTTAAATTTTAATTCATTAAAATAGATTAGTTAAAAATTATTTTTATTTTTTTAATTAAATATCATTGAATTTTCAATTTATGTTTACTAAGATCATGACCTTTTTTATTATTATTATATTGGCAAGTGCTCTTTTTTATAACCTTTTAAGATGTTTTTATTTTCTATTTTTTCTTTTATTCTAATGTTATTTTTTTTATATTGTTTGATTAGATACTGCTCATTTTTTTCATTTGTTTTTGAAAAAGGTTATAGCATTTTTTTTCTTAAACTAGCAAACGTTTTTTCTTTGTATCCTCTCATGATGAATTCTCTTTCTTAAGTTTACTCGGTGGATTTCTTCTTCATGTTGATTTTTATTATTGTATAGTTAGATTAAAAAATAGATTACCAAAAAATAATCTATTAAACCAATATGTTTTCATGACTTGGGTCGCGGATTTGTCGGGTGGATCCAAAACTTCATCGCCTTAGCATATTAAAAAAGGATTAAAATAATCCAGTTCAAATTGGAAATTATTTTCAATATCATCTTTCTTCAATTTTCTCATTTTTCATATTCGGTTATCATTTTTTATTGTTATTTTTTACTCATTTAAGATGATTTATAATTTTTTTTTTTTTGCGATTCCAACGTCCTTCATTTTTTTCCTGTCGGGTTTGATCGTCATTATTTTTATTGTTATTTTCTGCTTTGACAGCTTTTTTAGATTGATTTTATTTTTTAATTTTGTCCTTCGATATTAAATTAGTTATGAATTGAGCTTTTATATTCAACCCGAGTCTAAGATTTCACATATTATGATTTTGGAATATTAACTCGGGTTTATGAGATTCACTTGGATTTACTTGATTTTTAATATTATTAAATTAGGGTTTCCCTTTTTATGCTATTAAATTAACCGAACTTATTAAACACAATCAACTTAATACCCAAGTCTTAAATTTCTCTTACTTCTTTATAAATCCTAATATCGCCTCAACTTTGTTCTTCTTACATCCAGAAAAATTTGGATAGCCATGGCCTTGCGCCGTTCACCAATATAAGTTTACTCAAGTCACTTTTTTAGTCATTTTTATTTTTTTTTCTTATTTTTGGCCTTCAATATTTGGTTAATTATAATTGAGTTTTTTAATTTGTTTCAATGTGAGTTTCATAGTTTTATTACGATCCCACACCCCATATCACAGGTTTCATAAATTAACCATTACTAACTTAAGTCAATCTAATATATTACTGTTGTAGTATATATTTTTAATATATAGTTTAATATGTCACAATTTAAATATTTTAAAAGCGTTTCAGCACATAGTTTTTTTAACTTTCTAATGTCTTAATGCTTTTTTCATGTTAAAAAAAAATAAACCTATTTATAGCGTAACATGAACCAAAACGCTAGTTTTGATACCAAATTATGTTACAATGAGTTTTTTTTATATGAAAATGAATCTACACTTTTTTTACTTAAAGAAAAGAACATACATCCTAACTTCATGGCATTAAACATTACAAGAAACTAAAATATATCTTGATTTTACTGTGTATTTATTGTATACCTATATTTACTGTCACTATAGATTAGAATAGTAAAATTACAATTTTTTTTTCTTGTAAATATAACATAATTGGCTTTAGCAGCAAGGTAAATAGGTCTTTTTATTGTTTTGTGCACAATAAAATGTCTTATATACTCTTGGAGGAGAAAAAAAAAAGAAGTTAGATGGCAGAAAGGGGTATTATGGGTTTTTTCATTTCAAATGCATAGTAATTTTACCAAAATGCCATTGAATTAAATTTGTCTTTGTCGTATGTCAATGAGTTTTAACATCTTTTTCATTTTTTTTTGTTATTATAAACATGAGCAGTTAAATATTTAGACATATTAAATAATTCTAAGAAATGGGTTAAACATGATGTTCACCGGAGGAGCGCATGAATGCTTTTGCAATCTTCGCCCGGTGCGTATGACATCACTCAAAGATCAAAATATATCTTCCACAATGACGTTTTATTCTATAATAGTATTTATAACGTTGCTTGTTGATCAAAATTTATTTTTGATATTAATATATTAAAAAGGTTAAAAAAAATTAAAGTAAAAAAAAATTAATTTTAACAAATCTTTATTTAGACTGCACTCCCAAATAAAAGTTAAGGTGATGTTTGTTGTGTAGTTAGACCATACTTTTTAAATTTTTTGAAATTTTTAATATATTAATATTAAAAATAAAAAATATTTTTTTAATATATTTATAAATAAAAATATTTTTTAAAATATTTTTTATCACAATTCTAAACGCTCTTCCTAATCTAATTTATCAATCATCTTATATTCCTTAATAATACCCTATGAAACAAAAAATGTTGTGGGGATGTTTTTTATTTTATTAATATAGATGTTTGGATTAGTTTAAATGTACAAGTT
>Ga0307515_10014863_pt1 | contig 14391 bp, 11 predicted proteins | sample 17_EM_MG_FD_194513 | JGI IMG/M metagenome (GOLD analysis project Ga0307515, IMG submission 194513) | Populus trichocarpa ectomycorrhiza microbial communities from riparian zone in the Pacific Northwest, United States - 17_EM | ecosystem: Host-associated > Plants > Roots > Unclassified | place...
CAACATTCTTAAAGAAAACCAAAAAGATTTAGAATACCGAAAAATTCAGCTACGAAAATTACAAGATGAGGTTACTGATTTAGAAGATTTACGAGAAGGCGTAGATATTACTGACTTAGGATTGAATGATTTTCGAATTGATTTATCTAATTACATAAAAAAATATGGAGAGCTAACAGATATTCCAGAAGGTATTCACGCGGTTGTTCAATCAACAGAAATGTTAAATCCGGGAGTAATCTATGTTTTGAAAAATGTGAACTCTGATGTGAATATTAATAAACTCAATCGTTTACATCCATTTTATTTGGTTTATATAGATCTTGCTGGAAAATTGTTTTTTAATCATATCGACTCCAAAAAGATATTAGACGCAGTGAGGATGCTGTGCAAGGGAATTGATGAGCCAATAGTTTCACTTTGTGAAGAATTGAATGTTGAAACTAACGAATATCATGACATGTCATCATATTCAGATTTATTGAGAAAAGCTATTGGCAGCATTCTGAATACTGAAGAGGAAAAGGAGGTTCTGAGTTTATTTAAGGCAGGAGGAACGGTTGCATTAAAAGATAAATTTAAGGGGATTGAGGATTTTAAATTAATATCATTTCTTATAGTGAAGTAACAAGATTATGTTCAACCTACCTGAAACAACTAATCTAAATAAGATTATTCCGAAAAATGCATTTGATTCATATACGAATACAAAGCAAAAAAAAGAATTTGCAGATAATGTTTCACGAATAACTTGGTCAAATAAGTTATCGGTTGACACTACGAACCTGCAGTCCAAAGAAATATTAGAAATTCAAATTTTTACTATTGAGCTTAAAGAAAAGACTCAGATTAAAGGCATTTTGAATATTATTAACAAAGCAATCCCATACCCGATAATATTTATAATTAGGAATGGAAAATCTGTTTACCTCTCCACTTCTCCTAAACATAATAATCCAAAAAATGAAGATTTAGCAGTAATCGATTATACTTATTCAACTGATTGGTTTACTGAGAATGAAAATGAGTTTAAAATTGAACTTAAAGGTAGTATTGATTGGGTTTATAAAACTTTTTGTGAGCAATTTAATAAGCCTAAGGCAACTGTAAAGGATTTAAAAGATTTGGTGGCAACTCAAAAGGAAATTGATAGCTTGAACAAAGAGATTGAAAAAGTGAAGTTGGCTATTGCTAGAAGTAAACAGTTTAATAGGAAGGTAGAGCTGAATATAAAGTTAAAGGAGTTAGAGTTTAGAACAAAAATTGAAATATAGAAATTTGAGAATATTAATTTAATCTTACCTAATCTCACTTGTAGATTTATTAAAGTTCGAAAATAATTCTCAATTAGTAGTAATGTCTTCTGAACTAGTAGCTCAAGGTTAGCTTTCTAACTATTTTATTCAATAACTAAATATAAAATGCAATAACCACATACATAATTACGAATCAATAATATTTTAAATTTTTAAGCATCATATCAAATATTTTTGCAATATAAATAACTAATATAATTAGTGTGGGTTTTATTCTGATTACTAATATTGTTAGTAATTATTGTTGTTTTACCAAAATCCTTCACTAGCTTTGTTGTTCATTTTAATTTATGAATACCTCAAAGCACATCATCCACATGGATCAAGATGCTTTTTTCGTGTCCGTCGAGGTCAGGAAAGATCCATCATTGATCGGCAAGCCAGTTATTATTGGTGGAACGGCAGACCGTGGTGTGGTTGCTTCATGCAGTTATGAGGCTCGTAAATATGGTGTGCATTCTGCAATGCCATCCCGAATGGCAAAACTTTTATGTCCACAAGCTATTTTTGTTCGCGGGAATATGGATGAATATTCCAAAGCTTCACTCGAAATTACAGACATTCTTCGTGAACGAGTGCCGCTGATTGAGAAAGCAAGTATAGACGAACATTATATAGACATGACAGGTATGGACCGTTTTCATGGTGTTATGAAATATGCACATGAATTAAGATCGTTAGTTATAAAAGAAACTGGCCTACCAATTTCTTTCGGATTATCAGTAAATAAAACGGTTTCTAAAATGGCTACCAATGAGTGCAAGCCAAATGGGGAATTGAATATAGAGCAGCCTAACGTACTTCCGTTTTTAAATCCATTATCAATAAAAAAAATACCGGGCTTGGGCGAAAAGACCTTTGTAAAATTATCAGATATGGGTATCAAGAAGATTATCAATCTTTCACAAGTTCATCCTGATATGATGGTTTCTGTATTGGGTAAAAACGGATTGGTACTTTTAAACAAAGCAAAGGGAATAGATAATTCACCTGTTATCCCTTACACCGAACAAAAAAGCATCGGTACGCAAAGTACATTTAAAGCAGATACGATTGATGTGGGAGCCATCAATCAATTATTAGCTGCAATGGTTATGGACTTAGGTTTTGAACTGCGTGAGAAACAGAAATTAACTGCCTGCGTAACCGTGACCATACGCTATTCCAACTTTGAAACGGTAACAAAACAAGCCATGATTCCTTACACGTCCTTAGATCAGGTTTTACTAACCAAAACTAAGGAACTCTTCAAATCCCTTTATTCAAAGAGAATGCTTTTACGATTGGTAGGGGTTCGTTTTTCACACCTTGTTTCTGGTTTTGAGCAAATGGATATGTATTCCTCTTCTAAGGAAGCCTATTCGCTTTGCCAAGCAATGGACAAGATTAGAAAGCGGTTTGGAGCTGGTTCCATTTCTTTAGCTTCTACATTAAACCTCGATATCTAATACCATGTACATCAACGTCCACTCACAATATAGTTTGCGGTATGGCACTATGTCAATCGAAAAGATTGTTTCGGAGGCTATTGGATATGGTATTACACAGTTGGTGCTTACAGATATTAACAATTCAACTGGCGTAATGGAGTTTTTTCGTGAATGCAGTGCCAAAAATATAAAGCCCATTGCTGGTATAGAGTTCCGAAGAAATAAGCAATTGTTATTTATAGGGATAGCCCGAAACAAAGAGGGCATGAAAGAACTTAATGATTTTCTAACCTACCATAATTTGGAGCAATTAGATTTACCAGATTTTGCTCCAGCCTTTCTAAACGCAAATGTCGTTTATCCGTTTGGTTACGAAGGTAAGCTTCGTTCCAATGAGTATCTGGGCATCCATTTTTCGCAGTTACACGAATTATTCAATGTAGATATTTCGTTAATACGAACTAAGTTGGTGGCCTTACAGCCCGTGTATGTTGCTGATAAAATCGAATACAGACTGCACGAATATTTGCGGGGAATTGATATGAATACCTTACTCACGATGGTAGAGCCGATGGACAAATGCCGATCAACCGATATGTTTCTTATGGCTGGCGATATGGAGGCCAAGTTTAGCAAGCACAGTTTTATCTTGGATAATACCCGCTCCATGATGAATGATTGCGTAATGGATTATCCATTAGGAAGAATTAATCTAAACCGCAAAACATTTACCGGTTCAAAGAAAGATGATAAGGCATTACTAGAGAAACTTGCGTTGAAAGGTACAATTTATCGCTATGGCAGCAAAAATGCTGAAGCCTTAAAAAAGGTTAAAATTGAACTCAAGGTAATTGTAGATCTTGACTTTTGTGCCTACTTTCTAATTACTTGGGATATCATCAGGTATGCAAAAGATCAGGGCTATTATCACGTAGGTAGGGGTTCTGGAGCAAATTCTACAGTTGCATACTGTTTGGGTATAACAGATGTTGACCCGATTGAATTAGACCTTTATTTTGAAAGATTTTTAAATGCAGAGCGAACTTCTCCTCCAGATTTTGACCTTGACTTTTCTTGGGATGAGCGAGAAGATGTACAGGATTATATATTTAAGCGGTATGGAAGAGAGCACACCGCTTTGTTGGGCACAATGTCGACATTTAAAGATCGTTCTGTAATTCGGGAAATTAGTAAAGTAATGGGGTTACCCAAATCCGAGATTGACAGTTTTACCGACCCGTCACGAGCATCTATCAATCGTGATAATGCAACTTTTAAAAAAATCACTGCCATTTATAACCTGATGCAGAATATGCCAAACCAGCGAAGTATTCATGCAGGTGGTGTATTGATCTCGGAAGAACCGATTACTTATTACACTGCATTGGATTTACCTCCAAAAGGAATGCCGACGGTACAATGGGATATGTACGAGGCAGAAAAAATTGGTTTTGATAAATATGATATTCTTTCACAACGGGGAATTGGACATATTAAAGAAGCCGTTCGACTAATTGAAATTAACCAGCAACGCAAGGTTGATGTTCACAAAGTGAAAGATCTAATTAGAGATAACAACTTAAATGATAGGCTGAAAACAGGGAACACCATTGGCTGTTTTTACATTGAATCTCCGGCAATGCGACAATTGCTGACTAAACTTACCTGCGACAATTATTTAACATTGGTTGCGGCAAGTTCCATCATCAGACCAGGGGTAGCTAGTTCTGGAATGATGAAAACCTATATCCAAAATGCGCATCATCCTAGCGGTGTAAATTATCTGCATCCAATAATGGAAGAGAAGCTGAGCGAAACCTATGGCGTGATGGTTTACCAAGAAGATGTAATCAAAATCTGTATACATTATGCTGGGATGGACGGAACAGATGCCGACATCCTTCGAAGAGGGATGAGTGGAAAGTATCGTTCGAGTGCTGAATTCGATAGGCTGGTTATTAAATTTCATAAAGGAGCAGCATTGCTTGGCCGACCAGAAGAAACCACTAAGGAAGTTTGGCGTCAAGTATCGTCTTTTGCTGGTTATAGTTTTTCAAAGGCACATTCCGCAAGTTTCGCTGTTGAGAGTTATCAGAGCCTATTTTTAAAAACCTATTATCCAAAAGAGTTTATGGTAGCTGTGCTTAATAATTATGGCGGTTTCTATTCAAGATCGTTATATGTGCATGAACTTCAACAAGCTGGTGCTAACGTTTATTTACCATGTGTAAATAATAGTTTTGGTGTAGTAGCAATCTATGGTGATGACTGTTATTTGGGGTTTATAGGTATTCAGGGTTTCGAGGGAAAGTATATAGAGGTCATCACTGAGGAACGGAAGCTAAATGGCGTTTTTGTCTCTTTGGAAGATTTTGTGAAACGTAGCGAAATTTCATTGGAGCAATGCATTATCCTTATCAGAGTAGGAGCATTACGTTTTACTAAAAAAAGCAAAAAGGAAATGCTTTGGGAAGTACATTTACTTTTTGGTTCAAAGGTACGGCCAAATAAACACGCTGAACTTTTTGCCGTAGAGCATAAGGATTATGCTATGCCAGAACTGGTTAATACCACCTTAGAAAACGCTTACCATGAACTGGAATTATTAGGATTTCCATTGTCTTTATCCATGTTCGATTTGTTGAAAACAGATTACCGTGGCGATTTTACGGCAAGCCAATTAATGAGTTCGGTAGGGAAGACCATCAGGATGGTAGGCATATATGTTACCGAAAAAACCGTAATTACCAAGAATAAGAAAAAAATGTGGTTCGGGACATTTTTAGATCCTCAAGGAAACTTTTTTGATACCACTCATTTCCCAAATTCTACACCTACATACCCTTTCAGAGGAGCAGGTTGTTATCTTATAGAAGGCAAAGTTGTGTTAGATTTCGATTTCCCTTCAATTGAAATTATACGTTTTGCCAAGCTGCCAATTAAACAAAATCCTATTTTGGATTAGTTATGTACATATAGGAAAGGATCTATTTACAAGAAATTAATATAATGAGGCCATACTCCAATTCAAGATAGCCTCATTATTTCATTACTTCCCATTACGACAATATACTACCAAAGTTTAACCAATTTTTCAATTAAAGAGATGTCAGTTGCATCTACTGATAGTTTTACGCCAGAGGGATATTCTAGCGTTATCTCTCTTTTTGCGAAATCATCATTATTGTTTGATGTATAATTTTCCGATTTTTGTTCTTCAGTCTCTAACCAAAAATCTTGTTTGGCATTTCCAGAATTAATTTTGGCATTTTTTACAATTAATGCATTGTTTCGATGGTGAAAATCATCTTCTAAACTCTCCTCAACAACTCCCTTGGTTGTGATTGATAATTCTGAAAGTAAATCTGGTTTGCCGTTTGTGATGCGCCAGTATTTTGAATATGGACGTTTTGGGAAATTGACAAGCCATGCAAGAAGCTCAAAGTTTCTTTCATGAGTTTTGAGGTTCCTGTTTATGAAGTTGCAAAGCGGCTTAAATTTATCGACGTCACATTTCTTAACTGCTAAATCTGTAAGTTCTTTATCAAAAGGTAATTGAAGAAATTCTCTTATTACCCGCTTATCTCCATTGTCGCATCCAGCATTGTACAGTAATCGAAACTCGTTGCGGAGGTTGGCACAGGTAGGTATCATTAGGTTAGTTGAGAGCTTACCTAATGCTTTTTTTTTTCGTAGAAGTTCAACACTTCTGATCTGTATATTTCTATCATAGTTAAAACATTAGATATTAAATCTACATGAAATTCTTAAATCAAAGGCTTAATGAATATTAAATTTATGAAGATTACGGGAAACCGTAAATTAGAATTTACCATCCTTTATACCTTTATCAATATTTAATCAACCTGATAAATATTTCAATTTACTAAACTCATTATATTGAATATTATTCAATATTTTTACAATATTATATAGATTATGGAAGCTCCAAATAAAAGACTAGAAGATAAAGTGATTGAATTTGCAACTCAGTATGCAGATACAACTTATGTTGAAAATAATGAACGTAAAATTGCCGCTAAAGGGTATGTCGTAGGATATCAGCAAGCATCACTAGAGAAGAATGCAGAGATAAAGGAGCTAGCTGGTATTGTTAAAATGCTATTGCCTGGTATTGGTGCCGTATCTCCGGAAAACCTTAAAATTCTTGAAGAATATATTGAGAAATCTGATGACAAATAAGTCTTTATACTTTATTATAATAAGCTAGAGAGTGCTTAGCGGTTTATTAGTAAAAGATAATTTGTTTTTCTAGTTAGAGGTAGTCAGTTGCCCATTTTTCAATAACTCATCATTTTAAATCTTAGTTATCTCAAGACGTTGCCAGTAATTTTTAGCTAAAGCTAAATAGCTTAGAATTCTATTTTAGTCGGTATCTAAGAGCAACGTTACGGGCAATAGATTTTATAAGGTCAGGTGCATCACTTATTGTACGCTCTAATACGTCCCATTCTCCAGAGGCATTTCGGGTTATAGTTAGTTCTTCTCCATCAAGACTGATCTTGATTTCAGTAGTATCTTTATCAATTTTCTTGGTCAATATGGTATAGGAGTAATCCTCGCCTTCAAATGTAATCCTCAATGGTAAACTCATCTCTGCAAAGATAAAACTTGAAATTGATTGTGAAAATAATTAGCTATTTCATATTTTACTAGATCAATTTACAGCATACCTTGAAATTTCTAATTCAACTATTCTACTGATAATTTTATTAAAACACGTTCTTGCTTAACCAACTTTTTTTCTTGCTTTTCTTTTCGATAATCAAGAATACTTAGTCTAAATTACTACCATAAATTGTAAAAAGTGGTAACATGCTCGATTTTAAGATACTGCCATTATTGTATTGTAAATTCGGCAGTTTGTACCGCTTTTTAGAAATTCTACTTAACTTTCTTTCTGCTCGGTAAGTTCATTATATAAAAATTCGTTAAGCAATGTTTTTGACTCAGGACTAAGCCTGTTGTTATGACTATAGTTTGGGAAATAGCTAAAATTACCTTGATAGGAAACTAAAATGCCGCTAACGCAATCTTTAATCAGCTCGTTGGAATAATATAGTCCTGAAGAAATATCGTGAAAGACTGCTCCTGGATAAAACTCTTCAAAAGGTTCGTCGTCGTGCAAAATGCCCGCCGATCCATAAAGCCGTTGGTAAACGTCTTCAGTATCAAACCAGCTTTCAAAGGTTAGGTGCATGCAGACGATATAAGGAATGTTATTTTTGCTTAACTCAGTAGCATATTTTAGTTTGGAAAAAAGACTGCTTTTTTCGCCTGTAAGTCTTCTATAGTCAAAATTAATTGCACGGTATGGACTTATGATATTCACTTTGGTTAAACCTGAGTCTTTGCCTCTAACAGTGAAGTTGATTTCGTTATTAAATTCAAAAGAAGTACCTAGCTCTGGATTTGTGATAAGCCAGTTTTCTATGTTGCTTTTTATAGCGGTTGGATCATGCGATATCCCAGTTAGCTGTTCATACTGATATTCAAGTTTTAACAGATAATCTTTGGCTATTTCATGCAATACCCCAGCAAGTTTGTCCGAATAATCTAAATCTAGCGCATCTTTGCGGCTAGGGTTAAGTCTAAATACCTCTGCAATTATTTTTTCATTCGCACTTACCATAGACCAATCAGGAGTGTAGAGAGAATCAGGGAAAGCTCGAGGCTCGTGCTTGAGTTCAGTAAATAGCTTTGAAAAGAAAATGCCGAACCTATATTCGATGATTTCGGAGAGAAATTCGGTTCTGTCTTGTATGGCCTTTAAGTTTTGTTCAACTGGAATTCCGGAACTTGCCGCAAATGCCTGTATAGTTGCTTCATCTTCCGGTTTATCTTTAAAAAACGCTGTATATAAACATTCCCTCATAAACAAATATAAACATTACAAAATCCGTTACGGAAGTTAGACTGCATATCATAGGTACAATAAGTTAAGGGATAATATAAATCAGCATTTTTCAAAGACCATGCTAATTTTTCCTATGCTAATTTTTCAATAAAATAGCCGATTTTTGCATAGGTTAATACTCTAAACGTCAACATGGAATTTAAAACACGTACTCTCAACCAACTCGCCAAAATGATCTGTGGCGATCCTAAGGACAATAAAACATCGTATTTCCGCTATCGTAGCAGTTATTATTTGACGGAATTCTTTGGAGATGTTGATACAGATTATGTCCATGATGGCTCGACAAGGCCTGTATGGGTATCTGAAACACTTTCGAAAATATTGCAGGAACCAAGCACAACAGCTGACATGCCTTCAGATACTTTTTGTCGTGTGATTCAGTTGCTGATGGAAAAGGCCGATCCTTTTAATGAAGATAAAGAAAGAATCAATGCACTTGAAGAGATAAACACTGCATTATCCCGCGAGGATTTTGAAGCGTTTTATGCCGATGATAATAAGTGTTATTTAAAACACATTCCTTCACAGAAAGTACTAAAACCGTCTGCTAATCCACATCGGCCTTTTACAAGTTTAGAGATAAAAAGAAGGGAATTACTCGTCAATTATTTGAACAATTGTTCTGAAGATGATCTTATCGAAGAAATCTTGGTGCCACTGTTTAGGCAGTTAGGATATTATAGAATTTCGGTTGCTGGACATAAAGATAAGTCGTTAGAATATGGAAAAGACATTTGGATGAAGTTCATGCTGCCTACACAACATTGGTTATATTTTGGGGTACAAGTTAAAAAAGGTAAACTTGATTCTTCAGGAATGACTAAGGGAGGTAATGCCAACATTGCAGAGGTTCACAATCAGGTTCTGATGATGCTAGCGCATGAGATTTTTGATCCAGAAATTGGAAAGAATGTGCTTGTTGATCATGCCTTTATCATTGCTGGCGGAGAGATCACAAAAGCAGCAAAAAACTGGCTGGCAAATGCATTGGACAAATCTAAGCGCAGTCAGATTTTATTTATGGATAGAGAGGATATCATTAATCAGTTCATCGTGAACAATTTGCCTTTGCCTATTTCAGCCGTGCCGGCTGAGCCTGAAGAAGATGATGGCCTTCCTTTTTAATGTAGCGTAATAGCTATATTTGTAGCCAATTCTTTGACATCAGGAAATTTAAGATAGCCCTCGGGTCAGGCGTGGCAACCTGCAATGTTTTGTGGCCAGTCGCTCTGCTAGTATTAACTTTAATAGTAATGAGATATTTATTAACAAGTCCTAGAAAGGAGAACACGATTATGGAAACAAGTAATATGAAAACAAAAGCAACAAATGGAATACATGCAATATTGGAAACCGGCTGGGCGATTGGTACATCCATTGCAGGAACCCTAGTCCTTTAATTTGACAGTTAAAAATGAGAGCGGTTCTAGATAGACATTTATAATTGGGCAAAATAATTATCTTTGAGAGGTAACAATGTTAACAATCTCAACTGAACTATGCCTAACCTTTCACCACAACTTTTTGAATAAAAGCAATAATTATTTCTTTTATTCTTTTCATTTTTTATCAATACCTATATGTCTTAAGGATAACTATTTTCTAATTTAAAGAAAATATTGTTTACCAATTATTGATAATTAACAACACCCCAAGCAAAATAAAAGCATAGGCCAACAGTCTGCAAAATCCTTCGACCGATCGGGTGGCTACCGACTTTTCATAATTAGAAAAATGTTCTAATCCATTCGGTCCCCTTCTGTAAAACCTTCTTCTATTGATCCAGTAGCGTAGGTATATTCCAAAAAGCATTATTGAAATTCCGATTATAAGAGATGTATTCATAGCATCTTTATTTGATTTCCACCTCTATAAAAATACGCTTATAAAATATTTGAAGTGGTAACATTGCCGATTTTAGAACTTTGGGTTTAGAGAAAACTAACTTAAGTTACAAAAAGACTGCTTATTCGTGGATGCTCTGGATGTGTTTAATATTAAAAAGAAAAGCAGAAATACCCTTTCAAATATTCCTGCTATCTAAATTAACGCTCTCGAAGTAAAGATATATTTTAGTGGTGAAAAAACAAAAGCAATTGTATTTTCTTAAAAATGTCATTATAGATTACATTTATCCTTTTTCAGTCTGTAACTATTAAAACCATGATTTTTACTAACTTTAATAGTTCATCATCAAATATTAACAGCATTATGTATGCAGATGATACCATATTAACAAAGGGTAAGTATAGATTTACAACTCTCTGTAGGGTTCCGCCGGAATACCTACTTAACTTATACGTGAAAAAGAACAAAGCTAACCTAGAACTCTACGAGTATGTTGAAAAAAACCTATCAATCATAAAAGCGAGGGCGATTGGAACACTGGAAATACCCGAACTGCAAATTGTATGCAAAAAAATAGTCTATTCTTCTGAAAAAATTGCTAAAGCTGAACTAAAGAGAATTAGTGAAATGAAAAATAACCATAAAATCCCGATCCGTTCATATTATTGTGAAGTTTGCGGGGGTTTTCATTTAACCTCTAAACCTCTAGTTCTTCTGATAATTAGTTTACACTAATGTCAATTGCTAAATTAATGTGTTAGTTTTCGCTTTTTTCTTTCTCTTCCAAATAAATTAGATACGGTGCTTTACCTTGCTCTTTGTCCCAGGATGTTGGTTCAAATAATCTCCTATTATCAATTCTGAAGAACTTCGCAATTTCATATATCTTTTCCAAATCAGGTTGATTGATATTTCTACACCATCTTGAAACCGTATTAGTACTTACTTTAAGATATATTGACAAATCCTTTTGAGAAAAATTAAACTCGTCAAGTATAATACTGATTCTATTTAGGCGAGGCTTTAGCATATATAAATATTTAAAAACAAATATATAAAATTCCAAATTATTGATTTTCAGCACTTTATAACCATTAAATGGTTATTTATGTATTTTTAATGATTATAATTACACATTAGATGATTATTTTTTTATATTTGAAATAAATACATTAAATGTTTACTAATCATCTTTAACTGTAGATTAATAAATAACGAGTGTATATTTATTAAATTGGTAAAACGAGCCTCGTAGTCGAAAACTGGTAATTCTCGTACGATGGTAAGTATTACGCTAAAGATTTTATCTTTGCAGTCCCTACTTAAAATAGGTGGGGGCTGGCGTTTGCTTATTTTTGTACGATAGTCTCTCTGAAAAGAGATGATGAAGCTAAATCTTCAATTTATTGGAGATGAGGCGGGTCCTACCAGTACCTCGACTGCAATAAGACGCATTTGTCCAGCCCCCTTTTATAGGGTTGGGTATTTATGTCAAGCAATAGGCTCATTGTTTCCTAAATGATGAGCAATGAAAAAACAACCAAAAACACTAATCAAAATTACCTTAGCTTTTACAAAAGAGGCAGGGGAGGGTTATGTTGTTTTTAGTTTGCCAAAACCGGTTAAATCTACAAAACAGCTGTTCCAGCTAATCATAAAAAGTCCTGTTTGAGTTATTAGACCCTGCTTCCTTTAACTAAAATAATTTTAGGTGATAAATAGTTAATGAGCATTTAAAGGAGCAGGGTTATTTCTTCCTGTCTTGGTTTTTAACCAAAACCATTTGGGCAACATTTTTTAATCAACAACTAAATAAACATGAAAAAAACAACGATATACATCGTATTGGCTTTGCTATGCCTAAATTTTTGGGTAAGGGCACAAGACAATAAAGCGGTAGACGTAACATTAAGAGGTATTCAGATAGGGCAGAAGGTGCCAGACATTACCATTACCAATTTACACAACTATAGGGATGTTAATGGTAAAACATCAACAACCGCAAAACTTTCAGATTTTAAAGGCAAACTACTGATACTGGATTTCTGGGCTACTTGGTGTTCACCTTGTATAGCCATGATACCGAAGATGGATAGTCTACAAAAGGCATTTGGCGATAAAATTCAGTTCCTTTCGGTAACCTACCAAACCGAAAAAGAGGTATTGCCATTTTTAGCAAAGTTTGAGGCACAACAAAAAAAACATTATGACCTGCCCGTGATTACGGCAGATAAGGAATTGCATCAGTTATTCCCGCATATTTACCTGCCCCATTATGTATGGATTGATGAAAAGGGTACTGTGGTTTCTATTACTAGAAATGATGAAGTAACCAAAACCAATATTGAAAATACAATAAATAAAATTGGAAAATTAAACCAGAAACGAGATTTGAAAATGCCTTATGACCCCAAAAAGCCATTTTTAATCAATGGCAACGGCGGTCAGGGAGATAAAATAATTTTTCATTCAATTTTATCTGGCCATCAAGAGGGCTTAGCTGGAGGTTATGATATACATAGAGAACCAGATTTTGGCAGGATTAGGTTAACAGCTTATAATTTATCTATTGTAAATCTTTATAGGATGGGATTTCTTAATAAGGGATACTTGGAGGATAACAGGACGATTATTGCGGTTAATGACCCTGAAAATGTGACCTATAAAGGTGAGGAAGGCAATATTGCTGAATTTAAGACTTGGGCAAAAATGCATACGTATTGTTATGAGCTCATCCTGCCTATAGAAATGGACTTAAAAGCATATGAGAATATGCGCAATCATCTTGCTACGATCTTCCCTGATTATAAGGCAGCCGTAGTGAAAAGGACGACAAAAAGCTATGTGCTTAGACGAACGTCAACCGAAGATAAAATTAAAAGTATTGCTGAGGGACCAAAATCTGCGAAATTCTCATCCCAAGGTTTTTTACTAGTGAAATTTCCCCTTTATCGCATTATACAGGAACTAAATCTGATCTACCAACAAAGATCGCCTTATCCTTTAGTTGATGAAACGAACTACAAAGATCCGGTAGATATAAAAATAGATGCTAACCTAACAGATATGGCATCGATCAATAAAGCTTTGATTAAGTATGATTTGCAGTTTGAACTCCTGGATAGAGAGATAGATTTTCTTGTCATTAGTGATAATCGACCATTAAAATCCAACCAATGAAATGAAAAGAATTATATATAAATTGGTTTTTATTTTGACCCTTGCCGGTCACTCCTTATCTGCCCAACAAATATTAAAGGGTATTATTGTTTCTTCTGACAACAATAAACCAATTACTGGAGCCAATATAAGGATACAAAATAACGAACAAACAGCTCAAAGCGATTTACAGGGCGAATTTGAATTTAGATTACCTGATGGGGCGTACCAGATTGAGGTAAAACATGTTGCCTATACCTCAAAAAGTATTAAAGTTACAATCCCATACACTGGAAAATTAATAATTGCTTTAGACACCAATGCCCTTAACCTAAAAGAGGTGGTCGTTAGTACAGGTTATCAAAAAATAAGCAAAGAAAGAATTACAGGCTCGGTAGTGCAGATCGACAATGAACTCATAAACAGAAGTGTTACAACCAATATAACTGATCGTTTAAGAGATAACGTTCCAGGATTGAGCTTTAATAGGAATGGTGCCTCGGCAAATAGCAGTTTTCCAGTAAGCATAAGAGGACAAAGTACGATTAGGGCAGTAACCCAACCTTTAATTGTATTAGATAATTTTCCCTACGATGGTGATATATCGAGCATAAATCCAAATGATATTGAAAGTATAACAGTGCTAAAAGATGCCTCTGCCGCGTCTATCTGGGGTTCAAGATCAGCAAATGGGGTT
>Ga0307515_10014864_pt1 | contig 14390 bp, 9 predicted proteins | sample 17_EM_MG_FD_194513 | JGI IMG/M metagenome (GOLD analysis project Ga0307515, IMG submission 194513) | Populus trichocarpa ectomycorrhiza microbial communities from riparian zone in the Pacific Northwest, United States - 17_EM | ecosystem: Host-associated > Plants > Roots > Unclassified | place...
TTTATTATTTTAAGTAATCTGATTTAATTTTTTTAGTTAGAGTGTTTAGTGATTTAATATAAAAAGCCTAAAAAGTTGGTAATCGGTAGTAGGTAATTGCTTGGGAAGCCATGTGATCAATAGTTGTTACTTGTAAAAGGTTTTTTTTTTATAAATATAGGGATTCTCTGATGGTAAAGTCAGTAATTTTATAAAGAGATAAAATGTAATGATATTTTAGAAAGATAAACTCTGAAAATATATATACTGAAAATAATAAAAATGAAGAAATTGTAAACCTTTGACTTGAATGATTTATGGTATATTTATAACCCATGAATCTTGTCATTTTGTTAAGAGGAGGAGCTGAAATGTAATTTTACTCTTTGTGACATTGAGTTGCATTCTAACTAAAAAAAACATATGTATTAGATCAGTATAAAATATTGAGTGACCCGCGTGGGGTTCCAGAAAAATCTCTCGCGAGTGTTGGGCTCGAGCTCATTATAGGTGAAAAATAGGTTCAGGTGCGCTGCTTGGACCCAAGCATATTGGGCTCGGGGTGTACTCTTGAATTTGAGTATGTTGGTCTCAGGCACGGAAGCCTGGGGCCACAAGAGTGCTAGGGTGCACACCCAGCAAGGTGTGCGCCTATTTTGGATGTAGTACACTATGCATGCCCAACATGGGCTCGAGTTTCTTGCCCAAGCCCATGCCATTTAGAGAGTTGGGCTCGGGCTACCATGTCTACGCCCATTTTTTTTGGGCCCCTGCTGTATATTGGGCCAAGCCTGAGCCTAATGGATGTCTTTTTTTCCCTATCTTGGAGTATTTTTTTGGTCCATTTTATTTGGATCCATCAACTCTAAATTTGATTACTCCAAAATCATAATCAAACATTCTAAATCACGTAGTGTGTATATTATAAGGGGAAAAAATATTTTATCAAATTTTAAAATTAGTCTTACATTATAGAGAATTATTTCATTTGATGAAAACTAGATATCAATAATTCTTAACTTGTTCTAAAAATAAAACATGAAATTGTTATAATAGTAGTTAAACCAACTTAACTAATTAGAACAAAATAAAAAAATTATAGAACCTAATTAAGAAATAAATTTGAAAATAACAAGAAAAATAAAAATAAAAAATATGAAACAGCAACATTCAAGTCTAATATAAGCATGATATGGACCTCGATTGACACTAGTAGTCTAACCTTACTAGAAATTGGCTTTGTAAAACATGTTGACTAAATTTCATTCAAATATAATAATCAGATCAAAAGTTGTGTTTGTTTTTGTTATAAAAAAACTTGTTTAACTTGTATAAACTTCTTATAAATCAAAATTTACATAATAAATGTCTTGTGATGAAGTCGTAAAAACTTCAAACTAGATTATGCTTTTCACTACTGTATATTAGACTGATAGAGTATTTAAGCTTGACTTAGTTAAGAAGCTGATAGGATGATTGGACTTGACTATTGTTTGATGGGATGATAGAGTAACTAGACTTTACCATTGTTTGATGGGTTGATAGGGTGATTTTCATAGTCATCTGTAAAAAACAAGTTCCCAATTTGAAAGGGAGCTTCTTTTATTTTTAAGTAAGTAAATGTAAAAAAGAAATGAATATGTAGAGTATGAGAATAATATCAGGAGTGTGAGAAAAATAAGTAGAGAGGGGAACATGAATAAGGGAGGGAAACGACTTTGTGGCCTTGTGTGGTCTGCTTTACTGCTCCTGATCGAATTCTGTATAGTTTAATGAACTTGTGTTCTATTGTTTACCTGGTAATATGAAGTATTAATAATTCCTAATCATGTCATCTCACCTTATATAAAGTGATGTGATTATAAAGAATAATTATTTTTCATTGTAGGTACCTTATGGAGAGTGGAAAAAAATGAGTTATTAGTTGTTGTATCTCGTTGTGCCATTGTTTGAAAGGTTTATGCTTCATGATTGATTAACAAGAGAGGTAGGTATTCTTTGAGGAGACACGCTGATAGGAAATATATAATCGTTGGTCGAGAAAGGTAGGCATCATGCTAATAATAGTCAAAGTGAATGTAGGGCTATGCTAACTTTCTTGGAAGTTGTCACTTTGCATCATGGTGTGTGTAGCTCGTAGGACTAGGAACTCTAGTGTGTTATGGACAAGATAAGTCTATTTAGACTAGCCAAACAGACTGGTGCACTTTAGTGCAATCCATTTTAGGCCTAGCCTGAATAGTCTAATGGAAGCATGTTGTTTGGGCTTTTTTTTTAAAAAAAAGGTTGTGTCATCATCATGCATTAATAAATTTAATGTTTTTTTTTCATATCAATAGCACTATCATTTTTACCTAATTAAGCTAGAATAGTTTTAACCATTAAACAGATTGTAAAAGCCAAAATAATATAGTTTAACATGCTAACAAAACATAGCTTAAAACTAGATTCTTGGCATGTGCTACACTACAGTCATATCATTTTTTAAACAAAAACATTGCAAACATGAACTCGAAATTTGATGGATATTGAATAACACCTTTTTAAATACTGACATTACGATAGATCATACAACATGATATTTTTAAATATTGAGATGATGACATATCAAATTAACCAAATCAACTCTAGTTAATCTGAAAAACCTGCGACATATATCATGAGACCGTGATAATCCTATAAAAAGCAAAAAAAAAAAAAAACCGAGTTCATAATAAGTCAATTATTTAAGGATGAACAAAAAAGATATTAAACTAAAAAAATACAAATAAAAGCACAATAAGTTAACCAATCAAACTTACGACATGAGTAATAAGAACATGATTACTTATACAGAGAAATTAAAAAAAAGGCAAAACCAAAAAAGAAAATTTTCCAAAGAAAATGAAAAAAAAAACACTTCAAGTCAACTAAGGTTAACCCGAAAAATTTATGACCTGAATCTTGAGACTAAAATAATTTAATAAAGAGAAAATTAAAAAAAATCATGAAGTATAATTAATAACCAACTAAATGTTTATGGTTGAAAATGATTAAAAAAACAAAAAAAGATATAAAAAAATAACTCAAGTTAATTCAGGCTAATCCTTAAAAATCGTGATTCGAGTTATGAGAACAGAATTACCTTAAAAACAAATTGAAAAAAAAAATATGAAAGATTAATGATTGAAATTGATAATAAGAAAAAAAAAATGATAAGACATGGCACAAAACTTGAGAAAAAAAAGAGAAAAAAAGTAAAAGAGATGATTAATAGTAACATACCACCTATTATTGTCGACCCCTCACCACACCACTATGTAGCACTCACCAAGCCGCTTCAACTAAAACGACAAAACATCATTTTTTGTGGTGGAAGAGGCCAAACGCGCCTCTTAATCTTGATGGTTATTTTCTATGTGAAATACATTTTTTTTTTAAAAAAAAAATTATATATTAAAATATCAAATTATCCTAGCACCGGCTAGGTAAAATATTTTTTTGCATTTAAAGATAATTTAATAGATGTACTATGTAAAAAATTATAAAATAAACGAGTTGACTTTCATAATTCTAGAATAAACAATGAATCCTGTAAAAATATTTTTTTTTTATCACTGCTTGGCAACCTGAGTTTTTTGTCCAAAAAGTAAATTCATAATTTTACTATTCTAATTTACAGTAAATTACAACTTGTCTATAGTTTGCCACACCAATTAGGTTGTGTTAATACAAGGCCAAAGCCTCGAATTCCCAACCAAACTATATAAGGATGTTCAATTGAGTTTCCAAACAACGTTTCTGTCTTAATTTAATTCCCAAATGTTCAGAAAATTCTCAATTGAGTCCTTTCATTCACATTTTTTAATAGCTTGTATCCAAATTTTACGTTTATGTATATAAAAAAACTATTCTTTTTTGGTGAGATCTAAATGTAATCTCTTAAAAACTTTTTGCCCATTTGGATGAAAAACTTTGTTGTGAATTATTGGAAACTTTGGAGATCAATTGAGACAAAAAAAAAAAAAGAAGTTTTGGGAATCTAACTATGATATGCATAGCCAGCCATTTGAGGGCTAACTTAAGGTTTTCCAAAAAAGGGAAGTAGGCCCCTGGGAATCGAGTGATGCATCATGTAAAAGTGAGGGGAAAAAACGTCTATATACATCTTACCTCAAGAGCACATATGGCAGCGAATATGCCTAGCCATTGACATGGTAAAGCTTATTATTGAATTGAAAACTCAGCTTTGCGCATGCAATTGCCAATTTGTAGTGGTAGGCGATAAGCATTGAGGGAAAATGTATGGTTATGCATAAAAGATTGATCACATCCATTGTGATCTTCTGATTTTGATGCGTGGAAATGGAGAGGAAAAGAGAATTCGACAATGGATAGGTTTGATTTTGATATGTCATTTCATGGAAGAACTTGCCGGAAAATCTTGTTGGATAAGCTCGGAGAGATTGAATCTTGAAGATTTTTCTAGTTCTTCATGATGTTTATTTTCTTGCCTGGTCCGATCCCAGGAACAAGATGGTTAGATCATCTGTTCTATTTGATTCAAATCAATTCAGGTGGAGTCTACTTGTTTATTATTAAAAAAAAATTAATACCTTTAAAAATTGAACAAATCTATAGTTTAGCAACTTGCAAATCCTAAATTTTTATATTCCTCTAGAGATTTGAACAAAAACACAAATCTCATATCTTATTTTCTCACCTTAAACCCATATATATATATATATATATATATATATATATATATATATATATATCTTTGTCTGTTATATCCAAATCTATCAAATAAATTTCTTTTCAAAACCTTTTCTCCTTCAAACTCAATTCTCTTTAAGTATTTCTTTAGTTGAAATAATTTGATTTCTAATCATGAATGAATTCTTGGTTTAGTTTATTTTTTTACTTTAGTGATGGTTTTGGGTTAAGATTAAAAAAGAAAAATTTTTAATATAAAAAATCTTAAGCTCTTTCAAATAAATGTTTAAAATATATTTTTAAATTATTTTATCATAAAAAATATTTTTATATACATATATTAACATTTATCAAAGTCCTATATATTGGTGAATTTAAGTAAGTAATACACAAGTCGGCATGTTGTTGCAAAAAAATTATATAATATTATTAAATTCAATCAAATCCACAAGGTCAACATGGCAACCCACAAACCCAACATTTAGATGAAGCAAGGTTTCAAAGTAAGGTGGGTAGGATCTTGCCCAATGTGACCCAGCTCACATGCCGACTAGGTCAATCTAGCCAAAATTTTATTTGATATTTTTGGGATAAAAAATAAAATGATATTGATTTAATGTTTTTTTTTATAAAAACATATTGGAAAATAATGTTTTGGATTAACCAATGTCAAATCAAATTAACTCGTCTAACTCGTAACGTGGGTTATGGCCCTGATAAATTGCATTACTCATGTTATTTGAAATCTATTTTGTATTTAATTAAATGATTATAAATATATATATTTGCAGGAAGGACAACAAATAAAATTATTAAGAAAAAATACATTTCTTCAACCTAAACTCTATTTTCTCATTAATGCCCCTCTTGATTGTGTGAAAGAAAGTTTGTGGGTGTGTATGTGTGTGTTATTGTAAGCATTTTTTCAAAAAATAAAAATCTACCATGATCCGATTAAAAGCAGGTTTTTTAAAAAAACAAAATCTCAATATTTAGTATGTAATTGAGAAAAAAAAATAATACTAATATTTGTCCACAATCTTTTATTTTTTACCTTTTCATATTAGGGACATAGTATTTGAAAAGAATTATTAACATTCCCATAAAACCTATAACATCATCTAAGAACCATGGTAAAATCGACAGTAATTTTAACATCATGGTAAGACTTAATTTTTTTTTTCTCTTAAGAGCAGACAAAATGTCATTGCACTTTTAATTTTTATTTTTAAAACAAAACAAATGATGTCTCATCAACTGTGTCTGACAAATAACGCACCATCTGCTAAGAGCTTGTTTGATAATATAGTTGCGGGTGCTTTTCAAATAACTTTTCGTGTCAAAATACATGCCAATGATGTTTTTTTATTTTTAAAAAATTATTTTTGACATCAGCATATCAAAACGATCCAAAACGTACAAACCATATTAAATTTTAGCCAAAAAAAAAAAATTTCAAATTTTTTAGGAACGCGGGTTGAACCGCATTCCCAAAAGTTCCCTACGACAAATATTGTACTGTTTATTTGCTCAGATTCTAGTTACAAATAAGGTGAGTGAAAAATAGGTTGATTTTTTTCTTTTTTGACAAAATAAATGATGAAATACTTTCTCAATCCTAATATACTTTTTTTGATAATATAAAAACTAAAAAACATCTTAACGATACTTAAAAAAAAAAAAAATCTTAACAACTGATCATTTTTTTTCCTCTGTTGTTTTTTAATGTCTCTCTCTTCTCTCTCAATCTCAAAGACTTAAATGTGAACAAAATAAAGTTTTGGATCAAAATATAAAAGTTTTAAAAATGGACTAAAATTAAAATTCAATAAATTTTATAGGTATTTTTTTTTAAAAAAGGTGTTGGATGGATAGTTTCAAAAAAGAAAAAACTCTGATTTTTTCCTAACTGTCAATACTGGTACTGAATTTTCAATTTCTCACCGATAATAAAATCAATTTTTTTCATTTAAAATTGAGTATCAATTCAATATTTAGATGTTTGATGACATCGTGACTACAATATAAAAAGAAAATTAAACTAAATTATTTAGTTTAATTCTAAACCAATACAATGTAAAAAAAAGAAAAATTTGATTCCCAAATTAAAAAAAAAATTAAAAAAAGAAGAAGAGAAAAACACCTTTAGAACCCGAAATGATTTACTCACATACTAGAGTACACTACACAGTAAAAATGTATTTTCTTTTAGGTTTTTGTTAATTAAAACTTGTACATTAAAAACAATTTACTTTAATCACTCTGTACCATTCAAAAGCTTAAAGGATAATACGATAAATATACCTATTTACTAGTAAAATTGTAATTAATGTGAGAAGTGATACGTTATTTTTCTCCTTTTCTTTTCTAATCATAAAACGAATTCATAAAAAAATCCATACAAAATCAACCTTAATTATATGCTAAAACTATGCTACTTCCTACGCTATGTTTTGAGAGACATAAAAAAAAATTTAATATAAAAAATTATTAAAATCATAAAAATTTCTTTGGCAATGTCATTAGACCCAGCTAAGAAAGTCAAAATTGAAACTTCTCAACCAAACACCTTGCTTAGCTTAGGTCTCAAATTAAATTATGTAAAAATTACCCTAATATAACTCAATATATTTGGCAGCCCAACGGTAACACAAATGATTGACGAAAACATGGTTTGACTTCTAAAAAATATTTCAATATGACATATATATTTTTTAAAATATTGAGATGACAACATGTTGGATTAACCAGAAACATGTTGTTTGCCTCTTTTTTTTTTAAAAAAAAAATCAACAGGCAACATGTCGCGCGTTGCTGCTTGGAATTCAACAACCGTTGTGGTGATTGAAAAATCGATGGAGTTTTGGCCTAAAAATCTACTTTTAAACCAATTTTCACCCAAAATACCTTAAACACCCTTAGAACCCAAAACAAGCTAATTTAACCACTCAAACACCTCAAAACGATCCAAAAATACAAAATCAAATCGAGAAACAATTTCCTCTCTTGATGCTTATCTACTTTTTTAGACAAGATCAAGGTTGAAAACCACCACCATCGAGCTCGTCTCGTTGAATAGAATCCATTGACATAAAAAATAAAGAGTTTTATCCCTAAAAATGGAGAAATTGATAACTTTCTCTCTCCTCACTCGAATTAAGGGACTTAAATGAAAAAAAAAACTTTTTTCCTAAATTTTAGAATTGTTATGGATCTCTTTTTGTTTTATACTTTTGTCATTTTAAAAACAAATTCATATCTAGTTAACAAAATTTGAAAAGTTTGTCATGAAATTGTGCAGAAAAAAAAACTAAATGTAAAAAATAAAGTTTGATTACGGAATTAAAAATAAAGCATACTGCTCACTGCTATAGTTAATTCCTTGACCGCATTAGTTTTTGCTATAATATAATATTATCACTGATTTTTCTTCCGCCTTATTTATCATTATCATTTACAGATTTTGAAGCTTAAAATTAGAGGCAAAAGCTATCACTCAATCAATTTACTACCATAATTGTTATTAAGCTGCTAGATTTACTTCCGCATACTAAAAAGCACTATAAAGATATAAATGAAAACACCATTTTAATCCCTAAATTTAACCTTATTTATAGTTTCATCCTAAAAATCAATTAATTTTATCAATTCCATTCCAAATTTGTTCGATAGTGGACAATGTTGTGCTTCTTCGACCAAAACACAAGCCAAGAAGGCAAAAACAAATGGTGGTTCTTAATGGAGGGCAACATTAGCTAAATTCGTATCAAATTAGGATGAAAGTAATTTTTTTTTTTTTGTCTAGGATGAGTTTGAAAAATACATAATATGTTAGGGAAGAAAATAGATTCCTTTAAAAGGAAACAACCAAGTTCCAAAATTATGATAATTTTTCTGGACATAAAACATCAATAAGAGGTGTACTAGATAAATGCCGCGCTTTATCTGCTAGCCGAGTTAATTTTTTGTCAATGTAAAAAAAAATATTCATGTAAATATCAATGTTTTAAAAAGAGTAAGAAAAATCTAAGAATTTGATAAATGAAAGAGGTCGAACATGCTGTTATAGTGACCTAGAAAACAAACAAAAATAAAACATCATGAATCGAGTATCTAATGCTTACTCTCATGCAAATAATTTAATTTAATTAAAAAATAAAATTTCTTTTTAAAAAGCTAGATTCAACGGAATTAAAAAATTTATGTGATTTACAAACGTTTTCTTTTAAATTTATATCACCTCTATATACTGTGATTTACAAACGTTTTCTTTTAAATTTAGGTGTTTTTCCTTTAACCAGTTATCTTATCTCGTCGATATTCTTAAAAATAAATCACATTCAAAAGTTTTAATCCTTAAAACCTCATTTCTAAATTAATTATTCTATTATCATTTTATTTGTTTTTTTTTATTTTAATAGGTGATATACAAAACAAAAAAGCTTAAAAAAAAAGGAAAAAAAACCAAGAAACCTCGTGTCAACTTCGTAAACCAAGATAAATCTTCTAAATCTACAATCTGTTAAATTTTAGATTTGGACTGAACTAAAAAGCTAAACACTCGGTCAATTAAATGTTGGAGGATGGAATAATAAGAAAAAAAAATCAATCTAAAAAAATCTTGCAAGGTCAAAAATAGCAATAAAAAAGGATTTGATTTGATAGAAAACAAACTCAAGAATGATGAAATTGTAAGAAAAAAGAACAATTTTTAAAATCATCTAAAATAAAACAAATAGTAATAAAAAGAAAGAGAATCAAATCTAACAGATAAAAAAATCTATTGGGGTGAAATTGAAAAAAAAAATCTTTAATTTCATAAATTATTCTTAATAAAAAATTATATTAAAGAAAATAGGGACGAGATCTTAAGGACAACAACTTAAAGGTTTAATTGATTTTTTTTAATGTCAGCATAAAAAAAAAAACAAAAGACCACATGCACTAAACCAACAACAATTAAACCACACACGCCTCTTGTATGTGGAGGGGAGACCAAGATGTTTTGGTCACAACCTTGAAAGTAAGGTTTTGGTCACTGAAAAGCGATGCGTAGATCATCTAAACTTGACGAACATTGTTCATCAGCTTCTAGTTTTTTTTTTTTCTTACTTATGAAATTATCCTATTGGTTTTAATAACATACAATAACTATCAAATAACCACATGCAAAAGATAAAATAACCCTAAATAAAAGGTAATTTTTTAAAAAATTTTAAAGGCAATGATGTAATCTAACTGATTTAAAATTAAATCAAAGAAAAAAAAGCTCATTTAAAAGTTTAATGTTATTTTGACGTCAACAGTAATAAAATAATTATACTATACAATATTTTTTTAAAAAAAACTATTTAACCCTAATTATTATTATAATGATTAATGGGTACCATAAAAAATACCTATTTCTCTTGAAACAAAAAAGCTAAATAATTTTGCGAACTAAGGCAAAATAGTAGTTTACAGTTGACAATGCATAGTAAAACCTGAGCTCTTGTTATAATTTTGGATCGATGTCTTATTTTTAGACGGAAAACCCCTTTCTTAAACACGGGTCCACACTCTGGCATACAGACAGAAACAAGGACGCTATTGCACTCCTGTGGACACCATCTCCGGTCACCATCTTCTTACAAGGGTAACATCTCAATCTTCTCTTCTCTTCTCTTCTCGTTTTATGGTTAAAAAAATATGCTTATTGGCTAAATTTTAGTTTCTTGATTTAGTAAGATGAAATCGTGTCGCTGTTGTATTGAGTTTTGATAGATAAGGAAGCTAAAAGTTTGTGTTTTGATCATCTGTTTAATTGGCTTGAATTTGATTTTGTGGAAGAATTGTAGGAAAGACTGTTTGTTTGTTAAGGAAACGAAGGAAAATAAATGGGCTGTGATATTTGGAGTTTTTATCATAAATTTTTGCTTTGTTTCAAGTAACACGATCGTTTGCATAAATAGAACCAAAAGGCAAACAATCTAGGTTTTCCTCTGAAATCTAAAATAATCTGAATTTGTTTCTTTTTATCTGCTCGCTTTTTAGTGATTTGCCAATAAATTTGAAACCCCATGAAGCTTCTCTATGCTTGTGAACTGGCAAGAGAACACCAGTGATAATGGTGTTTGTTGCGGTAGTTGCATACCAGTAATGCATTAATACAGGTGCGGTCAGTCTCATACATTGATGCACCACACATGTATGCAATTCATGCACTGTTGGGATGCCAAGCAAAATGCGTGATGGTCCCCAGCGTTGGTCTAAATCGACTGCCGCTTGTTTGGTTGTTTTTTATATTACCCCTCGAAGAGTTATGTTTTTTCCTTGTTTGGTCCCTATGGAGAGAAGTTACCTTATGCAGCAAGTGTGGTGTTTCAAATTCCTTATTGGGGTTTAGTTTTATGGATTATGGATTGTTAAGGTAAAATGGTATTTTAATTAGGATAAATGTGATAAACCAGCTCAGATGTGTCCTAGTATGAGTTTCAAGAATTTTGCAACCATGCGATTCAGCAAAGGCGGTATGTTTATTTTCTCTTTATCTGCTCATCATTTAGTAATTTACCGATTACATGGAAACTCCAAGAATCTCCTCTGTGCTTATGAACTGATTGGAGAACACCAGTGATAGAGGTGCTTGTTGCCATCGTTGCATCCCAGCTATGGATGTAATACACTTGCTGTGCGTTTGTATGTTGACATACTACACATGTATGCAACACATGCATGTCTGGGATGTGAAGCAAATCAGTTGTTTATCCCCTGCATTGGTTTTAATTGATTGCCGGTTGTGTGGTTCGTTTTAAATCCCCCCCCCCCCTAAAAAAAAAAAGGGTTTTGTTTCTTCCTTGTTTGGTCCTCCTGATCAGCAATTACTTTGTGCTTTTTAAGTGTGATGTTTCCGCTTTCATTACTTAAGGTACTTCGGGTTTGGTTCTATGGATCACAGATTACATTGCTAGGTGAAATAGCCTATTAATTAGGATAAATGTGATAAACCAGCTCAGATGTGTCCTGGCATGAGTTTCAAGAATTTTTTGATTTTGTTTTTCTGCAGAGATATATGTGATCAAAGACTTTCTCAATTGATCTCACTCACAATTTCCTGCCATTATTTTTCCCTAGATGACATGTAAATAAATTTTTGATGAAGATAGTTATGATGATTGTTGGTTATTGTCACTGAGATGTTAAACATACAATACAACTTTATCGGTGAGTATTTAGACATTTTCGGAGGTAAAAAAACTCTTATTTTTTTTTAAATTTATTTTTTGTGTGTGTGTGTGCGTGCCTTTGGAAGATTATGTTTTTAGCTGATACAAATTGAGTAATTTTCATTTTTGTTCTATTAATCTACACTTACAACTTACAGCTCTTGGCTGAGAAGGTATTCTACAATCTATAGATGATACTGATATGGTATTTATTTATGTAACCGAGTGAATTTCACCTGCTTCCTCCTAGGCGCATGCTAGCTGCTAGCACATGTGATTTAATAAAGGGTGTTTTTTTCTTGCTTAGATCAGTTATTTCTGTTTGAACTTCATAATTTACCTATTAATAGTGATGCTATCATTCTTATTATATTTCTGTTACCTAATCAGTTTTGCTTTATTTCTTGCTATGTTTGTTGTGATTTTAATGCATATGTGTTTTGCAGGTTATCATGCTCATTATTAGATATGTTAAATTTAGCTGAAGAACTTACAAAAAAGATAATGAAGAAACATGAGAATCTTGCTGAGACGGAAAAGCAACTAGAGATTGATAGGATCAGCAATCTGCCGTGGGATGTATTGGATACTATCCTTGTGTGCTTGCCTCTTAGAGATGCTGCAAGGACTAGTATCCTATCCAGTAAGTGGAGATATAAGTGGACTAATCTTTCACAGTTCATTTTGGATGATAAATGCATCCACTATTCTATATCAGACAAAACATCCAGATGGATAGAGATTAGGAAAATCATCGATCATGTTCAATCCAATCACAATGGACCAATAGAGAAGTTCAAGCTTGCGGCTTATTGCTGTCCAAACTATTCCGATTTAGACCAATGGATAAGGTTTTTAACAGAGAAAGGTATCAAGGAGTTAATTATCCAGGAGTTCAGTGTCATTAAGCATTTTAAGCTGCCTGATTCTGTTTTCTGCGGTCCAAAACTCAGTCACTTGGAGCTATATGGTTGCATATTAAGGCTTCCTTCATCATTCAAAGGATTTGATTGCCTTAAAATCCTTCAGCTCAATCATGTTTTCATAAAAAGCGATACACTGGAACATTTAATCCGTAACTGCCCTGTTCTTGAGAAGCTGACACTGTTGAACCTTCATCATCTGGCTTGCGTAAGGATATATAACCCAAACCTGAAATATGTGAAAATAGATTCTGCATTTGAAGATATCTGTCTGGGACATAGCTTGCTTCTAGCCAGTGTTGATATTCGTATGTTACCTATGAATGGGGGGATCACACACCAACCTCCCGAACAAGGGAAAGTTTGCACTTTAATCAGAGTTTTTGGTTATCTGCATGGTATAAACAGGCTAAGCTTATCCAATCAATTTCTTGAGGTATGCAGTTCTCTGTTTTTTTTCTAGAACTTGAAGTGGACAAACAGTTTTAAGCTTATCTGTTGTTTTCTCATGCATTTTTTCCCCAGTTTCTTGCCAATAAAGATGTGCCAGAAAGACTCCCTACTCCATTCAACAGCCTCTTGGCCCTTGAACTAAAAGAAATAAGATTTGCTAGTTTAAAAGGCATAGCGGCTTCCATTTCTATACTCAGAAGCTCCCCAAATTTGGAAGATCTTCTTGTTACTGTGAGTTACTTGACAAAATAATTGTAAACATTTATATACCAATTTTTCAGTCTATGGAAAAGAAAATCGAGTTACTTAAATTGATATTCTTATAGGAATTCTCTTGTTGGCATGCTTAGGTTTACCCATGTGATGATATTTCCAATCCTGTCATGGATTTGGTGACAGCACAGCTCCAGAGTGACTTTTATTTTAACCAACTCAAAGTGGTGAAGATCCGAGGCATTAATGGCACAAGAATCGAGTGGGAATTTCTCAGACTCATACTTGCTCATTCACCGGTGCTCGAGTCAATGACTATTGTAAAATCCAAAGGTGAGAGAATTTCTGAATCATTCTTGCAGGAAGTTGAGCGAGCTTCAAAACATGTCAAGTTTATTAGTTTAGCTCCATAAGTTTTTTTTCTCATGATGGCATTGCCAAGTTTGCTGTTGATGTTGTGTTCTTCACATTTTCCATTGTAAATTTTAATGTAAAGGTTATTAAACTAGTTAAACTTATCCACGGTTCTGAACTTGGTTATAGTCATCTTTCCTTTGAATACAAAATTTACAACTTGGTTCAAGGTACATTTTTGTTATTTTGGACGTGGGCTTTTCATGCTGAAGGGGCTAAGGCATGTCAGCTCTTGATCCTTTAATTGCAGGTAAAAATATTTTGCTAACAGTGAACAGGTCAATTCTGTGAGCTATAACCAGGAGATTTTGGTTGCGTTCTGCATTTTCCACTGTGAAATGTAATATTTTCCTCAGCATATTGCTGGTATACATCTTAGTTGTGAATACGAATGGTCTGCAAAATAAGTTTTTTGAGTGTTGGGTTTTGATAGATGATTTCTACTGGTAAGAACATGTACACCTGGGAAAGGGGAAGGCAGAGATAGATCAGACTTCGACAATATGCT
>Ga0307515_10014865_pt1 | contig 14390 bp, 5 predicted proteins | sample 17_EM_MG_FD_194513 | JGI IMG/M metagenome (GOLD analysis project Ga0307515, IMG submission 194513) | Populus trichocarpa ectomycorrhiza microbial communities from riparian zone in the Pacific Northwest, United States - 17_EM | ecosystem: Host-associated > Plants > Roots > Unclassified | place...
AAAAGAGATTAGGTCATGTTTAGATGTTGTATTTTTTTATTCTAGTGTTTTTTTTTACTTATACATTGGCTGGTTCCCTTATGTTTTTCCCAAGTGGTTATCAAGTTAAATTTTTTTAATAACTATATGTACTGCTATAACTCAATTTAACTTAATTTTTTTGACATGGTTTACAAACCAGGCACGAGTTGATACAGGTTTTTTACCTGGTTAGGCCAGATCACTCTTATTATTTCTTCAACCCGGACCGGTCCAAGCCCTAGATTGACCTACCAAACCGGTCTAGGTTTTGCAACTAGGAATGAGAGAGAAAGAATATTGTGTATATGTATATCAAACTAATTGTACACGACTCATACATACACACACACAAACACACACACACACACACACACACACACACATATATACACTACACACATGATCTCAATAAATTAATAACCTCGATTAAATAATAAATTTTTTTGGTCTCGACTTGCGACCGATGTGGTAATTTAATAAATCACTAAATTTATAAAATAATATATTTTTAAAAAACACATAGGTCCCACTTGGTATATAAATTAATAATCTCTTTATACATCAAAATATATACACACACATATAGCTCAATTAAGAGGCCTTTGTAAAATATGATTCCAATGATACTTGTTTTCTCTTGAAATTGATAGTTTTTTGAATCTCATCTCTGACTTTTCTTAATGCATTAAAAAGATCTAATGTTGTGTTCTCGTATTGCAAGAGAAAATTATGTAATGTGATTGTTGCTTTTAGTGCATCTTTGTGCGCGACGGATTCTAGCATATAATTATTGTTTTCAACTTTATTTTCAATGTCATTTCTCATGACTTTCTAATTAATTTGGTCATCAATCAACAACTTTTAAAGTTGTTTTTTTTACTCCTTTGATATGAGAAATCATTGTATTTAGTATTATCATTTGTAATACTATATATATTTTTTATTGATGTTTTTGTTTGACTTAATGTCTATGAAGTATATTAATTAAGTATATAATGAATGCAGTTTTAGTTTGTTATAAATGGATAGATCCATGACTTCAATTTAATAAGACTAATTACATTCATGAACTTGTTTTGGTTAAACAAATATATAGGATTATTTCATAATTAGATAATTAGATAATATTTGTGTGTGTGTGTGTGTGTGTGTGAACTTCAATATTTTGAAAACAAATAAAGAATATCTTGATAAATTATCTTTTTTATTAATTAAAATATAAATTAATAAATTAGTAATTTATCAATTAAATAATATCTTGATTAATTAATAAATCTGCATGGTTGTAATGGTATTAATTTATAAAGATTTAAATGTATATAGTTACAAAATGTGGACTCATAAAGAAAGTCAATATACAAATTTAATGATCATGAACCATCTATAATAAATACAAAGGTTACAATATTAAATATAAAAAATAATTGCAATCTAATAATATTTAACATCCCCTTTCCAAATCAAAACAGTAAGGTCGACACAAGCTTGGGTTCGGAAGCTAAATCTTGAAAGCAACTAGTGAATAAGAATTTCGTAAAGATATCTCCAAGTTGATTAATTTATGCAATAAAGGATAAACATATAGGTAGCATTTGGTTACTAACTCGATACAAAATAGATAAAGATAATGGAGATAAAAAGAACACCTCCATGTGTACCTTCTATTTTGATATGATAGAAATTCACTTCAAAATTATCTAAGAGATAGGTTTCTTTTATCTTTGTCTCTATTCCTCCTACAAAAACCATTTCTACTTTTTTGTATTTTTCCCTTCTATCTTTTAACACCAAGCAAAAGCAACAATTGTTCCACATATAATATGTTATCGGATAAAATGACAATTATTTTTTTTATTTTTGGTATGTTTTTCAAAACCCAAATCCCCCCCTAAAAAACAAAATAAGATGTCTTCAAACCATTTTAAAAAATCATTTTTAAATAAAAACCTTTCAGGAAAAGAATCATTTTTAGAAATATAAATCTTCAATGAAAAAGGTTTCAAAAAAAAATACAGTTAAGTTATCAAGCAAGGATTTAATTTATAACTAGTCAAAAAGTCATATAGACAAGAAATTTAGGGTTTAATTTAAGAAAAATGGATGAAATTGGTCATAATTAAAGTATTTGAAAGACCAATGATCAAATCAAAAAATATAGCCAAGTTTAGGAATCCCATTCATTCAATTAAGGACCTAATTAAAGAGAAATTTTGAAATTTAGAGTCAAATTGACCAAAAAAGAAACAATTAATGGACCATAGACCAAAATAAAAGAGGTGTTACATTTAGGGATCCTATTAATTCAATCAGGGGTGTAATTAAAGAAAATATTAAGATTTTGGATCAATTTGACAAAAATACACAAATTAGAAGTCCAGTGATTAGAGTGTAACATGTTACCAAAGCTGGGGAACAAATCAAAGTTGATTGGGATGAAATTGAATAAATTTAAAGTTAAAAGTCTAATTGGGAGTCAAAATGAGTATTTCCAAAGCCACGGGATGAAGTTTAAAATGTGACAATACTAAGGGATTATTTTGAAAGCTAGTGGGGTAAAATTGAAAGAAAAAATAAAATCCAGGCCAAAATCAACCAAAATTGCACAACTTGAAAATATGAAAGTCCTAAGGGACTTGGTTTACAAAATCTTCCTTTAACAAGTCAAAACAACATCATTTTATTTTAAATAAAACAACGTGTTTTGGCTTAAAACAACACTAACTCACGATGTTTCATAAAAAAAAAGTAAAAAAAAGGACCAAAAACAATGTCATTTTAGAAATGTGTGTGGGTCTTCTTCTTCCATTTCCTGTGTGACAGTAATATATATGTATTAAAATTCTTATTTTTTACTTTCTCTAGACCAGATTTTAAGGACATTTTCTCTCTCTCAAACGTCCATACCTGACAATAAACACACCCACCTCTTCCTTTGTAATTGTACTTCATCTTCAGCCAAAGATCTACTACATTGCCTCCCTCTGGTCACAGAAAATACATGCCAAAATTGCTAACCTGAGCATGTTGTACAAAGTGTAAAACAGTGGTAAATGTCCAAGATTACCCAAATAGATCAATAAATAAATTTGTTCCACCTAAAAAGACTCCAAGACCTTCCTCTACCTATAAATAAAGGTGCATGGCCTAAAAGAAGGAGAAGAATTCAAGAGACAGTAAAACCTGAATTTAAGAGAGTTAGTAAAGAATGAAGGTTTAAGTTAAAACCATTTTGTCCATATGGTAGAAGAGAGTGGGGAGAGAAAGAAAAAAGTAGAAGAGAAAAATCATACCAAAATCACTAATCTCGAATAGGGTAGAAAGGAAAAGGTTGGTTTTTAGGTTAAAAACTAGTTCATTTTGAACTAGAGAGTTTCAAATGGAATAAATAAATCAAATAAGAAAAGAAAACAGAAAAGAAAAGAAGCACAAACTAAAAAGAAAAAAGAAACCCTAATCTAGAGAGAGAAAATAATTCAGAATACCTCACCACTGTCGACTAGCCACTAGGAACCATACAATACCTCTTCACTCTGCTAGAACCACCATTAAGATAAATCACAACCTTTCTTCCCTCTTTTTCTTTCATTAGGGTTTATGATAAAAATAGTGCAAAGTGATGTTTTATGTGCCTTTTCATATAAAAATATATGAACACAAGTTTAAAATAGTGTTTTTAGGCTTTAGTTAGGTTTCATTTAGACATTTATAAAAAACAATACACAAAAAATATGGTGGCTAAATATGTTAAAAATGCATGTGTTTTTCTTTCCGATATACTAGCTTTGTTATTTGTTCTTTATGACCTTTTGGTCTTTTTTATCCATGTTTTAGACTTGTAAGACTTGGGGTATGCCCCTAGTATTTTGTAAAGTTTTTGGATTTATACAACTTAACCTTTTTCTAAAAATAAAATTATATTTCATTTAGGTTTTGCTTGCCTCTTATTTCAAAATATTTAAAAAATCAAATAGTTAAATGTGTGATTTTGAAGCTGAAAGAAAAACTCAAAACTTATGTTTTTTTAGGCTTATTTGTAATCTAGACTTGAAATGATAAAGGCAAGGGTTTTGAAACGTGCTTTGTTCTTTAGATGATGATGCATAAAATTTCTTTGATAATGAATAAGAAGGAGTTATGATATATGTTTGTGCTTGTTTGGATGATACATGAATGAATACTATATAACTTAAGATCTTTTGGTCTGAGGTTTAAGTTGTTACCCAGGGTTGGTTTTTAATTTTCTTCTTGTTATAGTTATCCTTATCTTCATGTTCATGCTAAAATAAAAAATTTTAAATCCTTTTTATATGGACTGAACCTCTCATCAAAAAAGCTAAATCTTTTTTTTTTAAATAATAATCATGCATATTTCCTTGTCGATGTTAATTTTTACAAAGTTTATATGTGTAGGCATTCTAGGGTTTGTGTTTCAATATTTCTCAAAACAAAAACCTAAAATATATATTTTCATCATATTGCATGTATATTGAGTTCTATCACTTGTTTATAAAATTTATTGAGTTTCAACCGAAATTAAAAAGGCTCTTAGGAGCTGATATTCAAAAACCGCTTTCAAAAATCTTTCTTTAAAGAAAGCATAAAAAATAAATATTTTGTTATTCACTCGTAGTGTTTGGGATAAATAGACTCATAATGAGCTATTATCTTAAATATTAACAAGAAGTAAAACCTCGATCTATTTTGTTTTCAAAACGTGTTTTTCCTTTAAAATTTCAAGCATTTGAGTCTAATATTTATCAATGGCAATTAAGTGTCAATCAGGGGTATTAATGTTTCTTAGTAAGTCCAAAGCATCTGTAAAAATCTTATTCAGTAAAAATTATGAGTGAACTTGAACAAGTCATTATCCATGGGCTGTTGTTATATAAATAAAATATTCAGCAACAACTCTTCTGAAGATTTGTGATGGATTTAATGAGTCTAATAAAAGTCTATCCAATTATTCATTAACATAGCTTATTTGAAGAGAAAATCTTTAAGGTTACTAATGCTTAAGATGTCATTCCTTGTAATATTCATATCATTAATTTATAAAGAAGAACGATAGTTTCAATATATTATATACAAAAATAGTGTAGAATCATGAGTAATAGAATGAAACTTATATGAGAAATAATGGTGCTAAACTTGGCAAACTAATCTTTTAGACATTGTTTGAGACCATATAAAACTTTTCAAAGATAGGAGACTTGACTAGGGGAGTGACTTGGCAAGATCTTATATACTCACTACTAATAATAGACTTTTTCCTATGGTAAATCAAGAAAATCCCAAGTGTGATTCCTTTTTAAAGCTTGTAATTATGTAAGTATAGCTTGCTGTCATTTACAATCAAAATTAGCTTCATGAAAGCAAAGTGAGCTCATGAGAAGTATAGAAAGCATAAGAGGAATAGTAATCTTGGAGATAAAAGGGCAGTTGTCTCATCTAAATTGGATGACCCAATTAAGATGATCCAAATTGTAAAGGATTGATTAGCGTAAAAACCTCATGATTATATAGAGAGATTTACATTTAAGTCACTCGTTTTTATATAAATCAATCTCTTAATCAGTGAATAACTTGGTAATTTTTTTACTAGGCTAACTGTAAATCATACGGGCTAGTATACATCTTATGGTCCTAAAAAAATGATACATAAAAATGACATCTCTTGCTATTTTGCACTACCAATTTGTCTAGAAGGGATGAAATTGCAATAATTTGAAAAAATAGAAGTTAACATTGAGACATTTTAAAATGGAAGGTGCCCAAAGGAATATTTTGTAAACAATAGGTGGTTTTGTAGGATTATCGAAAACATGACTTAATCTAAGTATGATTTAATTTTGATTGCCACACAAGTTAGTTCAAAAATAACTCTTACCGTTTGAAAAGAGAGATAGAGAGAGCATGATTTTGTGTTCAGTAAGTTTTGTGCAGGATCTCCTTGTTATTGTTAGGAATTGTCTTGGAACTGTATTTATGATTTTTTTAAAAGTATTTTTTATTTTTTAAAGTATTAAAATAATAATATTTTTATTTTTTTAAATTTATTTTTTATACCAGCATATCAAAACGATTCAAAATTATAGGAAAATAATTTAAAATAAAAAAATTTAAAACATTTTAAAAAAAAATTTAAACTTAAAAATAAATGCATTTTCAATTGACGAATCTGTACATTAGGATGGGAGCAAATAAAACGCTGGTTTCTCATGGTTCCCAGCTTTTCTTTTCTTTTCTTTTTTGGCGTTGAATTTCGTAGCTTCAGCAAGCAAACGTTTTGTTCAATCTAACACATAGACATGGTGACACCGCAAGGGTAAAGCTCTGTATGTCCCTCATTGGACAAAGAGGTCAGTTTTATCCTTCTTATCTTCCGGAAGACAAGAAATGAAAGTACAATCCCATGTAGCCACGTAATATTAACCCTTTTTTAAAATATTTTTTATTTAAAAATATATTTAAATAATACTCTTTAAAAAATTTATTTTTGATATTAGTATATTAAAATAATTTAAAAACATTAAAAATAATAATTTAAAATAAAAAAAAATTATTTTTTTTCAAAAATATTTTTAAAATATAAAAATTAACGGTTTTTGATTGCATACATGAAATATATAGCTATTGTGCAAATAGGTCAGTTTTATCCTCCTTATCTCAGGGAAGACAAGAAATGAAAGTATTATATCTTTAGCAACGTTGTTTTTTAAAATATTTTTATTTAAAAATATATTAAAATAATATTTTTAAAAAATTATTTTTAATATTAATATATTAAAATAATTTAAAAATACTAAAAACTAAAAATTTTAATTTTTTAAATTTTTTTTTAAAACACAAAAATAAACTGAGTTTAATTCCGTACGTGAAACATGGCTGCTGTGCTGTTGCAATCTATCACATAAGTCATTTCTCAATGAGAATATTGAAGAGGTAATTAATCATTGTGTTTTGAAATAATAGGTTTTGCCACAATTTTTAATCAATATATGGCTTGTCATCCATGGGATCAAAGAGATAAGTTTTTCTTCCCTTTTTTTGTGTGTGTAAAGCTAAATGCAGCACCAATCAGTCCAACACTGAGTCAGTTCGGTCCAGGTCAGAAGCCAAAATGAAGCTGAAAAGCCAAATTCTGGGCATTTGGAAGGTCCCTCAAAGTCAAAACTTTGATCGATTCTCTACATGATGGACAAAAAATATCTATGTACAAATACATTATTTGCAAATGCTTTGAAGAAATACCTTCTCTAATGAAAAGACACGCCCAATATTCACTTGGCTTTCTTTTACCTTTTTCTGTCATCCTTTGACGGGGTCGTACGGATATAAGCAAGGTTATCAAAAGCATTCTGTTTTTACACCATACAGAAAACACAATATAAACTTCTATAAGTAAGACTTTTTAAATAATTGTATACTAGTAAATAACATTACAATTTAGAAATAATAGCATAACATAATTAAAATAAAAGTAAAATAAGTCATAAAAAGGTTAAAGTGCCTTAATATATATATATAATTAAAAATAGTTGGGTAACCGGTTAACCTCCTATAAACTTGTAAACTCAGTCTGATTTTATTAATTTTGTACAAATTTAATTTAATTTTACTCAATTTTAAATTTTTAATTTAATTTTACATATTAAATATAATTAACTCATGAAATCATATAATTTTCCAAATCAAAGCCGTGATTTGAAAAGAAAGGAAATAAGATCTGTACTGATTACCAAACAAACAAGCATTTGATGTGTTGATTGTGCTGAGATATGAAATGTGTGGAAGCTGAGTCAGTAATCAGCAACGAGTGAGTGGAAAGAGAACAAAATGGGTCAGCACTTGCCTCCCGATTAGTAGACACATCATCTACATGATACTATCAAGAAACACGGCTGCACCAGGACCAGTACAATGGCTCCTCTCACCTTGGACCCTACCTGGGTCCCTGTAATTTCCCACAGCACAAGCAGTTTTCCTCATATACCCTGCAATGCCTGACCTGTATCAATCACCAGAAAGCTCACCCACTTGGCCCTGCTAGTGAATAGATGCACCTTTCTTCCCTCATTTTAAACCTATCAGTGCTGGATGGCTACCATGGGGTCATCTATGAAGGCGTCTTACAGATCTTTTGTCACAATGCTGCATTCTCAATCGCCAAAGCACGGTGGAAACACAAGAAAACGGCTGTGTACTTTGTTCACACCTGCATGTTTTGGGCTTGGCTAGCCCCGGTTACATTATTAGCCATTTGGGCAACTACACCAGCTAGACACAACTACAGGGTGTTCAACACCCAGTTGGGCCGGAAAATATTTTACAACCAATATTCCACACCATGTAAGAAATGCCGAGAGAAAACTGCTGGTGCAAAAAAAAAAGGGTACGAACCGAAAAGAATCATGCATCTTATTAGAGGAAGGACTACAAACAACAAAAAAATAAAGCAAAAGCAACCCCTGGAACCCTAAACCTGTGAACCATGAAACAAGGGATTGTCCAATAAGCAAGCAACACAATTCACGAGGGTAAGACTGTGGATTCCCCTGCACCCATTACATGAAGGTTTACCACTTCAGAAGCCAAGTCATCAAGATTTCAATGTTCTGAAATATGGCTGAAAAATAACATGCCCAGATTTTGTAAATACAAAATGCATGCACACAAGAACTGCAAAGCTACTTCACCAGGCTTGAAAAGAAAACAGTGCAGAGCATAATACATTTCTTGGTTCCCATACATCAGTACATCTGATAAAATATTGGTAACGCTGACAAGCACCAAGATAATTAATAGCAATTCTTACGATAGAGATGTTACATTGTCAAGTCAAATGTAAAGACACACCTCATTACAAGAACATTTTTTTCATTCATAACCTACTAATGTTTGTTACCCAAAGCTGTTCCACTCAACCTCCTCTTAAAGAACCAGGAATGACCATTACTTTCCCCTGTTATGTACAAAAATAAAATCATGAGGAATGTATGAGAGGAGACAAAAAGAATATAGTGTTTCTAGGTTCAACTTACGTGTTCATCATCAGAGTTATATTGTCTCCCTTAAGAAGAATCCTTCCTGTAAAACATAAAAAATATATTTTAGAGCATGCACAAACAACAGGAGGAAAAGGATTACGAAATTGAATTACCCAAAGACTTTCTGCTCTTCTTCTTGATATTGACTTCCTCAGCATCCTCCAAAACCAAATTCATGTATTCATCAAAGCCCTGCCAACCATAAAAACTCCAGAATGACTCAGAACAGAACGAGGTAATGGATATGCTCTAAGTTTATACATGCCAGACTCACAAAAGAAGTAATTAAAAACCAAAAAGTACAAGCATTCTCCATCCTCTAATGTTCAGCAAGAAATTCAATAGGCTGTTGAAAAGGGCAACTGGGTGGTGATAATTACTTGTAAGGGACTTGTTCATCCCTAAAGCACCAGAAAGTCTGAAACCTGCTAAAGGGGTGGCAATAGCAAACCACGCACTTATATAAATCATCCTAAGATGGAGTTGCGTAAAGACACATAGTACATTACTAATCACAACACAGGAGCATAGGCAAAAACTTGAGTTTTACATATACTTGATACTTGAAACTTGAAAGTTTGGACTCTTCTGCAGATTCAAAGCATACCATTTGTTCATAATACCGTTCAACCACTTGAAAGAGCATATTGATTTTTATCAAATTATATCTAATTATTATAAATAAATGTGTTGTATACTACAATATCAATTTGTGCGCCATACACTCAGTAAAGTGTTTATATAATGCACCTCTTAATGCAGGAGCAAATATGGTCATCATAATTTAAATTTTTTTCTATTTAGTTTAGGAATCCCTATACGAACTTTGTAATTATTTCTTGGGATTTAACCTTGGGATAGTATAAATAAGGTTGTTTGGCTTGTATTTTCAAAAGACATGGATGAATAAAATGTTGCATTTTTTTTTCATTCCTTTTTGTTGTTCATGTTCTATTTCCATTAACATATTCATTTATAACTATATCCTATCTTCCTCTTCCTTTATCATATGTGAGTGATTGCTTGGGTTAAGAGGTGACACAACCCAGTCTCTTATCACATTCTTTTATTTGTTAAAGCTAATCCTCTGAAAAGGATGAGTTTGCAAGGACAATCATCAAATCTATTCTCTAATGAGGACTTTTGACCCTATCTTCTTGAAAAAATAGTTCAACAAGCTTTCTTTGAAGGAAAGACTAGCACAACACAAAAAACTAGACTTCAATAATTTGAGGCTATAGCAATAAAAAGTTATTTAAAAGCATTGCAACCAGAAGAAATAGGAGTTCTATTATGACAAAATGAAAGATGAAGCCATAATGTTGAATCTAATCAGATTGTCAATCTTTTATCTTCTCTTTTTTTATGGTTGTGTAGATTCTTAAAGTAAAATGACAGGAGGGAGTGGATAAAGGTCTTATTAAGAGGTTATACAAATGGTATCCAATGTCGTTTGTTCGCAACACATTACAATATCTACTAGGAGAAAGAGAAGGTTTTCTAGATGAGGTGCTAATATTGCAACATCTTGAAAAAATTTCCATAACATGTACACGAGCAGTGTTCGTTAGATGGCATATTCTTTCTTTCCAATCTTTTGACAAATATGCAATACAATAATGGCCAAAGAATAATCAAGAAGTTCTTGATGAGAATTTGTTGCCTATTGGGCTTCTTTGGCCTAGTTTCCAAGCACATTAGGGGGGTGCGGTATACCCAATCCTCATTTTCCTCTTTATTATCCATTTCTATGGTGATGTCTACGCAAATACAAGATACTTTGAGAAAGTTTTGAAGTCCTCAAAAGCAAAGATGAGAGATTATTTGGTTCCATGATAGCTATTTTGGTAGGCAAAACCTAGTTCAAAAGAGCATTGCTTTGAAGGAAATAAGGTTGTGGCACATACCCCAAGACCTAAAGCATCATGACTCAATGTCATACAAGGTATGTATGGTATTCAAACGAATTATTACACTGTCAAATTTGGCTCTCCTATCACCATGCAAGCCCCTTGAAAAATCATAGATTTCTGCCCAATTTTTTTTTTTTTGTAGTAACATATAAAAAAAGTATTGGTTCTTGAATCTGTTTCCATGAGGACATGTGGGAATGGCAAGGGAGATGAAAACTAAACAGTTTTTATTTGATATGCATATGGGATATACATATGTACTTGGGAAATTCATAAATCTGGTGTTGGAGAACATAAGATTTGATCTGATATATCAGTGGGATAAAGATAAGTCTAGGAAACTTTGGGATGCCATCCCTAGTACAATTTTCCTGGGCTTTGCCTTCATTCCTTATGTTTTTTCTATGGTATAAACCAGCTAACAGGCATATTCAAAATGATAACCAATGGGGCATGGCATTGTTAACAATGAGTTTTAATTGACAAAACAATGATTGAAATAAACTAGAAGTTGAAGTTACAAGGAGCTCCTTTGAATTCAAGGGTTTCGAGTTAGGCAACATTAAGGGATAATAAATACAATACAACTGCCTCAACACCTTAAAAGACAACAGTATCGTTACTTGTTAGATTAAGGAGATCAGAAATAAGTTACCTTCAATTGACCACAAAAAATGGCTAGGTTCAAACATGTAAAAGGAGGAGATCAAAGACAATATCATCAATAGAATCCAGGTGAGGTGGTTCGAAACTTCTAAGCATGAATAAAGCATTTTATGATAGTAAAGTATCAATTATGCAGATGCATAAATCCTATAAGATTGAGATCACACAGACTATGCATCATGTCAAATAATATAAGCACAACTGAGTTGAGAATGTCAATATTCTAATCCAGCAACCTATAAAATATCATCCACCCATTGAACGACTAAATAAACTGATACTCTGGTTCCCTAAGCAGCTAACAACCACAATGGCCATACAAAGAGCAAGAATTGACAATATGATATTAACGCCATGCTAGTCGGTGATATTTGCTCTAACAACAACCTTAAGCACACTCACCAACAAATATACCAATCAGAATGCACAAACTAACCTAACACCACTACATCCCATAAAACAAATCAAACTATATAAACTTTTTGTTTGCTCAGTACAAAACTTACAATAATTCGGCCTTCAATTCTCAAATCCTTCTGCTCAAAAAGCCAAATCTGAATGCGAGCTTTCTGTACCCACAAAATAGAAAAGAAAAAAATCAGCTAAAATATCAACAATCCATTAACAAACAGCAAAAATTAAGCAGACACAGAAAAGAAAATCAGTAAAATAAGGCAAAGAGTGACTTACACTTTGAAGAAACCTGAAAATCAAGTTCTGGCGCAGCAGAAATTCACAACAACAACAAAAATGTTATATCAAAACCCTAAGAAAAAATAATGATGAGAAGTAAGAAGACGTACAATGGGTTGGGTCATAATACGCTGGACTTTGGTGCTCGCCATGGCTGTGAAGCTCTCGAGGGTTTTTGGGGCACAGACAAGTAAAATTGTAGAGACGTTAAAACCCTAAACCACAAGGCCTTTCGAGGGGGGCAGGGGGGAGCGTACACAACTTCGAGAGTGTTTGGCACGATGGCTTATAAGAAAAAATATAGCTATAGTAAATCACAAGTTGGTCCTCTATCTTTAAGCGTTTATGAAAAATGGTTCCACTTTTGAACGTTATAACCTCATTCATCCATGATGCTAAGATCTACTTTCTTTCTTTATATATATATATATATATATATGAGAGAGAGAGATAAAGCATGTAGCATAGAGAGGGTTGTAGACGTGTTATTTTTTTTAATAAAATATTTAGGCGTTGCAAGTATGTTTTAAAAAAAATTTAATAATTCGGGTTATAGTTCTAACCAAATAATTTTTTATTTTCTTACAAAAAACATTCAATAAAAAAATATTTTAAAAATAAAATATAGTTTTGGGTTGCAATCGGACAAGAATTTAATTTGTAGTTGGTCAAAAAAATTATGTGGGCATGCAATTTATGGTTTAATTGAAGAAAATAGAAAGAAGAAGGTCAATTTAATCATAATTGAAAGAATTGAAAATCCTAGAATCAAAATGAAAAGGATGGAAGTCCAATTAATTGATTAAGGGCCTAATTAAGGAGAAAAGTTGGAATTAAGAGCAAAATTGATTAAAATTGCCTAAATCATTGGCGAAGGACCAAATTTTAAAATCAACCAAAGTTGATGAACAAATCAAAGTGGATCAGAGATGAAATTGAAAGAAATTTAAGGTTAAATGTCCAATAAAAAGTCAAATTGAAAATCTATGAAATCATGGACTAAAAAAAACACACATCAATTTTAAGACTAAATTAAAATTCTCAAAATGGCATCGTTTAATTGATTAAGTGAGAGACTCTAATTCAGCAAGAAATGACACATCGTTCACTACCTTTCTTTTGCCGTTTTTCAACATCGATCTTCTAGTTATTGTTGCCAGCAAATGAAGACAAATTTTATTCTTTTAATCTCTTGTTTTATCCCCACCTATGAGCCAAGTAACACGCTACCTTGGTCTATTCCATACCACCTGCAACCTAAGCCAAAAATCAAGCCTTTGGAAGCTCTGAATCTGCTGCAATGCCATGCCAAAACCATTACCCCAATCAGTAAAAACTATAAGCAAACAAGACAGTCCTCTCGGTCAGCTTGCAAGTTAGATAAAAAAAAAGGAGTGTGAGATGTAAAGAACGGCTATGATGGATTTCTAAATATCTAGGGTATCCATCATGCCAGCTCAAAGACCTAGAAGCACGCATCTCTGATATACGTAGTCGAGCATGTGATAACGAGTAGTTTTAAGCAGTCAAGTGTGGATCTGACATAATAAAATAAGGATTTGCTCTAGACAGTTTACATATATGGCCTAGCAGATCCATTTATGGATCAATAGAACATATCAAGGCCCAAGAGAAGGTCTAATTGCGTCATATTAGAATAACAACTTAGAAGGACCATAACTTTTAATCTGACTGTTAGATCGCGCTTAAATTTTTAGAAGAGTTTCTGGATGTTGTTTTCTCAATAATAGCAATACGTCACTATATGGACTGTCAAATCTTTAAATATCAAAAATCTCGCTGAGGCCCTGTGATTTTAGCAGTTTTTGTGATTTCCCTTTTTATTTTTGGATTTCTTACTTATTTTGGATTTTATGCTTCTTTCCTTTGTAATTTTAGATTTTTTGTTTTGTTTTCTAGTTGAGGTGAGGTTTCTGGCCTATTTAAAACTTTATTTATTATTATTTTAGAGAAAATAAATTTGTGAATTTAGAGCTTGTATTTACGGCTCTTTTCTCCTATTAAAATATTGTGCTTTTTATTTAATCGT
>Ga0307515_10014866_pt1 | contig 14390 bp, 6 predicted proteins | sample 17_EM_MG_FD_194513 | JGI IMG/M metagenome (GOLD analysis project Ga0307515, IMG submission 194513) | Populus trichocarpa ectomycorrhiza microbial communities from riparian zone in the Pacific Northwest, United States - 17_EM | ecosystem: Host-associated > Plants > Roots > Unclassified | place...
CCGCTTAATACTAGGAACTAACTAAGGATAATGTTCTTGCCCTAAATAAGCGTCTTTCCTAGCAAATAAACTATCTTAATTGGGGACTACTCTATATACCTATTAATCTTCCCACCGCTAAGCTCTTTATATTTATTAATAGATTATTTATAAATAATAAAGATTTTAGCTCCTAGCTAGGATATAAGATTATTATCGCAAATAAATCTACTAGAGAGAATGACTTCATAATTTACGGTAATCTTATCTATTAGAGCTTAACTAAGAGTAAATATGTTATTTAAAACGTTCTAGCGTTAGAGATATATAAAATGGTTGGCGGAGTTAATATAGTAATTGCAATTGGAACTACCCTAAAGATAATTATAGATTAACTTAAAGTTCCTGTTATCCCTATAATTATATACACCAACTTATATTCCCTCTATGAGTGTTTAGTTAAGCTTAGTACTATAAAGGAGAAGCGCCTTATAATTGATATTATAGCACTTTAGTAATCCTATAAGCGTTAAGAACTCTTTAAGATTTAATAGATTAATAGCTAAGATAACCTAGTAGATGTAATAATGAAGGCGAACCCAAATAAGGCACTAGAGACGTTTGTTAATATAAATACTCTATATATATAAGTTAAAGGTTAGGTTAAAAGGGAGTCCCTAGAAATTTCTTAGTTATATAAGGTCTTAAGATATTTAGGAACTTTAGCTAGCGGTTAAAGTTATCTAATTGGTTAGATTCTCTTACTAAGACTTTTTAGGAGGGGGGAGTATAATATTCTATAAACCCTAACTTAACCCAGCTAATTAGGATTTTCTATCCCCGGGATAAAAAATCGCTATTGGCTCGCTTACTACTAGCGCCTTAGCGGCCCTCTGAATAAGATACCTACCTATAACTCCTAAGTAAGAGAGCACTACGTGCTAAGAGGCAAATTTTGGGACAGCGAGACTTATATTGCAATGGCAATAGTAAGTAAGGAGGATTTATATTTGTTATGATAGTCAAGCAGTATCTATATATAGATGGCAACCATAAAAGAAGAGTTGCCAGTGTCGGGAATGAGGCAAGTTGCCGTCACGTGATGGCAAGTTGCCATCACGTGTCGCCGCGGCACTAGCGTGGCGAGGAGCCTTAGGTTCCTCGCCCTCCCTCATTCCAATCAATAAGCTTTATCAACCAACATCACTGTAACCTACTCGAGTAGTCGTTATTGGTGAGTCACCCTGTGTGACCAACAGAAGCTTTGAAATTAAACATTGTTGATGTTTTATATAAGGGTTGTCAATCAAGCTCCCAGGACACATTTTACAAAGTTATATACTTTAATAAGGCTCCGCGCAGCGGAAAGGGGGGGTCCAAGGGGTCTCCCCCTGGAAAATCTTATCTCTATATATATATATATTAAACTCTATATAATAAGACTTTAAATTAAAGCTTTACTAACCTCGGGTCAAAATTTTCGTCGGGGGGTACCCGACTATCCACATGTTTTAAATTAAGTAGCTAGGTGTACTTTACACTAGTTTTTAAATAAGCGCTATTTTAAAATACACTAGATGTCGATGTACTTTACACCTAAATTGACATTTGCATAGACCGTAGGGATACCTATAGGGTGCATGGCCATAATAGAAGACACACACACATATATACACACACACACGCGCGGAAGGCGATGGATTTTTTGGTGTGCATGAAGAGAGAAGAGCATTCCAAATGTATAGGCACCGCTAAATAGCGCGAGACGCAATGGGCGCCAAGAGTTTCGAGCATGAACATCAGCCACAACGGGATCGGATCTGGGATATCAGACCCTTGCGTTCAGATCAACATCCACAGCGGGAGCCAGAGCGGGAGCCAAATAGTTTACGGGCCTACTGCTGGATATGGCAGCATGAGCAGAAGTTAACGTTAGTTCAGGAAGTCGGCCGAGTGTTGCGTCACCTGCGAACGCGCAAAGGACCGTCCGTTCAGCTAATAAGACACGGGTTCAATATTGAACCTTTTGTCATATCTTGGTGACTTATCCGCCGTTGCCAAGCAGAATTACGGTCCAGTCATGGCGCGCTCCCTCCAGCTTAGAAATCTGGCTCCTCCACGCCGGATCGCCTAGCTCCCGCAGGGTATCCCGTTTTGGTTCATTCAGCGTCCCGCGTTCTGAGTTGCGTGAAACAGCCTAAGCAAGCCTCTTAAGGCATCAGCTAAAGGTGGGGCAATGAAAGGCGCTTGTGCCCCCTCACTCATTGGATGCGACTCTCCTTTTAAACATCAGTTGCGCAGTCAAATATTAAAAACGAAACAATGCCTGGCAATGGTTGGTTCTCACTCATTCCCTCACGCTTTTTGCCGCTGCCAAGAATTTGAAGCACGGTCCAGTCGCTCTGAATCGACGCGAATCCAACCTCTCCTCCACGTCGCAGACTAGTGAGCTATGCACGATATACGCGCCGCTGCCCCGCCCAATTCACCCGTCCTGTAGACTCCTAGATTCCTACCATCAATAATCGCCATATGCTCGAACCGCAACTCTCAAGCTCACGCAAACGTCAACGCCCAGAGCCGCTCCAACCGAACGAAACGTCACAACCAGTATCGAAAAAGCAAAGGTTCAGCCATCCCAGCGGGTCTCAACCGCCAGCGGCGTTTTGGGATAATTTATCGAAAATCTGGCTGACCAAACGAGCGTTAAAAGAGCTAGACCGAAGAAACGCTCAAACTGCTCCAAGTCCATCTCGTTTGCCGCATCGACGAGTCCACCGGCCGCTCACTTGAAACTTCCTCGCTGAGTCGAATAGAAATCGCCAAACAACTCGATACTCCACCGACTATCTTCACCACTGCGAGCCAAGGATATTGAAAAACATAAAGTTATTTGCCAAACACAGGGGTCCAGATCTGTCCGATTTAAGGAACGTATGTATTGCAAGATACTTGCCAGCTTGCGCCAAAGCTGACAACGCTCTCTAGTACCCTGTACCTATCCATCCTTCCGACCACATAATGAGCTCGAGCCAGTCGAGTTCTCGGAGCCGGCGACGGGGATCTGCAACTACGTCGAGCACTAGGCCCACCACAAATACGACAAAAACAAAGAGCACTGGGGTTTATGACCGTGACTTTCAACAGCATATTATTGACTATGATATTTATCCTCACGGTTACAGGCATCTAGATGGCAGTGTGCCTACGAAGCCAAATAACTATGGGGTTTTCAATCAAATATTGGCACAGCCTCGACCGTCACTCTCACCGTCTATATTCAATGGTGAAGAATTCAAGAAACTCGTACAGGCTGACGCCGATGCCTCTAAAGAAAAACAAGTATCGGAATCTGTGATTCCTCTCATCGAAGGCAAGGTTAGAGATGCGAAATGCCGTTCAGGAGGCATCCCGTTCACCAACCTCGACCCTTTGACAGACAGCACACTCAAGCCCAGCAACCCGGATGTCTACTACGGGGCGCGCCCAAAGCAACTCAGTCGAAAGGTCCGTGAAGAGCTTGGCGGCCGAATCGTTCTTCGACACAGCACGATCTTCCCATAGCCCCGAACTTTTTCCTGGCAGCCAAGGGGCCTGACAGGTCTGCAGCTGTAGCCAAACGACAAGCTTGTTACGATGGTGCACTAGGAGCAAAAGGCATGCAGAGCTTGCAGTCATATGGGCAGGACGAACCAGTTTACGACAACAATGCATATACTATCACGTCGATTTATCATAATGGCCAGCTCCAGATGTACACCAGCCACGTTGGCCCCCCAAGCAGTCCTGGGGCCCGGCCTGAGTACCACATGACTCAGCTGGACTCCTTTGCTTTAACGGGCAACCGAAACACCTGTGTAGCCGGGTTACAAGCATACAAGAACGGACGAGAATGGGCAGAAAAGCAGAGGAACGAGGTAATTAGGCAGGCGAATGAGAGAGCAAATCCTGCGGAAGCTGAAGCACCGGCTGGCGATGCAGGCGCCAGCCCAGCCTTAAGCTTCGTGACTGCAGCATCGGAGACGGAAGCCTACACCATGAGTCAGCAGTCTCAGACGACGCTCAATGAAGATTCTATTACATTGGGAGACTTTCAGGAATCTGATAGTTCAATAGAGGAACTTGCGGAGTACGCACTCCCGGCTAAACGTTCCGGTAAGCAGTCAAAGCGCCAAAACACTCAACGGAAGCGACGCAATGCTGGTGCCTCTAGCGGTACCGGACCCAGCGTAATATAAAGGGCTTTTTCTAGTTGCATAGTTTCGCTTCTGCTTTGCGGGTCTTGTGATATTTATCCGTCGAAGTGGCTGTCTCATGTTTGGCACCTTGTGAACGAACCAGGACTCATATTCAAAATTCTTACAGAATAGACTATTATCTTTTCTTCTTCGTCTAGCATGCCCTTAGAGCACGTACTAGAATACGAAATTGCTTCTTATACCATCTCCTAGGTTTGCCTTGTGTTTATCTTAGGAATTTCTACAGCCATTCGTATCAGGCACGGGTCTTATAGAGGTTTCAGCGATTAACCGAAATATCCTTTGGCTTGGTCGCGACTGGTTGGCTCTGGCTCTGGCTCCCGTACTGGTTCCCACTACGGATCTTGATCTGAGCACAATGTGTCTGACACCTCAGGTCCGATCTGGTTGTGCCTGATGTCCGTGCGAGACTCTCGGCGCCCACCACGATGTCTTGCCCTATCCACCAGCTGCCTATGCATTTATAACGCTCTTCTCTCTTCATGCACATGAAAAATCTCATCGCCTTCCGCAACCCTATGCCCGGAGCGGGTCGGCCGCCCTCCCTGCTAGCGTGCCACCTAGAGCATCTTAAGCACTGGCCGATCTGCTGACGTACCTTCAGAGGTACCTCAAGTGACATACCTACTCTTCGCCACCTGCATTTGCTAAAACCGTCAACATCTAGAGAGGCGACACTAAGCTCTTGTGTAGGTAACTAGCCCATCTAACATGATGATGAACACGAGCATCTCGCCTATGCTTCATCTTGCGTCTTACAGTATAGATCCATTCATCCAGAAATATCCATAGCCAAAGCAGGACAAACCACATCGAGATAACAGCCGCTCCTACCAGGATTACCATGCTAAACCAGCGAGACAGATATCAAGCCGACTCCCAATGAGCAGCCGCGAGCTGCTCGGAGGCAAGAGCAACCTGCATCGAATTCAAAATTGTTGAAACTATGGCAAATGCGAAGAGTAGAGGTCCATACAGCCGCCCAAAGAAATCTCCGTATTGACCATGCACCTGTTCGAAGTGCAATTTGCCAAGGAGCAGCGGAGCATAAAAGTTGAGTCGAGTCAGCCTTAGCTCGCCATAGCAGTACCTCGTTGACACTGCCGCATCCTCAATATGGTCGAGCTCTGAGATGAATCGGCAGAAAGATGCCCAATCTACGTCCCTAGGGATAAGGCGGAGGCTATCTTGCTGAGGCTATCTTGCTGAGCGATATTGAAGTCCGATTCGTGCTGGATTAAGGAGCGGTACGTCCGTAAGAAACCAGTCGCAGCCTTGAGAATATTCGTTAGATTTCTGCCCAGTCGGTCTGAACTCTCATTTAAGAACAGTTCCCAGAAAGCCTGCAATAGCAAATATCGCGGAAGAAGTTTAACGAATATGCGGTCGTGTATCCACATTAAATGCAGTCGAAGCTCTTCTGTGACGATGATTTCGCGACCTTTCACCCCGTTGTCGATGTAACGGGTTGATGTTTGTGCTTGACAGGGTCGTCATAATCCAGAGCCGCGGTGCCATCGTCTCTAGGTCTTCGGAGCAGAACTCCTTTCTAAGGAATTGTCTTATGCGAGGAGCGTTGTCGAGCATGATAGAAGGCTGGCCGGGCAAAGTCGTAGTCGGCGGAGCCCCCGCTCCAGGATCGAGATCGCGAACGAACTGGTTCGCTTTGGAAAATGGCAGCATGACTACGCGGAGGAGTAATGTTGGAGTAAGTTAGCTCTGTGTGCGAAATAATTCTGGAAGTGCATATATCTCTACAGCTGGCAGGCAGCCAGCGAAGGACGTCGTGCCTCAGCCCAGCCTAGCTCAGCCTCGCCGCAGACAGACCGGGCGGCTGTCTCAGCCTGGTGTGTAATTAGCCTGGGTTTATCACATCTCCTTACTCTGATCCCTCTGCCTTTATCGGAATCTTTTCTCTCCCAGCTTGAGCGGGCGCCCAGTGTGCGAGTATTGACGTTCAACCATGGTATAAAGAAGGATTTAGAGATGAGGCGCGCCAAGGCTGATCCGGAACCAGGTTCGGCCGGTGACGAACGACGACTTACCTCAGCAAGCTCAGACGTGATTTCGTTGGTGCGGAGTCAATCGGCCCGCAAGCGGGTGACTAACCACGTTCGTGGTGCACACGTCTGAGCGGGTTTCGTAGCACTTGTAGACCTCGTCAGCGATATCCGCGTTGCGGAGGTTGCGGATATTAAAATAGCTCAACACTAACATTTTATATTACTTCCTAAAGTTAATCAATTATATAATAGAACCTAGGCTTTTAGACTATATCATTTTTATCACTTAGGTATTTTTAGGTCTTATAATCATTTTCGTTAAAAAAAACCCCGCGTTATTAACAACATCAGAGCTCTATAACTTTACTAAATACTAGCTAATATATATAAAACCCGTATAGATTAATAATAGCCACCCTAGAGAACCTATTATAGCCTGGTAAATATATAGCGTGGGTGTTAGGGTATATAATACCTACTAAAACCTTATTACGCGCTGACTACTAAGTTACGGATATCTAAGTAAATCTACCGTATACCGGCACTAAAACCCACTAGGCTAAGAGGAAGAAAGTTAAATAAGGCGCTAGAATAGTCGCGGTTATATTAGGTGCTAGATAATTGGACTTAAAGGAGTTATAGAACAAACTAGGAGTGACGGCTATAGGACCTTTAAGATTAGCTTCTTACGCTTTACGGAGAGAGCAAGGCCCAGCAACTAAGTAAGGTTAATAAGGCCATTGCATTTTTATATCTATATCGCGGACGTATAGAGTAACTTAAAGCCCTTAGGTGGCTGCTATTTAAGAAAAAAGATATAATACTTATTACAAAAACCTTATTTAGCAAGAGTATAATAATGTAAGTAATGCTATATCTTCTTCGGGCCTTAGTAGTAATTATTATCTTACTACTTAATGCGATTAGTATAGAGTAGAAGGTAAAGATTAAGGAGCTTTCTAGAATAAGGCCGGTTTACGTATACGCTATAATAATATCCGCACGTCTTTTACGGGAAATCCACATTAGAGTATATACCCATATTTTAATATCGCTAGAGCTATTAGTTAGGAAAAGGTTCTATAAGACTCTTACTAACCCTACCTTTCGTGCATATATTAGCTTAGTAGTAATTAATAAGGTATACCTTATAGCTAATTAGGGGGGTTTATTCCGGAATTTATATATATAGGTATAGAAAGTGCGGTCGTTATTAGGGCGGAAGCCTTGGTTTACTTATACTATAACGCTTAATAATACAACATTTAAGATTATTTAAGAGTTAGCGGGCTTTTAAAATAATATTAATATAGTGCGGACATCAATTAACCGGCCAGATCTATTAATTATTAGAGAATACGTTAAGTAAGGAAATAAGAAGTCTTTTAAGAGCTTATACTTTATTATAGACCACGCGTATACCGCTATATCCGCCAAGTAGAGAATCTAATACACGCCAACTCCCTACCAGATCCTAAAGATAATTATCTTTCTTAATTTAAAGGACCTAATATTACTAGGGAGGGACTTAATTTATTTATAGTTAGTATATTATAGGTACCAGGAAGCGTAGGCTAGAAGAGCTATTTAGCTTTATTATATATTATTAGCTATTACGGATAAAGACAAACTATATAAGGAGTTAAGAAAGCCTAACTTAGAAATCCGCATTCTACTCTCCTCTAACGCGCTTACCTATAGCGCTAATATTCCTAATTTTAACTGTATTATATAGTATTATATATATAAAGATAAGTCCGTTAATATAATATGGTAACGGCTTAGACGCGGTGCTTATAGTAGTAGTTAAGTAGGTAAGGCGATATTTCTAATTAAGGATTAGTATAAAGGTCTATATAAGGATATTACTAGGCTAGCTAAAAATCGCGGTTATACTAGTAGAGCCTTCCGATCTTAGCTAAGTTAACTTAGCTATAAATATTATATTAAGTAATAGGTGCTATAAAAGGACGGGGCTACTAATTTTGCTAGCAATATATCTTTAAGAGTGTCTATATACAGCAATACTAATTCTAATCCGTCCGCATCTAATATAGGGTAAGAGCTTAGTCTAAGTAGAACATCTATAGTTCTACCTATGGATATTATACTAAAGAAGCCAGTATAGCGCTTAAAGACTAAAGCTAAGAAGGGAGCAGCTCTCTCCTATTATATATATGCTCTTATAAGTGAGGAAAATGGCTACTTATAAAAGATTATATTAGAGAACTATAAGGAATAGTCTCCATCCACTAGTGGCTAGGGTTATTACTCTAACTATAATCCTACTTTACGGGCTTTTAAAGAGTTTAATATCCATAAGCCGCATATAGAGGGGATTCTAAGGAAGATATACTAAAAGGCCTTTACCGTAAGCATAAAAAACTAGTTCTATAACTAGATAGAGAAGAAATATAGTACGCTATTTAAAATCTAACCTTAAGCTACGTTATATCCAATAAGTAAATTGCTACCCTCTATAGCTGCGCCTAGTATATAACTAGCTATAAGGCGCTTAAGAAAAACCTACCTAATTATAATTATAATTAGCTTAGTAATAATCTAGATAAGTTTATTACCTTTATTTAAGTAGAGGTAGAAAAGGTAAATTAGGTAGAGAGTTAGCTATTAGCGTTAGCAAGCAAATTAAAAGATAGCGTAGAGCGGATATTACCACGGTCTAGGGTAGTGGAGAGGCGTATAGTATTGGCAGCTTAACGTCCGTAAATACAAGTAGCCTAGCTACCTTAATTAATATCCGCCGAAAATCCGCATATAGGGCTGCCGACACTATTACCTTCTCAGCCTATATCTAGTAGGAACGCGCAGCTAGCTAGCTTAAACTCCAGCTAGTAGAACACCTCTAGGCCAAGTACACTAACATCCTATAATGGATATCAGTCCTAATAACACGACGGTTAGGTCTAGTTTTTAACATAGGGCGGATATCTAGGATCCTAAAGTTAGGCTAGGTATTAACAGCCCTAGGGCAATAATTAGCGTTAGTTATTATTAGGTATTGAGTATCGGCCTCTTAGATATTAGGGTCTATACTATAATAATAGATATTAACTCCCTATAGCTCCCGGGTATCTAAGTCTATACTATAGTATTAGAAACTAGTCTCTAGGGTAGGCTAGGTATTATAGCTTATAAGGCAGCTCTATATCTTAATCCTTAGAATAATCTAGATATTAGAGCTTATAGCGTAGTATTAGGTCTTAGTCCTTAGAGCAATCTAGATATTAGAGCTTATAGTAAAGTATTAAGTCTTAGCCCTTAGAGTAATCCGGATATTAAAGCTTATAGCGCAGCATTAAATCCAAATCTTTAGGGTAGTCTAAGTATCAGAGCTTACAGTATAATACTAAGTCTTAACTTTTAGATAAGCCTAAGGTTTAATATTCGCAATATAGCACTAGATCTTTAATTATAAAAAATTCCAAAGTTTAAGATCTATAGCATAGCACCAGTTCCTAGGTAGTAGGAAATCTAGAAATTTAGAATTCGCAATATAGTATTAGATCTCCACTCCTAGAAAATCCTAAGGCTTAGGATTTAAGTTATAATACTAGATCTCCACTCCTAGGAAACTCTAAGGCTTAGAGTTTACAGGCTAATACTTAATCTCCGCCCTCTAAACTAGGCGGCGTAGTTTAGAATTCGCGTACTAATACTTAATCCCCGCCTTCTAAATTAGGTGCGGCTTAGAATTTACAGTCTAATATTTAATCTCCACTCTCTAAACTAAGCGCAGCTTAGAACCTATAGCCTAGTGCTTAATCTCCGCCCTCGGTTTTAGATATAATATAGCTTTAGTAGGTTAGTATTTAATATTCCTTGGTATTCTACTTATTTATTAACTTAACTAAAACTTAGGCAGAGCTCTAATTAATATCCGGGTATTAAGTATTAATCTCTATATATATATTTAAATAGTCTATTAGATTCTTATCTAAAGAGATACTAAGGTTTATACCTAAAGCTCCAAAACCTATAGAACCTATATTATATTAGCTATTTAATTTAAGTATCTTACAATCCTCTTAACCAGATATTATCCGTTCTTCTTAGGCTACTATACCTTAAGCCTCTTAGCCAATATCAGATCCGCCTTATAGTAAGAGAAAATAAAAATATATATATACGCATTTTAAAAGTAAGAAATCCACCTACTAAGTAAACCTAATATCCGCTTATAACCCTTCTCCAGCACCTTAATTAAGCGGTAATTGTCAGGTGACGAAGTCACCTCGCCTATATATATTGTTCCGCACAGCCATGTCTGGCATTAAGCCAGTTACTTATTTACCTTTTGTGGGTTTATGTGGCTAAGTAGTGCGGAGCTTATCACCTCATATAGTAACTAGCTTAATACCCGGGGCCTTGTAGGTTCGAACCTCGTTTGAACCCCAGGCTGACTCAGGGACAGCCTAGCCGGTCTATAACCGAAGCGCGAGGCGGCCTCTTCAGGCGCCGTGCTGTAGCTGCTAGAGGTCTAGTATATATTGTGCGTAATATGCACATCCGCAAGCCGGTATTGCGACCGAAGCTCGGCACTAAGCCGCGCTCCTAAGCCTTACCACGGGACAGGGAATTGTGCCTGTAAACAGTCGCCATTAGGAGGGATGCATTGTCAGGTGACGAAGTTACCTCGCCTATATATATTGTTCCGCACAGCCGTGTCTGGCATTAAGCCAGTCACTTGTTTACCTTTTGTGGGTTTATATGGCTAAGTAGTGCGGAGCTTATCACCTTATAGTAATTCTATATTAATATTACTTTGCAAGTTAACTAGACGGCGCCTACTTACTTTAATTAGTAGTAACTTAACTATAAAGAATTTGCGCATTATAAATAAGCGTATATAAGGTAGTTAATATTTACTAAGGTAAGTCACTATAATAGTAATTATTTATTAGTAAGCTAATTTAATAAAATCTATAGCACGGATATTTACCTTTAATTAACCTCCGCACCTTCTACCTTATAGCATTATACTATAAACTTTATTATTACTATTTTATCTACTATCTATTAGCATACTACTATCTATAATACCTTCTTTTATACCTCTAAATATATCTAACAGCTATTTAGTTAAGGAACTTAATACGCGCGATGTTAATAATAAAATAATTAAGGACGCTTTTAAGGATACTCTTTCTTTTACTAATCCTTTAAAATCTCTACCTAGAGAGTAAGCTTTCTAATACTAAATTATACCTATACCTAATATAGTTTTAGGAAATATATACTAAAGCACTCTTTATCGGATCTAGTAGAGCACTATAATAAGGTTATTACAAAATCCGCCGGAAATCCGCTTACCTCTTTACTGCCTACCTCTTTACCGCCTACTTCTTTACCGCTTACCTCTTCGCCGCCTACCTTTAAGCCGCTTATTTCTTTATCGCCTACTACTTCTAAGAAGTTTGATCCTTATTATACTTCTACTTCTCTTAAGAGGTAGGCTAATAGAATTGCTATATAAAAATTTTAGTATAAGATAGCCTTTAAATCGTATATATTAACTATACTCTTTTAGTATCTTATCTACTAATTTACCTCTTATAGTAACCTAATAGAAATATTAGAGATTTTAGATAATAATAAAGAGAATAATCTTAATAACGCTAACTCTCCTAAAAGCCCTCCTCTATCCTCTTACAATCTCTATAGCCCTTATAAGCTCTATAGTATACAGACGGCCTAAGCTATAATATCGGATATTAACACAAACGAGCGCCTTCCTATTTAAGTGCCGTTAGTAAATAAATAGTATACCCTAAAAGCTGGTGCTTAGGAGAATATAAAGAAAGCTCGCTAGCAGATATATACCTATGTCTAGAATATTAAGGGTAGCTCTAGTATACTGCGCGATCTGCTATATACTCTATGCGTTAAGTAAGACTATAAATATCGCGTTTATAAGTAGAACTTTAGGCCATATTTTAGAGGTATATGCTTAAGATATTGCTTAAATAGCAGGTTGTGTAAAAAGGTATATACTAATAGTATACTATTATTCTATTAGCTAACACGCATATAGGATAGTTCGCTAAGACTAGAGCCGGTTATACCTTAACGTAAAAAACATGCGTAATTAGCTTCTACTAGTAGTCTAGCTAGAACGCCTATTAAGAAGATATAATATCCGCATCTTAATAATACAGATATTGCTAATATCCGCATAGCTTTATACCTATACTATCCTACCTCTAGAGACCTCCCCTTCCCCTAAGACTCTTACTTATAGTGGTATACGCAGCTATAGGGGCACCTATTCTGCTGCTACTCCTCCTACTATTTTACTAATTCCTAGCACGCCTAGTACTACTTTTAGTACTACTACTACTCCCGCTAGCATAGAAAATATTAGGGTGTATTTAGTAATTACTGTTTCCGCACGCATTAATATAGTTTATAAATAGGTAACTAAGATAGTAAAAGATATTTAGGCTATAGATCGCCGGTTAAATAAGCTTAAAGATTCTCTAAGTAAAATAAAGGATAGGCTTATATTTATAAGGCGTAGTATTATAGCATTTATACGCAACGCCGGGTTACTAGATATAGAATTTAAGTAGATACCGGTTAGCTATTACTACGGGTTAGCTATTACTATAGGTTAACTATTATTATAGGTTTAGAGTAATAAAATAGTAGCTCTTACCTCTCTACTACTATATACGTAGGAATTAAGTCTCTACCTTATATTTAATAGATATAATTAATATTATAATATCTATATAAGCGAAGATAAAGATATCTATATAAGCTAAGATAAAGATATCCGTATAAGCTAAGATAAAGATATTTATATATCCGCACTATTAATAATTACTAAGGTAAGTCACCATAGTAGCAATTATTTATTAGTAAGCTAATTTAATAAAATCGGTAGCGTAGATATTCACCTTTAATCAACCTCCGCACCTCTTCTTTCTCTACTAACCTTCTACCTTACAGCACCACACTGCAAACTTTATCATTGTTATTTTATCTACTATCCCTTAGCATTCTACTATCTATAATACCTTTATTTACACCTATAAACAATATTAATACAAATAATAGCAGTTAGGCAGTTAAGGAACTTAATATATATAAAATAAACAAGGATACTATTAAGCACGCTATAGCTGCTCTTACTAAGCCTTTAGACTCTATTCCTAAAGAGTAAGCTTTCTAATACTAAATTATACCTATAGCTAATATAATTTTAGAAAATATATACCAAAGCGCTCTTTACAGAATTTAGTAAACGACAAAAATATAAATAGAGCAAAATCCGCTAAAAATCCGCGCACCTTTTTGCTGCCCGCCTTTCCGTTACCTATATCTTTGCTATAGACCACTTTACCGTTAGTTTCTTCGCCGTCCGCCTCCCTACTACTACTACCTAATACTTCTAAAAGGAGACTTAATAAGGCTTATTTATCTTCTTTTCTTAAAAAGTAGGCTAAAAAGGCTGCTAATACAAATCTAAAGGCTAAAATAGCTATTAAATTGTATATATTAGTCATACTGTTTTAATATCTTCTCTACTAATTTACCTCTTATAGTAACCTAAACACTTATAAGGTTTCTTTAAATAGCGAACCTTTAGATAGTGGTAAAGATAAAGATCTTAATAACGCCAACTCTTACAATCTCCGTAGCCCTCGCAATCTCCACAGCCCTTATAATCTCTATAGTACCATAAATATAAACAAGCGCCTTCCTATCTAAGTACCGTTAGTAAATAAATAGTACACTCTAAAAACTAGTATTTGGGAGAATATAAAGGAGAGTCGCTAGTAGATATTAATACACGTCTAGAATATTAAGGGTAGCTTTAGTAAGCTGCGTAACCCGCTATATACTCTATACAAGAAGTATAACTATAAATACCGCGATTATAAGAAGGACTCTAGACCTTATTTTAGGGGTATATACTCTAGATATCGTATAGGTAGTAGGTTATACGGAAAGGTACGTGCTAATAGTATACTATTATTCTATTAGCTAATACACGTATAGAAAAGTTTACTAAATTTAAAGCTAGTTATACCTTAGGGCAAAAAATATATAAAGTTAGCTTCTACTAATAGTCTAGCTAAAACGCCTACTAAGAAGGTATAATATCCGTATATTAATAATATAG
>Ga0307515_10014867_pt1 | contig 14388 bp, 10 predicted proteins | sample 17_EM_MG_FD_194513 | JGI IMG/M metagenome (GOLD analysis project Ga0307515, IMG submission 194513) | Populus trichocarpa ectomycorrhiza microbial communities from riparian zone in the Pacific Northwest, United States - 17_EM | ecosystem: Host-associated > Plants > Roots > Unclassified | place...
AACCATATAAACCAAATTGAAACCCAAGATCTACAGCTCCATATATGATCCAATGACTGAACAGTGTTCTAGTTTGGACTGAACCAGCATCTCTTTTCTAAGCTTAACCCTCTCTTTGTCTTCTTAATTTTAGTAGTTAAACTCATCAATCAATCCTTTGATTTATGTGATAAGCCTGCATTTAAGATGAACATTTACCATAAATTAAAGGTATCTTATAGTATCAGACTTGTTATTATAAAACATGCTTTAGTTAAGGAGTTAATGATACTTCAAATGCAAAATGATGATATAAAACCTTGATAAAAATGCACTTTTAAGTACTAATCAACTGCCCCTTTTGATTTCCTTGATTACCTTGGATTTCTTTGTTTAACTTGACAAATCAGAAACCAAATTTCCCCCTTTGTTGCTGATTTAATTACTTTCCTTTGTAAGTTACGATTTAAGGGTTGTTTGGATCAGGTTATGGGCTTTTTAGTTTAGGGTTTTTGGATCAATTTTGTATGTGGGTCAGTTCAGCCCATAAGGGTAGATCCACTAGGGTTAATTTTTAAAAATTATTTAAACACGTGTAACCTAAATTTCAGAAGCCATTGGAAATGAAAACCCCCACCGAGTGAATATTGATTCACGAACGAAAAATATAAAGATGACGCCACGAAACCCGTTGTTCTTCGATAAGTTGTTTCAGTTCTTTAGAGAACCAAGGAAAGGAGATTATCCCACCAACACATAACAAGTTTCAGATCATTTGGAAGTCGTTTTGTTTAGGGTATAGATTTGGGTCTAAACTATAAAGGGGTTTGTTACGTTTTTCAATTGAAAGTTCACATAATTTTGGGTCAGTTTTTCGTCTTTTGTGTCGTTTTACTTTCGTTATTGTCATTAGCTTTCATTTTAGGTTCTGATATTAAAAAAAAAATGGAAAGGGAGTATTACAAGTAGTATTTCATGTATTCTAATGAGGTATTAAGGCAAATGACGAGGAGGATTCAAAAGGAGATATGATATCAAAGAGAGAAATAAAGAGATTAGTATTCTTAAAAAAGAAACCAAGACTTTATCCCGTATTTTAGGGGAGATACAACAAGAACATAATGTGTTAACAACATTAGTCGATGCGCAGCAAGCTTCAGAAAGAAAGGAGCAAAAACGCCGCAATGATGATAGACAAAAAAGAAGGGCTGCTACCTTCATCCAAAGTTGTTAGCGGCTTCAAAAGGAGGCTAAAACTTTGTCCCTTATCCCTCTTAGTGATTCTAGGATGAATCATCTTGAAAAGAGAGGGAATGATACGATCCCGAAAAATGAAAAAACACTCAAATTCGGATTCTGACGTAAAATGTACAACTATCCAATTTCAAAGCAACAATTATAATTCTCAATTGGAAATGGAAACCCCCACTCAACGAATATTGACCTGAAATTTTAACCTAATATAGAACAACATATTAGGAGACACCACGTAAAATTTCAGCCCGATCTAACGATCAAATTGAGAATTATGATTGTTGCTATAAAACTGGATAGTTGCACATTTACCTCAAAATCCAAATTTGACCTTGCCTCGATTGTATCATATAGTTCTTTCAAAATGTGTAAGCCACGAAACGGATTTCCTTACGCACCATGATGGTATGATGTCCCTGTTACAGCACAAAATAATTTCAAGCATTATAATTAAAGCAATATTAGCGTTACATTTCATTCATGGACCAAAAGGAACATAATTCTTTCATTTCTCCTTATGTAAATACCACTGTTAATAATTTTTCAATTACCGAGTGATATGATCCATGAAAGGTCAAATTCGGATTTTGACGTAAAATGTGCAACTATCCAGTTTTACGGCAACAGTCATAATTCTCAATCCGACCGTTGGATCAAGCTAAAATGTTACCTGAAGTCTCCTGACATGTTTTTCTACCTTGGGTTAAAATTTCAAGTCAATCGAAATTCGGGAAGGCATCTCAATACGAGTCAACAGAGGCTGTACGAATTTTGTTATTATTTACTTCCTTTTGACTTGTGGACTTCCTATTTGGCTAGGATTCTTTTCCTAAAAGGATGTGACAGCTTATTTTGGGAATCTCCTAATTCGACAAAGATTTTTAATGGGCTGCAACATAGTTTCCAAGTGTGGCAAGGATTCATAAATGTTTCAGAATTCTTTTGTTACAAGGATTTCTTATTCATCCTAGCTATAAAAAGGAAAGAAGATTTCATAATTAATTCTACCTTCAGATTTGATTCTCCTAGTTTATATGGGACTTCTAAAGGGCAACAAATCTGATCTTATCATATTTATGATATTAATTTCGGATTTATTATTGTTATTATTATTTTCTTCTTAGTTTAGGGTTTATTTATAATATTTGGGTTTAATTGTAAGTGGGCATCATATAAGGCCACATAAGAGGTCCATTATGGTTTAATTTAGTTCGGAGTAATTATAAATAAGGGCATAACCGTGTAAGGGTAGACAATTCAGATTAATAAAACTTCTTATTTGCCGCACTTTGTGTGTGTGTGTGTTGGTGAGATAATCTCCCTTCCATGGTTCTTTAAAGAACTGAAAATGACTTATCGAAGAACAACTGGCTTCGTGGCATCATCCTAATACTTCTCGTTCACGAATCAATATTCGTTGGGTGAGAGTTTACCGTTTCCAATAGTGCTGGTGCCTAGGTACAAGTTATCTTTGTGTCACACTCCTATCAAACCTGATTTACTTGGCTTTCCGGGAATTGGTGTCTTTGCGTGTGGGTTGCGTGACCATGTGATCATGAGGTTCGCATCAACGAGGCTAATTACAATACTTAAACCCGATCATTCATCTCAAATACCGTTAGCCGAACAAATATTATTCTCTATTTAAAGCATATCAATAGTAGTTCTTTCATATATTTCGTATATACAAACATAGTATACATGAACGCATCATTTCTTGAAACTAATTCATAAATCTCAAATCCGGCTATCCTCTTAGGATGCCATTAACCGAAGCTAATCATTTATTCATTGCGGTCGTCCACTTTGGATGCCATTAGCGGAAGCTAATCATTTTTTCATCTCGGTAATCCACTTAGGATGCCATTCGGCTAATCATTTGTTCATCACGGTCATTTGCTTTGGATGCCATTAGTCGAAGCTAATTATCAGTCACAACACGAGCATCCGTCTCAGATGCCATTAGCCTGAAACTAATCATCACCGACAACCCAACCATTCATCTCAGAGGCGGTTTATGAAATCACTATAACATGGTAATATCCTTTAAATTGCTCATTCATGCTATTCATAACAATTTGACATTCATTGTAACATAATAGTAGACCCTTCGTAATACTCGTACAAACATTCCGTAATAGTTTAACACTCAATAAACATGATAGTATATCCTTTATTGATACGGTTTATCCTTGTGATATGACCCAAGAAAGGTTAGATTCGGATTTTGGCGTAAATGTTTTACCGTCCAATTTTAAGCTTTTATGTATAACTCCAAATCCAACCGTTGGATCGAGCTAAAACTTTACAAGAAGATTCCAAAGGTAGATTTGTCTATGTTAGGGTAGATTTGCAGGTTAATCGGAGTTCGGGCAACATTTGCAATATAGTTCAGAATAGACTATACGAATTTTGTTATTTACTTCCTTTTGACCTGTGGACTTCCTATTTGGCAAGGATCCTTTTCTAAAAGGAGGTGGTAGCTTGTTTTGGGAACTTCCTAGTTCCACAAGAATCTTTAATGAGCACCAAATAATTTCCAAGAGTAGCAAAGATTCATTAATGTTCTAGAATCCTTTTTTTACAAGAATCCCTTATCTTATTTTTATTATTTTCTTTCATGTTTGGATTCAATTAAAACTTTGTTTTGAGCTAGGATCTGAAGCTTGTTTGGATCAGGTTATGGGCTTTTTAATTTAGGGTTTTTTGGTCAGTTTTGAGTGGTCCACGTAAAGGGTCCATTAGGGTTAATTTTACAAGAACTATTTAAACTCATGTAACCAAAATTTTAGCAGCCATTAATGAATATTACTTCTGAATTTTTTCAGTTTTAACGTGTGCATGATTCTTGCATCCTTCAGTTCTTGAACGAACTGAATCTGACATAAAAAAATTAACTGGCTTCGTGCCGTCATTCTACTTCAATTCTAATAGTGTTGGTGTCTTGGGGCAGGTTTCCATTGTGTCACACTCCTTGCAGACCTATTTCAGCTTTACGGGATCAGATCTCAATCTTGATTGTGGGTTGTGTGACCACGTGATTACCAGGTTTGCATCAGTTAAACAGACCCCGTACGACATTCAGTATAATATTCCATAACAGTTTAGCATTCAGTATAACACAACAGTACACCATTCATATTACTCGTCCAACCATTCATGACAGTTAATGTTCAATACAACACAACAATAGATCCATCGTAATATTCATACAACCATTCATCATAATTACATTTAATATAATACAACAATAGTTCCTTCATAATTTCTCATACAACCATTCATCAGAATTACATTCAATAAAATACAACAGTCTAATACTCATACAACCATTCATCAGCAGCTCAATTTCATAATAGCCCAATCAACATCTCATAGTCGGTATAATATTCATCGCAACGCAAAAATATATCCAACTCAAACAGGTCATTTCAGAACATTAACATTTTCATTATTGTTTCAACATTCATCAAGAACTTCATCGACATTTCATAGTCATTTTAACAATCATCAAGAATTCAATCAAACACTTCATTGTCGTTTCATCATTCAACAAGGATTTAATAATATATTATCATATGTAAATTGATACGGTTCAGAGTTTTGATACAATCCAAGAAAGGTCAGATTCAGATTTTCGCGTAAAATGTTCTACCGTCCAGTTTTAAGCTATTATGCATAACTCCAAATCCAACCGTTGGATCGAGCTAAAACTTTACAAGAAGATTCCAGAGGTAGATTTGTCTATGTTGGGGTAGATTTGCAGGTTAATCGAAGTTTTGGAAAGACTTACGATATAAGTCAGAAAAAGTTGTACGAATTTTGTTATTTACTTAATTTTGACCAGTGGACTTTCTATTTGGCAAGAATTATTTTTCTAAAAGGATGTGGCAGCTTGTTTTAGGAACTTTCTAGTTCCATAAGAATCTTTAATGAGCTCCAACATGATTTTCAAGAGTAGCAAGGATTCATTAATATTCCAAATCCTTTTCTCTATAAGGATTCCTTATTCATTAATGCTACATAATAAAAGAAAGGCTGATGCTATTTAATGACAGATTACATATTTTTATTATTTTCTTTCATGTTTGGTTTAATTAAAATTTGTTTTTAAGCTAGACCAAGACTTGTTTGGATCAACTTATAGGCTTTTCAGTTTAGGGTTTTGTATGTGGGTCAGTTCAACCCACAAGGGTAGATTCATTAATTAAAATTTAAACACATGTAACCTAAATTTTGACAGCCATTGATGAATATTACTTCTGAATATTTCAGTTTTAACGTGTGCGAGTGATTCTTGCATTCTTCAGTTCTTGAACGTGAATATGACTTATCAAAGATTAACTGGCTCCGTTGTGTCATTCTACTTCCTTCCAAAAGTGTTGGTGCCTTGGGGCAGGTTTCCATATTGTCACACTCCTATCAGACCTATTTCTGCTTTCCGAGATCAGATCTCAATCTTGATTGTGGGTTGCGTGATCACGAGGTTCTCATTAGTCTCCTAGTCTAGGAAGGAAACTAAAGTGGCATATATAAAAGAGAGATTTTGTTCATTAATTGTCCATGCAAGAAAATACTTTATAATTAATTCCACATTCAGATCAGATTTACTAGTCTATTTTCGATTTCTTCAAAAACTGATTTGCTGAAACACCGACTCGTCAGCGACCTACTTCGCTGCAACCCAGACTCGTCAGCGAACTACTTCGATTTCATGTATTTTGATGAAGTGTTATGGCAAAAGAGAAGGAGGATTCAACAGGAGAGGTGGTATCAAAGGGAGAGAAATAACGAGATTAGTCTTCTAAAAAAAGAATCCAAGAGTCTAGGGAGATGAAGCAAGAACTTCATGTGATAACAACAGCAGTCAATGCCCAACAAGCTTTAGAAAGAGAGGAGAAAAAACACTGCAATGATGATATACAAAATAGAACGGGTGCTACTTTCATCCAAAGTTGTTGGTGACGATTGTTGGCAAGAAAAGAACTCCAAAGGCTTCAAAAAGAGGCTAAGGAATTGCCCATTTAACTTGTTGGTGATTCGAGGACGAATCATCTTGAAGAGAGGGAATAATATGATTCAGGCAAGGTCAAATTCAGATTTTGACGTAAAATTGCAACTATCCAGTTTTACCGCAACAGTCATAATTCTTAATCTTGAAATCTCTTTTTTCAAAAGCAATTTCAATCTTTGCCATTTCAAGGTGGCCTTCCATTTGATGGATCCCGTTAGAAATTTCTCTTGTGAAATTTGAAAAACTCATTATCCAATGTCTCAAAGTTTGGATGATATGCATGCTACCTCCGATTTGGGTCATCTTTGTTTTTGGCTTCTACGCCACTTGAGTTGGCCCATGTAAGTCTCTTCCCAGATTTGTTTTTACACAACTCAGCCTTCATGGTGCCCATCGTGAACCACTTGCGTGCTAGAAATTTTCTGTCTCTTCAAATAATTTGAGAGGATCATTCATTACTCCCCGTCTCGCTGCTAAAAACATTCGGTGTCACTTGCTGAAAAGATCAAGCTGCCTTTTATATAAACCAAAATGCCCCCTTGTCTTGTTGTTAGAAATGTTCCCCTCTGTTTTTTCTAAAAGGGATTGATTTTCCTTCTAAACATAATATTGCCCCTAAGTGTGCTCTGTCAGCGACTTAGACAAATAATGGTTTTAAAAGATCATTCTTTCATTTGTTTCCTTTTCAGTTTGGTGAAGGAATATGGGTCTAGAATGAATCTTGAAATCTTGATCTTGCATCTTGAAAACAAAAATTGTTTCGATGTGAGTTTAAAACAATTTGCTTTTGAAATCTTGATCTTGCAACATGTAAATTTTGTTATTTACTTCCTTTTCACTTGTAAACTTCCTATTTGGCTAGGATTCTTTTTCTAAAAGGATGTGGCGGCTGGTTTTGGGAATTTCCTAGTCTACAAAGATCTTTAATGCTGCAATATAGTTAGTTTTCACGTGTGGCAAGGATTCATAAATATTTCAGAATTCTTTTATTATAAGGATTCATTATTCATCCTAGTTACAACATAGAAAGAAGACTTTAGCATTAATTCTACCTTCAGATCAGATTTCCTAGTCTATTTGGAACTTCTTAAGATTGACAAATCTGATTCTTAGCATATTTAGGATTGTAATTTTTGGATTTGCGGCATATCAAATAAAACATTGTTATTTCAGTAGCATAGAAAAAAAGAAAAAAAAAGAAAAAAAATCATTCAAAAAGACGTTTATTTGTTTCTGCCGCAAAAAACTAAACGAGGGAAAATTGGATCAAATCAACTTAGAATTAGCTGAAATGTTATACTCTGATTACCGGGGTCCTAATCGCACCACATATGAATTTTGGGGTCAATTGGATATCTTTTTCTTTGGTTTTAAAATTCAGGTCTAATCATGTATGATTCATAATGTTTTTGCGTCAGCATATAAAACCTTACCATAAATTGCTCAAATCTATATTCTGTCTATTTGGGTTGAAATCGCACTATATCTGAAGTTTGAGCTCAATTGGACATCATTTACGTTAGGTTCCAAATTCAGACTTAACTCCTCGTAAACGAGTCTTTTTGCGTCAACTTTTGAAATTCGCTTTGTTTTTGTGGTTTTCATTTCTTGCAGTATAGTTTCAGCATATCTATCATATTTGGGTGTTGTTTCATTGTTTTTCATATTTTGTTGCTGTTTTTATTCGTGTTTTCAGTTTCGTTCATATTTTGGATAGATTCGCTTGCTACTCGCGAGACTATCATTGCAGTTTTGTTTTGCTTGTTTTCTGGTTTTTATAGCTTCTTGAGTCAATATATACATATTTAGATTGCACTGCTAACCTGGTTCTATTTGTTGTTGGTTTCAGTTCCGCAAGAGGGTGAGACGAGAGGTATGAGCGTGTGAGGATATTAAGAGTGTTTGAGCGAAACTCGAGTGATGTGAGGATTTTTTTTACCACTAACTAATTTTCACAGGTACTATCATGTCAGATCAAAACAACACATCATCCCCTCCCGAGAGTGAACTTAAGTTACAAATGCAAGTCATGACGAAGATGATGGAAAGAATGAATTTCGTGATGGGAAACATGTGTGACAGACTTGAGAAGGTGGGGAAACGTGGTAACATGGCTGGAACATGTACCCAAGATGTGAGAAAGGTTGGGGCTGAACCGAAATCAAACAATGGTAGTAGGGCCGAAAGGCAAACATAGGCCATCGGGAAGTTTTTGGCGGCCTAGAAACCGAAGAGATTTCATTTATTTTGATGAGATGTTATGGCAAAAGAATAGGAGGATTCAAAAGGAGAGTGGTATCAAAGGGAGAGAAATAAAGAGATTAGTGTTCTAAAAAAAGAATCCCAGAGTCTATCCCGTATTCTAGGAGAGATGAAACAAGAACTTGATGTGTTAGCAGTAGCGGTCAATACCCAACAAGCTTCAAAAAGAGAGGAGAAAAAACGCTGCAATGATGATATATGAAATAGAACGGCTACTACTTTCATCCAAAGTTGTTGGCGACAATTGTTGTCAAGAAAAGAACTCTATAGGCTTCTAAAAAAGGCTAAGGAATTGTCCATTCAACTTGTTGGTGATTCGTGGATGAATCATCTTGAAGAGAGAGGGAATGATACGATCCAGGTAAGGTCAAATTCGGATTTTGAAGTAAAATGTGCAACGATCCAGTTTTATCGCAATAGTTATAATTCTCAATCCGACCGTTGGATCGGTCTGAAATTTTACGTGGAGTCTCCTGACATGTTTTCCTACTTTGCGTTAAAATTGAAGGTACGGCGAAGTTTGAGAAGGCTTCACGATTCTGGTCAACAGAGGCTGTACGAATTTTGTTATTTACTTTCTTTTGACTTGTGGACTTTCTATTTGGCAAGGATCCTTTTCCTACAAGGGTATGACAGCTTGTTTTGGGAATCTTCTAGCTCTACAAGGATCTTTAATGGGATGCAACATAGTTTCCAAGTGTGGCAAGGATTCATAAATGTTTCAGAATCCTCTTATTACAAGGATTCCTTATTCATCATAGCTACAATAAGGAAAAAAGAATTCGGAATTAATTCTACCTTCAGATCAGATTTTCTAGTTTATTTGGGACTTCTTAAGGGTGACAAATCTGATTCTCTAATATTTATGATATTAATTTTTGTATTTTTATTATTTTCTACTTGGTCTTTGGGTTGTTATCATTTATTTGGGTCAATTGTAAGTGGGCTTCATATAAGGGTCCATTAGGGTTTCTTTGAGTCTAAAGTCAGTATAAATAAGGGCATATCCAAACATGTAAGGGTTACGCAATTTTCAGATCAATAAAATTCTTTTGCTGCACTTGTTGTGTGTTGGTGGGATAATCTCCCTTCCTTGGTTCTCTAAAGATCTGAAAACGACTTATCAAAGAACAACTGGCTTCGTGGCGTCATCCTAATACTTCTCGTTCGCGAATCAATATTCGTTGGGTGGGGGTTTACCGTTTCCAATAGTGCTGGTGCCTAGGTACAAGTTATCTTTGTGTCACACTCCTATCAAACTTGATTTCTTGGCTTTCCGGGAATTGGTGTCTTGTCGTGACCACTTAATCACGAGGTTCGCATCAGCTGGTGCCCAGGTACAAGTTATCTTTGTGTCACACTCCTATCAAACCTGATTAACTTGGCTTTTTAGGAATTAGTATCTTTGCGTGTAGGTTGCGTGACCAAGTGATCACGAGGTTCCCATCACAAAACAAACCCCCATCCTAAATAACGTTTTCTGGAAAAAAAAACATTTTACTCTAAAAAGAAATTTTGGACAGTTTTGTATGGTTCGGCTAGGATCCAAGGCTTGTTTGGATCGGGATATGGGCTTTTCAATATAGGGTTTTTGGGTCAATTTTGTATGCGGGTCAGTTCAACCCACAAGGGTCTCCAATAGATTTAATTTTTAAAAACTATTTAAACACGTTGAGCCTAATTTTTACAGCCATTGATGAATATTATTTTTGAATTTTTAAGTTTTAACTTGTGAGAGTGATTCTTGCATTCTTCAGTTCTTGAACGAACTGAATCTGACTTATTGAAGATTAACTGACTTCGTGGCGTCACACTCCTACCAGACCTATTTCGGCTTTTCGGGATCAGATTTCAATCTTGATTGTGAGTTGCGTGACCATGATTCATCTACTGACTTATAACCTTGATTCAGACCTTGGAGCTTCAAATATAAGTCTCTATAATAGTAGTTTGGCACAAATCGTCTCCTTATGACTTTCATCTCCCCCCCAAGTCTATACGGGTCGCTCATTATTTCTCCCTCTACTGATTACAATCTGATCCCACCAAATTAATGCATAATCCGTAAACTCAATTATCACCAATTTCACCTACTTTTGTTAAGAATAGCTATGGCAATCAAAAATCCAATCTACCTTTTTCTCCCACTCCAAATAAGCCTTGGGATCATTTTTACATTGAAAATTAAGAATTTTTACTTTAATGGTGTCCAAGTCCCCGTCCACATCTTCATAATTCCCCATGCCACGAAAATTCACATTCCTACTAGCCCTGTTCCGTCCAGACCTGATTCATTGGCCAGTAGATGCAAAATCATAGTCATTGATACGATCCAGGAAAGATCAAATTCAGATTTTGACGTAAAATGTGCAACTATCCAGTTTTACGGCAACAGTTATAATTCTCAATCCGACTGTTGGATCGAGTTGAAAGTTTACGTGGAGTCTCCTGCATGTTTTCCTACCTTGGTTTAAAATGTCAGGTCAATCGGAGTTCAGAAAGGCATCGAAACACGGGTCAAGTCAGGTCTGATTCATAACGTTTTTGTGTCAGTATATCAAACCTTATCATAAACTGCTCAAACTTTATATTCTATCTATTTGGGTTGATATCGCACTATATATGAAATTTTATCTAATTGGACCTTATTTACTTTAGGTTCCTGATTCTGACTTAACTCGTCGTAAATGAGTCTGTTTTGTGTCAACTTTTAAAATTCGGTTTCTTTCTTTTGTTTTCGATTCCTGCAGTTTATTTTCATAATATCCAACATATTTGGGTGTTGTTTCATCATTTTGCATATTTTTTGTTCCTTTTTTTATTCGAGTCTTCAATTTCGTTCATATTTCGGATAGACTCGCTTGCTACTCGCGAGACTATCATCGCAGTTTTGTTTTGCTTGTTTTCTGGTTTTTATTACTTCTTGAGTCATATATATATATTTGGATTGCGTTGCCAAGTTGGTTCTATTTGGTGTTGGTTTCAGTTGCGCAAGAACCGCAAGAAGGTGAGACGAGAGGTGTGAGGATATTAAGAGTGTTTGAGCAAAACACGAGCGGTGTGAGGATTTTTTTTACCACTAACCAATTCTTGCAGGTACTATCATGTCGATCAAAACAACACACCACCCCCTCCCGATGTATAACTTAAATTCCAAATGCAAGCCATGACGAAGATGATGGAAAGAATGAATTTCGTGATGGGGAACGTGTGTGACAGACTTGAGAAGGTGGGAAAACAGGGTAATGTGGCCGGAACATGTACCCAAGACATGAGAAAGGTTGGGGCTGAACCGAAATCAAACAATGATAGTGGGGCCGAAAGGCAAAGGTGGGCTGATTATGAGGATTTTGAGGTGGACGTTGATGATATTGTTGATGGTGGTTTTAAGAATGAGACCATAGGCCATCGGGAAGATTTTCGGCAGCCTAGAAACCGAAGGGATTTCATGTATTTTGATGAGGTGTTATGGCAAAAGAAAATGACGATTCAAAAGGAGAGGTGGTATCAAATGGAGAGAAATAAAGAGATTAGTGTTCTAAAAAAAAGAATCTAAGAGTCTATCCCGTATTCTAGGGGAGATGAAGCAAGAACTTGATGTGTTAACGGCAACAGTCAATAGTTAAACTCATCAATCAATCATTTGATTTATGTGATAGGCTTGCATTAAAAATGAACATTTACCATAAATTAAAGGTACTTATATTATTAGACATGTTATTATAAAACATGCTCTAGTTAAGTAGTCATTGATACTTTAAGTGCAAAATGATGATATAAAACCTTGATAAAAATGCACTTTTAAGTACTAATCACCCCCCCAACTAGCTTATTACTAGTCCCTAGTAATCAAAGCGTTAAAATAGAAAAACAATTTGCAAGTTGCACAAAGGAAGGCATTCATTATTGAACTTCCATTAATCTATCCAAATAAACAAACTCTTATTAGATTTATTTATCTGCTTCATACTTAAACAAGATATTAATAAACATTTCTTTTGTGCTCAATATATCAACACATAGTTATGGGTCTTTTCTTGGAAGAAAATAAAATTTTGTTCTAATGTTTAAGGTTAATTTCCTTGGGTTGGGATTATTATTATTATTATTATTATTATTATTATTATTATTATTATTATTTCTTCTTCTTTTTTCTTCTTTTTTTTTCGCGTTTTGTTTTTAATATATATACATATAACTTAAAACACAATGCATCTTTAACCCATGTAACGAGCTTTCAGCTAATGACTCCCAGACTAGTTGGTCTTAGGGCATTAGGTGTTGAGACACCCCTACGAGCTCAGTAACTCGGGTTGCAGATACTGATACGTAGATAGTGCAATGTTTGATTGCCTTAAGCTTTTCTTCTTAACCCATGGCTTTGGGCCAATAGCTCCCAAGTCAGTTGATTTTAGGGTATTAGGTGTTAAAACACCCATTCGGGCTTAATTGCTTAGGTTAGGGAGGCTACGAAGCCAAACTTATCTACGTTTTTATTATCATCAATATTATCATTTTTTTTTTTGCAAATTATATACTATCCATTTTCCCTTAGTTGTTACCTTTAACAAAAGAATATAAATAATATAATAATCCAATGTACAACCCACAATCATATGTTAATGTGTGTGTGTGTGTGTGTAAATGAAGGTTTAAGAATACTTGTTAAATGAGTATATGAGCAGAATCAAGTGATAACAATGCGAGAGTTTGTAAACCTGAATATTTCAAGAAGTATTCTGATAGACCTTAATAAGACTATTTACTAAGATGCGTCTCAAGAGTCAATAAAATTCCTCCTTACTCTGTCATTCTAATAACAGTTTTGTCAAATGGTTTTAATAATAGCAAAAACAGTTAGTAAGTTAGTTTTTTGTATTTTTTTATTTATTATGTCAATTACTACCCTCTCCCCTCAACCAAAACGAGACATTGTCCTCAATATTCTAAGGTAGAAAGATAGAGTATAGAAGACATCACCCGAAACATCGAATACTAACAATCCTGAAACACACTTAAACAAATATCAAAACAAAATAATATGTTATTAATAAAACCAAAGGACACAAGGTTTCACAAACGAAGGCTCAAATCCAATATAAACTTTATATGGCTTTTTATAGTTGACCAATTTATAGGACTCATGGAGGGATCAATTACAGGGATGAAACATTGTAGTTGGTCAATCAATTGTTCAGTAGTAGCAGCAGAGATTATGATTTGTTGTGCCAAAGATGTTAGAAATTCTTATTCCACAACTTAATCAAGAAAAGACAACAAATTATCATAAAAACCATTAACATTTAACAAACATATAGGTTTATGGTGAATGTGCAGTTGGGCCCAAGAGGAAATATGAAAGATCTCTTCCAATGTGCCCAGACCACCTGGTAAGGCAATGAAGATATCAGCATGGTTAAACATCGCATTCATTCGATCAGACATTGTGGAGACATGTAATTCCTCTCCAATTGTTTTTCCAACGATGTTCCCTTTTGCTAAAGCTTTGGGGACGACCCCCAAAACTTGACTGTCTCCTAAAAATACAGCTATTGACACACCCCCCCATTAACCCAAGGCTGCCTCCCTTATACACTAAATGAATCTTTCTCTCAGCTAGAACCTGACCAAGATGATTTACTGATTCTAAAAACTCTTTTTCTTTCCCAGGACTGGATCCACCGAAAACACAAATATTTCTTATGTGATGACTTGAGGAACCTGCCATTTTTACACACTTCTATATCTGTTGAATGTATGGGTTGAGTAGAAATAAAGGGAAAGAAGAGAAGATTTTATAGATGAGAAATTGAAAATGCAATCATACGACCTATATTAGGCCAGCTGGAGTCTCAGTCTCTCTCTCTCTCTCTCTCTCT
>Ga0307515_10014868_pt1 | contig 14388 bp, 17 predicted proteins | sample 17_EM_MG_FD_194513 | JGI IMG/M metagenome (GOLD analysis project Ga0307515, IMG submission 194513) | Populus trichocarpa ectomycorrhiza microbial communities from riparian zone in the Pacific Northwest, United States - 17_EM | ecosystem: Host-associated > Plants > Roots > Unclassified | place...
TTGCACTCGATGGTACACTCCCAATCTCACTTGACTATATGCTCCCATGTATGCTCCTGCATGCTCGATCTAGAGACTTGCTGAGTTGCAGACGCCAGGCACCGGGAGGCGTGAGGCTGGTGGCGGATGGCAGGCAGTGTTTGGTGGGTGGTGTGCGGCGTGTGGCGTGCGGCGTGTGGCAGGTGGCATGCGGCGTATGTTGGCCGAAATCATGCCGTCAGTTGATATCATAGTCTGAACTGTATCTTCAGTGCGGCCACCATGACAAGATCTCACGATGCCTCACAGTCATCGTGTTGACAATTGGATCTCGGGGAGAGCAGATCTCCTACTCAGATTTACCGACGGAATCTGCTGCCCGCTTCCCACCAATTGTGGGCGTATGTGTGAACATTTGGTCCGGGGTTGATGGTAATGGTGGCGATGGTGATGATGGCGATGGTGATGGTGTTGGTGATGGTAATTATAGTACCAGAAGCACTTAGACAAGTAGGTTGGCTACGTCAACATTAGCATCAAAGCTTCCACAGACTTAGAGCCTTCTACTAACCAAAGCTTCCACAAACTCAGAGTTTTCCATTGGCCAAAAGCTTCCAATGGAAAACTCTACTTCTCCCAAATATGCTCCTACATGCTCGATCCAGAGCCTTGTTGAGTTGCAGACGCCGGGCACAGGGAGGCGTGAGGCAGGTGGCGTGTGGCATGTGGCATGAGGCGAGTAGCAGTTGGCCGGCGGCCGAAATAATGACATCTGTCTATATCATTGTCTGAATCTTATGTTCAGCGCGCCCGCCGCAACGAAATCTCACGATGCCTCACCACCATGTTGTTGACAATTGCTGCCTTAGATTCTGTAGGCATGGTAGACAATTGGATCTTGGGGAGAGCAGATCTTCGACTCAGATTTTCCAGCAGAATCTGCTGCTTGCTTCCCATGGATTGTTGGCGTATGTGTGCTCATTTGGGCCGGGGCTGATGGTGATGATGGCGATGGTGATGATGGCGATGGTGAAGATGGAGATGGTAATGACGGCGATGGTGATGGTGTCAGTGATGGTGATCATAGTACCAGAAGCACAAAGACAAGTATGTTGGCTATGTCAATGTTAGCATCAAAGCTTCTACAGACTTAGAGCCTTCTATTAGCCAAAGCTTCAACAGACTTAGAGCCTTCTACTAGCCAAAGCTTCCACAGACCTAGAGCCTGCTATTAGCCAAAGCTTCCACAAACTCAGAGTTTGCCATCGGCCAAAGGCATCCAGTGGATGAAAACTCTACTCCTCCCGAAGCATGGCTCTCTCAAGCAGGCTCTCAAGCAGGCTCTCAAGCACGCTCTAAAGCAGGCTCTCAAGCAGGCTCTCATGCAGACTCGCGGCGAGAGTGTGTACAGTACCGGTATAACTGCAGGTGGTAAACAGAAGTATAGGTCCATCTCTGGCCGGCAGCCATATATAGTTCCATTGGCCCATGCGCACATCTCTATGGATCGACTATAGATGACTATAGGCTGTGCGTCGCGCAGGGGTCCACAGGAAGCTGGCTATGAGCTGCGCGTGTGCGCCTGTGCGTGTAGCGCAGCCTATAGTCGATTTGCACTTTTGCCGATGCCCACTGTACAGGTCTCACGCCCACTAGTATATCTCTCCAAGTCTCTGTAAGTTGGTACTATTTCTATGGCCAGAGCAATTATTGTAAGCTGAAAAGAAGCATTCTGCTCAGCTGTTTGAATTATTTGAAATCCAATGATGTCACCAAGTTTTGCTCTGATCACAACATGTTCTAGGGATGAAACATCCATAAATAGGTCCTATTTCACTTCCCAGTTGCCAATTTACTGCATTGCAAATTCTCCTCATGCTACTGTAAAAAAACAGTATAATAAAGGTATTAATCCACAACTACTCACCCAATATTAAAAATATCATGAATGCCAACCTGGGATGTGAAAGCAGGTAGAGTTATACACATTTCATGTAAATCACACTTGGTTGTCAGAGTGCAACTTGCAGACTTAAATTAGTGGGTAGTTTTTAATTTGAGTTCTTGTGGTTTATACTTGCCACTATCAGCCACCCAGCCACTCAGCCAGAGGATTCTGACCAATAAGATTCAAAAAAGACATATTCCGTGTGTTTATATGAATAGAAGTTACTGTGATGGCTCCGCCGCCCTCATGATTTTAACTGGGGACTCTCCCGTCCCGGCTAATTGTCCCAGTCGGTGAATTTTGTAAGTTTTTGTAGCCAAACTCGGTTAATTTGTTATGTTTTTGTTGCCATATGTCACTAGTTACACGATATTAATGACAGCAAACAAGGTGGCCAATCAGGTGAGGGGTAAGCTGGTATCATACAGCCCAGGGAATCTTCATCGTCAATTATGGATCTATCGCATTGACTCAGACTTACTATGAGTAAAGAAGTTGTAATCAGAGCGTGAACCACTGCACCATCTTGACAGGTGAAAGTAAGAGCAAAATTTGCTATGATTTACTTACTTCAGAGCAAGGTGACAAATTGCATAACAAACTATTACATCTCATGTAGGCAGTAAAAGCTCTTGATAGACTACATTTTTGGCTGCTCCCGTCTCATTGTCCTTTCCCATCAGTTTTTAATATTGATTTCGGTGTCTGACTGGTGATACGCCGTGATAGAGCTGAGCATGCGAAAACACATTAGTTTGGAGGTCAAGGACAACTGTTTCTAATGTTAGTCCTTGGCAGCGATTGTATGTAGTGGCGTATGCTAGTCTCAAGGCAAATTGACGACGTTGAATTGTCCATGGGCAATTTCTAGGCTGGTATTCAAAGGTTATGCGAGGAATGCAGAAAGTTTGTCGTGGCGAAGAGGTGTCAATCAGACGAATTTTGATGACCCATTCGTGCAATCGTTCAACTGATACTCGATGATTTTTGACCAGCCCCTGGGTGATGTCGAGATTCCTCATGATGGTGCATATGCAGCCCTCTTCCGGACTGAACTTGTGGGCCAGTATACCGCTTTCTCGTTGTAGGGAAAGGAAGTCCATAGTGGCAGCAGGAAGGTCTGCAGGTACAGGTGTCTCATCGTCCTTGATGGTATCAAAACTATAGTATATGACTGTAGGTCGATAATATGGTAGTGTAGAGATACGGGCATAATGTGTACCTCCTTCGTTACCCAGGCGCTCGAGCATGGATTCATCGAGCATATCCACAAAGAAGTTGAAGGGACTCAAGAATGAATTTCGGATGCATTCGTCGGGAGCAGCTAACGTTTCCGGTGGGTACAGAAAATGCATGACGTCTTCTATGTTGCGGACATTGGGTGTCATGTCCAGAGAATTTTCACATTCGTCCCTGGTCACAGATCCTTGACCTATATCATCAACCCATCGGGCGTATATGGGGTCAGAAGCATTGCGTATCGGCTGGTACAAGTGGAGGATAGAGAAAGACTGCCACCAAGGAGATGATACAATTGAAGCTTCGATAGTCCCAGTTTTGCACGCAAAATGTACAATGGGAGCTGTTCCACAAAAATCACCGATCCCGAGAAATACCTTACCACCAAGAGGTTCGTCTTTCCCAGTAATAGCCTGAAAAATATCATTCACACATTCCAAAGCAGATCTGCGAGCCATTGGCATCTGTTCCCAGATAATAACATCCGCAGTGGAGAGAAATGTAGCGAGTTGGGAATTGAGCTTGATGTGGGATTGGAGGTCGAAGTTGAACTGTACATTGTATTAGAAACACATAAGGGCTGCAAGTATGAACAGACATCAGGAACATGTATTACGAATGCGGAGTAAGCTGTTCGTCTTCATTCCTACATTGTTACGCTGAGTGCTGTCGTTCCCACGATTATTGGTACACGGTTTTCAGATTGCAGCCTTGTGCAAACTGCAGAAGCCAGAAACAATTTCCCATGGCCGGCTTTGCTGTCCAAATAGAACACAGTCTGTGCCGGTGAACCCGATGTTATTGCAGTGTTCAGAACATCAAACACGACTGGTTGTTGAGGAATCATCCTGGATATCATATCGAGTGCAGTGTGCGATAAGATGTCAATCTTTGGACTGACTGTCTGTCATTCAATATCAAGCTCGTTCATTCTTTGTCTGGGGTCCGGAAGGCCCACATTGGATAGATTTGAACCACGGGGGGTCAGCAGATGTTTGATGCCTCTCAGCACTTCCAAGTATGCTTGATCAGCAGTGGAAAAGCGTTCTGTATGGTCGGCCGAAAGTTCCTCTTGGTATTTTTCCCACCATTCCAACGCTGGTGCTGGTAGGTCGACTATTAGTTGCGCAAAAAGACAATGTAAATGGTACAGGGCGTAATAGAAAGCGATGGACTCCGGCAAGTAAATTTCTACTTCATCCAGGTTTGCGAATAAACCTACCTGCGTAGCGGGGTTCTGACAGGTGTCGTAAGTGATATTGTTAACTGTGTGGAGTTCTTCATAGTTATATGCGGCATAATCTAACTGCAGTGCTCGTAAGTGGAAAACCTCAACTTTGCGTGGTGAAATAAAGGTTAGTCTGTGGACAATATCTCCGCCCACTCGGGCAGAGATTATTTGAGGGATGTTGATATCAGGTGATGGTCGTTCTAGCCATTGATTGAGATTGGATTTGGAGGCTTGAGCAAGGGGTTTGTGGATGTACTTTCGATAGAATTGGGTGTATTTGAGGAGTAGAAACTGTGTAGCTGTCGGACAGACAAAATATCTCAGTAGTTGGGATGCCGTGGAAGCAGTGCCGTTCTTTCTAGGTATTTGATGAAAGTTTTTTCCAGGGAAGTGAACAAGTCAGGCATGCCACTGCCGGATCCTTGCTTGAGATTTCGAAGCCGAATATTCCCAAAGTGGCTTCAGATGCGGTGACATAGTGGGTGTCGACAAAGTCCTGGATTTCGTCGGTATGCTTCTGGGTGAGGTTGGTGATCGCATATCTGGTGTTGTCAGGTCTTTCAAACAGGTATGTGTATAAGTACATGAAGATGTTGACTGTAAACGTCACGTCATGATTCACATGGAGGTCCATAAGCTCAGTCAGACATGGCATGTACGAAACTACCATCCTGTCTTCCTCCTTGCGTCTCCTGTAGACCACCCTTCCAGATTCATTTAGCGTTGTAGTCTGTTGTAGAGGCTTAGGGAAACCATACTGACACTTCCCATCTTTACAGCAGAGGTTGGTTGTGTACGCAAGGTGATCACAACGGTGCATATTATACTTCAAAACTTTTTCTGGCAGAGACGGATTCTCTTCGGCGTTATGCAATTCAGCTTTGAAGACGTTGTTCATCGTTTCAATGTTTAATCCGGGATCTATCTGTGTCGCTCATGATCAGCAAGATATATAAGTTGACACAAAAACATAAATTAGACAGCAACAACCTTTACGACTATGTGGGCTTGGGGTAATCCTCTCTTTTGAAATTCGATAACCTTAATTTGGTAAATAATCTTGCCCATATTTTCGCTGTAACATCAGATAGCGGATGGAGCCCAAGGCAATGAGCAGTGCTGGCTCACGAGATTGACTTCATCATTAATGAAAAGCGTGCTCTGACAGCCCGGGCAACGACTTCTGGTTGTTCAGATGTATTCTGCCCAGGCTATAAACACTCCCGTATTTCAGGCCAGGTCGGGTTTGTTGTAGGAGTAATACAAAGTGATGGCCTCCAGTACTCACGACAAAATGGTAATGAATTGGCAACCTGCTCAGAAGCCCACACTTTTGAAACAATGCAATTAGGACCGAGATGGTAGTCTATGTCTTTATCGCCCCCAGCCCTGTTGGTCAGACCTTGACGCCGATACTGTAAACAATCATCCTCCATTCCAGAAAACATGTCAACCAAGTATTCATTGTGTGGTTTTGCGATAGAACGCAAGCGGTCATCGTTTTGGAGCAAATGCATGCGGTAGTATTTCATTTGGGTAAGTTTCGGGAATGACTTATTTGACCATCCCAGAGAGGCGTGAAGAAAGAGAAGCGGATACTGAAGAGGTTCATAGTCACTGGAGAGTATGTCCACAAATTCTCCTTCATTCGCTGAGGGATTGTTCCGCCAAATATGCACGCTGCGAGAAGAATAGTTGGCGAGAGAATTGATGTGTATAACCGCGGCAATTTCAGTACAAGTTGAAGGCTTGTTCTTGAGCTCTAAGGCATAAGGAACTCCAAGAGGTTGGTCATGGAGAAGATGAAACTTTTCCTTATAAGCATTGGAGTGGAGCATGGTCTGTTCTATCCATCAGCAACAACTCTAGTTTCCGTCAGAAACACCCGGGTGTGCTGGATATCTCTGACTGCTCTGACGGAACAAAGTACCCCCTGACAGAGGATTACACGCTACACGTCGCGCAGCCGACGGGTCGCATTGCATACGTATCTCCTTTACTTCGTGGTGACATTTAGGCACCATCAGAAGGACACGTGTGTTACACTCTTCGCAGGGGCTACATTCATGCTGAAGCCGTTTACACAACGCCTGGCGATGTTAAATCATATCTACTACCTATCGTTCAACGATTTTCAAAACTTATACATTCAGTTTGTATTCTCATCTATGTATCTATGTATCTATGTATCTATATAGCTACGTATCTACACACAATAAATCTGGACTGGCAGCACGCGGTGATTGTCAGCAATTCGAGGTGCGCCTGAAGATGACAATCCAGTGAACGTCCAACTCCGTTACCCCTGTATCTCCATACACCCGCCGTCGCTCATCAGCGACGTACTTTGGAGGCCTTGAAAGAGCGAGTTTGGAGATACACTTGGCGGCCGTGATCGAGCGAGTTTGGAGATGTGCTTGGAAGCCGAGATCGAGTGAACTCAGAGATGCACTTGGAGGCCGTGATAGAGGGAGTTAGGAGATGCACTTGGAGAGCGAGATTGAGTGAGCTCAGAGATCCACTTGGAGGCCGAGAACGAGTAAACCCAGAGATGCACTTCGAGGCCATGATAGAGCGAGTTTGGAGATGCACTTGGGGACCGAGACTGAGTGAACTCAGAGATGCACTTGGAGGCCGAGATTGAGTAAACTCAGAGATGCACTTGGAGGCGGTGATAGAGCGAATCTGGAGATGCACTGAGAGGCCGTGATCGAGCGAGTTCAGAGATGCACTTTCAGGCTGTGATCGAGCAAGGTTGGAGATGCGATTGGAAACCGAGATTGAGTGAACTCAGAGATGCACTGGGAGGCCGTGATCGACTGACTATGGACATGCACTTGGAGGCCGAGATCAAGTGAACTCAGAGATGCACTTGGAGGCCGAGATCAAGTGAACTCAGAGATGCACTTGGAGGCCGTGATGGAGCGAGTTTGGAGATGCACAGAGAGGCCGTGATCAATCGAGTTTGGAGATGCACTTTGAGACCGTGATTGAGCGAGGTTTGAGATGTAATTGGAGACTGAGATTGAGTGAACTCAGAGATGCACTGGGAAGCCGTGATCCAGCGAGTTTGAATATGCACTTGGAGGCCGAGATCGGGTGAACTCAGAGATGCACTCCAAGCTGTGATCGAGCCAGTTTAGGGATGCACTTGCCGCAAGCTATGATCGAGGGAGAATAGAGGAGTACTTGGAGGTGGTCAATTTAGAGGTGGTCTATGGGAGGCGCGCCAGGTGCTGAGACTCTATTCATCGGTTAGTTAACTCAAAACCGTTGGAATGTGTCAATGTGACTTTACCTTTGAAGCCCTTATGGAGAACTGGCTGGTGGCAGTCGATCTGTAGGGTGGTACCCTGGAAGCTGAAACTACATTCAGGGGTCAACTCGAAATCGAGATAATGAAGGGACGACAGACAATATTAGGTTTATGCTGAACTTGGTTGTAAGGGTTCTCCCTTAACAGTGTCAGATGATACTTGATATGGAGTAAGTTGCGATCATGGAGGGTCAGTCGGTATGTTCTTTAGCGGGAATTTATACCGAGTCACGTCTCGAATGGATAAGCTATTGGCTTAGCGGATTCATTGAAAGCATAGTGCCGTGGCAGCTGATTTGGTGATGCAATAACATGCCAGATCAAAAGGACGTAGTCCTGCCGCGCATGTGATTTTCAACCAGATACATTCTTAGATACTATGGGGGAGGCAGCTGTGCAAGAAAGAGGGCTCTCTGTTAATCGGGGCACGTCCCAGTTTATTGAACAACATAAGCATGTATAGATGAGGGAATATGGGGTTTGCAAGTTAAGCCGAAAGCGGACATCATTCATTGATTTGTTTGAGTTGGTTCTGCAAGGATTAATCTTTTGAGACTACGCGCATACATCCCACGTTGGCTTAGCAGGGAAATGACCCCATAAGGCTATGAGTTATTTAACTTGAATATAAGTGAATAACGCGATGAGTGGTGTCGTTGAATATACCGTACGTTCCAACTACCGACAGACATAAGACGGTTGAAAGTTGTATAAGCTAAAGGTATAGTCTGATTCTTCGTTGCCGAAATGAAATCATGCATGAACACCATATCCTAAGGGATGCCTGGCAGCCTCTACCAGGCGCATTCTCTGAAAGTAAGATGCACAGATATGTGGCTATCATTGGGGGAATTGAATCAAAGTCTGGAATAGGGGATCATCGGGAGCGATGCTAAGCCCGTACTGAATGATAAGGGATCTTCGGGAGCGATGCTAAGCCTGAGCTATCGATTCCAAGGGACTATAAAGTGACCATATTGTTCTAGTAATGAGAGGAATAAGCACGAGCACTGAAAGAACATCAATACCTACTAGCGGAGAAATATCCTTATTTAATATCGCGTTTTTATGATAACTATTATATCTTTCTATAATCTATCAGCTTTCTGTAGCGGCAGCCCCGCACCTTTGATATTCCGCATAGTGCGGATGCCGATTACCATTGAGACGGATAACGACTTAAATCTATACGCCCTTGCGAAGATCATCTCTTACGCAAGAGATAACCAGTACATCTTCTTGGCGCAAAGCATTGGGTGGATACCTTCGATCTTAGGATTATCACAGGGATCGGTTGTCCATGTCAATAATTTACGAGCGAAGTTGAAAGCTCGTTTCCAGCAGATTGAAGAACTACCTTCAATTCGAGACGTTACTTGTCAAGCCGAAATGGGAGAAGATCTAATCAACAATAATCAAAACGATCCAGCAGTATCAGCAATGCCTCAATATATCCAAGAGGATAATAGACCATCTGTCGACCTAAGGTGTATTCATCACGATAGAGTATCACGGATAAATAAAACACACGACGATAGTAATTCGGAGGATATCACTTTGCATCCTGAACGCTTGTCTCGAGTAGTCTAAAGCACCGAGTACTATATTCAATTATCTCGAAATGAAAGGAAAGCTTTCAATAGGCAGAAGCCGAGGCTGAAGTAGATTGATTCCATATCACGCACAAGATCAGGGAAGGTTATATGTAAACCTATATCCACGAAACAGAGGAATTACCTACAGTCAATTCCCAAGGATATGATATCTCCATGGTTAGCACATAGGAAATAGAATCTACGGCCGTATACCTAGTACGTACTTAGAACATTCCGTATAGGAACTTCGGGTAAGATACACCTGTAACATCGGTGTATGCTGCAGACGGCATATGCTGCACTCAGCGTATGCTGCACTCAGCGTATGCTGCACTCGGCGTATGATGCACTCGGTGTTGACTCATGATGATGGCATCGAGAGATACAGAGGGATGACTTAACTTTGTGTTCTTGCAATGATGGTAGAGTTGTGGACAAGAAAGAGAGAGATGGGGGATGAGGATGGGAACGATATGGAGGATACAAGCGGACCCGACAAATCACGGGTACAACTGGCCTGATTGGGTTTAGAAGACCTTGTATCGGTGTTAATAGCCGCAGGATCGGGACTCGTACCTGCCATATCAGGGATGGTAAATTGACTCGCACACGAAATTCTCTTAAGTCCCAGTTTTGAATGATTTCCCCCTCCTCTGATCTCTCTCTTTCTTGTGTTCAACTGTACCATCACCTAAGAACACGAAGTTAAGTCATCCCTCTCTATCTCTCCATGCCATGATAATGACTTAACACAAAGTACAGCATACATCAAGTACAGCATCATCCCTTGATAGGCAGTCTCCGGCTCCCAGCCAGTTTCCCATCTCTTGGCCGATGTTGTTGTACTCAATTCTCTACATTCCCAAAATTACCAGTTAACCAATGAATAGAGTCTCAGCTCCTGTCTCGCCTCCCTCCCGAACTACCGCCTCCAGATTGACCGCCTCCAAGTATTCTTCCAATCCTGCTCGATCATGGCCTCCAATCACTTCTTCAATCTCGCTCAATCATAGCCTGCAAGTGCATCTCCAAACTCGCTTGATCCCAGCCTCGGAGTGTATCTCTGAGTTCACTCGATGCTGCACTCCAAGTGCATCTCTGAGTTAACTCTCTTTCGGCCTCCCAGTGCATCTCACAACTCACTCGATCACGGCCTCCAAGTACATCGTTAATGTTCTAGTCCATTCATGGAGGCGGTTCCTCCACGGAGTACCTAGTCAGTTCACGGAGGCCCACCTTCCGTGAACGAACCATCCATTCATGGAGTCCGTACCCCACCCCCATGAACTGACTAGTTCATTCGCGGAGTCAGTCAAAAATTACAAATACGTTGCTATGCACCCATGTATGTGCATGTACTGGCATGTACGTACACTCAACTGGCGCTATGCAGCTGTATTCAATCAGCCCAACCGCGTACATTCAGTGCAGTGCAATTGAGTACATTCATCAACCACATATGATCAACGTGGCGCTATTGGGTTCATTCATCAATCGTGTACATTCAGCGCGGCACAATTGAGTATGTTCCACGGATTCTATCGTACTAACAATATCGACCGCCTTACATTCACTGTCCCACATCAAATTCCACCATTCACAAAGGGTAGCCATCGAAAAGTTACTCTTTGAGAAACTGCTCATCTTCAGTCCCTTGCTGAGCTCATCCAAGTACATTGTAGGTGTATAGGAAACTGCACGACTGTTCGTTGCAAGTGTTTCAAACCAAATGCTGACTGCACAGCTCATTGCCATGGCCGAGATAAGTGTTGCCAACTGTCCGTCCCGTCCTCGCCCGCTGACGACGGCATGTCGGCCGATGCCAGCCGTGTACGGCAAAAATACCGTCACAGGCCGACATTGGGCAGTTACTATTGATACATATACTGTAACTGTAGAGCGCGCGGTACACGATATAAATAGATATATCTATCAGTCTAGACTCAATCAGTAGTAAGAATTCGGGTTCGGATCGAGCAGATGTTGAAGCATCTTGCTTCACAGTCAAGATAGTGGAGAAATGTATTTATTATAACTGAATATCAATCATGTATGATGACTCGCAAATCATCAATGGATGTCGGCCGATGACCGCCTGGGATGGCTGGGGTCGAAAATTTACGGTCAACGGCCGTCCTTTCCGTCCGTCCCCGTCTGGCCCCAAAAAAGACGGCGCCGTTCCGTCCTAGCTCAAGGCGGATGGAACGGTTGACAATACTGGCCGATATGGTGGTCCGCAGTGCATCAATACTCGACCTTCTGCTGCGCCATCAGGAACTTTCAATTTCGAACGAAACACAAGATCAGCTCCACTGGGGTCAAGTCACAATCTAAAATATAGTCAAGCCAATATACAAGGAGAAGCTTGCATGGATATTGATCCCACATCTGCGGACGATACTGCCAATGAGAGCAGTGATTTGCCAGACTTGGATACTGTGGATGACGAGGTCCTCGAGGAGGCAGGGTTCACTGGCGAGGAAGAGGAAGAGCAAGAGGAGCAGGGCGACGAGGAGGAGGGCAATGAGGAGGGAAATGAGGAAAAGATGAGCCGGTTTCAAACGATGACATGGAGCACAGTGTAATTATAGTTGCATCAGGACATCCAAGAGGCATCACATTGTAGGGATCACAATGAAGTACAGATTATTTATAATTTTTCATTGACTCCGTGAATGAACTAGTCAGTTCACGGAGGTGGGGTACGGACTCCGTGAATGGACGGTTCCTTCACGGAAGGTGGGCCTCCGTGAACTGACTAGGTACTCCGCGGAGAAACTGTCTCCATGAATGGACTAGAACATTAATGACCGACGGCGGGTGTACGGAGATACAGGGGTATCCGAGGTGGACTGAGCGACGGGGAGTACATATTGGCAGACCCCGGGGTAGATACACATCATCTCATGTTAGTCTCATCTGGATCCACGCAATTGCGTGGATTCTCACGACTGGGTAGTATCATATCTTCTCACTTTGTTCTTAGGCTTCTCAAGCTAGAACCGTTTTTTCTCACGAATTCCGTTTGGAGGTCGCCAGAGTTGTGGCGGAATGTTGATGGTGGGCTCACAGCCGTCGATGTATATATATAGAGATATGTAAATAATGTATGCCATATTATGAGGTAGCGAATCTTGTGACTGTAACAAAGACGAATATGAGAGATCAAAACCCTTTTGCTTATGGAACCCTGCGAGTGGCTTCTGGACCAATAGACATTCTGCTGATGTACCCACTGAACCGATTGCGACATATGGTCACAGTGGGCCACAACCCCACGCAGATCATTGACAATAGGATACCGACAGAGCGATACGAAACGACAAATGCGCGATCGGAGGGCGATATGCAACGCGACCTGTCCTATTGGCGCTGGGCGCGGAGTGGTCTGCCACCGGGGTGACTCTGACGGCTCTGACGGTGCACATCCACCCTGACGGAGCCATTCCGCCCGGACGGAAATGGTTTTTCCTGATGTCTGGTGCACAATCGAAGAGCCCACCTCGATATGGGCTGCCGTTGGGTGTCTGTCTTCAGAGGGATACAGGGACCATCGCAGCGGGTGTTGACCGTGTTCTAGACCCAACATGCAATGATAAGGTCGGCCGCAAAGGAATACGTTTGATGGCGAACGTAAGTTGTGGAAACTACCGTGAACACCAATTGTATAGAAACAGAAAAGGTTGTTCAGTTGTCGTGAGATATCAGATGCTCTGCCTTCGGATAGTAACGCATCTATATTTGGTGGATAGGGACGTAGTCGCAGTGATGGAAACTGGCCGTTGAAACAGCACCATGAAGGGTTTCCTTCAGTGTTAAGCATCCTCGTTCCACATTGAGGGTAACATTTGATCATTGGCCAATTTAAGGATAGGGAATTAAGGCGCACTGTACTTAAACGGTCCTACCAGTTGGGATACTCAACAGGTCGTGGATGAATGGGTGATGAATCATGCAATCGGTGCTGCAGCCGAAGACGATTACGATGACGGCGTTGTGGAATTGAAGGAGAATGCTGAGGCATGTTAGTTGATGGAAATGAAATTACCCATTGCAAGAGAGAAGGCATGATTGATATGATTATAACTAATTGTAAACAACAAAGTGAGAAGTAGGTCCTAATATTGAATCATTTATTCCTGTGTGGCCAAGAGAGAAGGCATGATTTATGATAGGATTATAACTGATTGTAAACATCAAAATAAGATGTACGTCCTAATATTGAATCATTCATTCCTGCGCGACCTCCTAGCTCTCGTCTCAAGTGGAGACACACTGTCCATATCATCTATTTCAGGCAAGTCGCTCATTGTAAGACGGCTCGGCCCCGCCGTTGTTTGGACTGGAGATTCAACTTGTGCAATATTTAGAAACTCACATCCGTCCTCCAAAGTGGTTGGTGACGACGCTGCGGACTGTTAAATTCTGCACACCTGGAGCCGGGCCCGGGGCAGCGAGTAGCGAGGCGGATCAATCGCAGAGCGCGGGCACTCCTCGCCCACGGCATCGCAACCGAGATTCACTGGGTCCCGGGACACTCCGCCATCCCTGGAAACGAAGAGGCGGACCGTCAGCCAAACCTCGCCCGAGACGCCAGCAGAGACACGGTGATAGAGCGGACATACACCTCGGCCTCGAATAGAGCTAGGCGAATCTCCGAGGGGAGGTCAGCAGCCAAGGCAAAGTGGGAGGCCGACAAGTGCAGCAAGCACTTCAGCTACAGACTCAAGGGCAAGACGAGGACCAAGAGACCCATTCCGATGACAAGCGTGAAGTCACTGGCTACCAGGTTCTACAGACTAAAGTGCGGGCATGCACCCACTGGAGTCTACCTGAAACGGTTCGGCCACCGAGAGGATGACAAATGCTGGTGGTGCGGCGGCGGAGGCAGGATGGCCCAGACGCGGGAGCACCTCTTCCCCCACTGCAGCCGGTGGAGAGACCAGCAACAGGCACTATGGAAGGCGGTGGGAAAAGCGACGGGCTGGAAAGCGGGCAGATGCAGACACGTGCAGATCTCTGAGCTGTTTTCTGTGGAAGAGTGCGACCAAGCGGTGATGGACTTCCTGGCGGCATCTGA
>Ga0307515_10014869_pt1 | contig 14387 bp, 11 predicted proteins | sample 17_EM_MG_FD_194513 | JGI IMG/M metagenome (GOLD analysis project Ga0307515, IMG submission 194513) | Populus trichocarpa ectomycorrhiza microbial communities from riparian zone in the Pacific Northwest, United States - 17_EM | ecosystem: Host-associated > Plants > Roots > Unclassified | place...
TGATTTTTAGCATCCAGAAATCATATATGATCATTTTTTGACAGCTCCTGTGGCCTGGTTATCTAATCTATCAAAAATTTTACAAAAGGGAAAAAAATCCAAAAAAGGAAAAAAAAATTCCCAAAAAGGATATTTTTATTTTTATTTTCCAGAAAATGCTTACATAAGCCATCAAATTTATCCAAAAAAGGAAATTTTGATGGCTTATGTAACCATCAATGTTTTCTTTTTTGGAAATATCATTCCAGACGATTCTAGCATGCCAGGAGAGCCTGGGAATAATGTATAGCCCCATCAACCAGATCAGGGGTTGCTCAATTGAGAATGTGGGTCCAACCCCACCTAGCCCTGGAGATGTGGTCACCTGACCCTGGGAATCCCCTGGCCCCCTATGGACAACACCCCATCAACCCATCATTTCTCTAGGTCCGAAACAATGGGTTACTGGTCCAAGACAATGGGTTGAATGTCTCGTCTGGGGTCTACATTTATAATTATTGTCTCAGACAAAGCAATAAATACAGACAGCAAACCAAACTGGAGGAAATATAAAGGTTGCTCAGTCTCCTGACCTAAATTGTTATATTTTCTGGGCTGCAGCTATTGCATCAATCAGAAAGAGGCACAGGATAATGAATCCCGGATATGTTCGCCGTCTGGTAGGCCAAGGTCAAAAGGTGGAATCTTGCGTTTCATTCTTGTACACCATGGGCCCAGTATGAACCGTATTCCGCGCGCCTTGCCCCTTGATGTCTTTGCTGAGATACTACTTGATATTTTGGGACGCCCGTATCGGGATGTCGTCAGCCGTTATACTAATCGCCCGTAAGTTTCCGGTTTGGAGGGACCGAGTTAGTTTGGAATTGGTACCATTCAACAGTGTATGCTCTCACCTGGTCGTGGGGCGATGCAACGTTCCCCCTGTTGCCCACGAGGTGGTTGGCTGGGTGAGGTGCCTGTCCTCCCTCTCTTCTGGCTGCGGGTCGTGCGACCTAACGGGAGGTAGGCCGCATGAAGGGATAGATAGATGGATGAATACAGGGGTACATGGAACGCATTTCCACCGAGAATGATCACAAGGCCTTGAAGCCGAACAAATAACCCTTCAACGCGATGATAATAGGATGACGGCAGCCACGGGAAAGACCGGTATTTCCAGCCGCCAAAGAATGAGGTTGAAAGTTGAAACACCCCACTCTCCGCGCCGGCCATCGGCCAGTCGAACAGAACTATGCGCGCGATAGATGAACAGACAGCAATTTCTCCGGTGACGCGCAGGGATAGACCAGAGTGGCGGTTAAGTACTGCTTTGAAGAGTGCGTCATTTCTGCATGTCGACCACCAGCAAGTTCCTCCCATCCCTTCGTCAGCTGATGCGCCAAGAGTCTGTCACTTTCAAAGATTGAAATTCAATCCGTTTTGAGCCATCACTGAGTAGTGAGTGCTGAGTGAGGGACAATTCGTCATCCCGCAGCATCCGCTGGTTTTTCTCTAGTTTCAGGTCTCCCTTCCATACAAAAGCGCAAGAGGGAACTTCACCTTCTGTTGGTTTCTTCCTACTCGTTTTAGCGGGCTCTGGCATGACCGGTAGCACACTGTGTCCCCCAACAGCCCCCAACGCCGATGCCTATTTCTCAACTCCACTCGAATTCCCACCTCTGTTTCCCGTGGAGAAAGGATAGCGACATATTGCCGGAGCAGAATTGGAATGGTCTCGAGGACAGGGAAGAGGACTCGGCGAAATTTTGGTTCGCAAATTAGTCGAGCGACGATGCCTGTGCGTCCGTGGCGACTTGAAAGTACTTCTGAACATGGGAGAGGTCGATATCAGGAAGAGGTGGAGGGATCTCAGGAACGAGGTTGAAAGGTGTCGCCGCCGCCCCACCTAACTATTGAACCAAAAGTTAAACTATTGCAGACCTGATAATATCCGCGAGGCAACGAACTCACGATCAAGACCCTCAAGGATGCCGCACAGGCCGATCATTCAATGAAGCCTCCCCCTGCCAGACGTCAAGTCATTGCTAGAAGGGAGGGAAGTTTTCTCCCGTCCTGAATCGGAAGAAGCAGAGGTGAAAACCGCCCCCCATTAGCTGGATATCGTGTGTTCGAATTCGTGCCCATGCGCCATCGGACTCAGTTTCATTCACATCCCAACCTACAAATATACTACGATGGGTTTCTCTATCGGTTCCTCACAATACACGAATACATCAGCTAAGGCTTGGAACTCCCCAGGCTGTCTACCAGCGTGCCGAAGCTTGCCAGTGTCCCGAACCTCCAGTCGCTTCAACTTGAACCCCGCCTCGCTGCGCATCCTGAGACAGTCCCGCACCGAGAGTGGGATCATGCTCAGATGTTCTGCCTTCAGGGTGACGGATTCGAGTTTCGGGAGGAGGGTGGCGGAGGGATTACTCTTGTCGGGCAACAGCGCGCACCACAAACCGTTAAACCTGTAGTTTTCGACGTCGTAATAGCAGGAGATGGAGCACACCCCGGGCCGCAGACGTGCGAACTCCCTCCAACGACCCTCGTCGAAGATGTCCCAGATTATTTCGAGCTCCATCACGGAGAGTGGGACCATCCTGCATATCATAAAAAAGATATTTTCCCGGTGTATATGCGCGAACTGGAGACTGTCCACCCTGATTGTACCCGATTGAACGAAATCCGGGATGTTTGGAGTGACTTTGGATAGGCGGTCTTTGGGAATGTCGTCTGGAGAGATGAAACGAATGTGGTGTACCTGCAGGCTTGAAAAATGAAGCGTGACAGAGGTGATGGAGGGAAGGATCAGGTGATCCATTATGATGGACGCGGCGTCCGAAACAGAAGCCGTAAGAGCAAGGGATTTCAGGTGGAAGAGCGTGGTGATGCACTTCGATTGCCCGTCATCGTGAAGTGAAACACTTGGGCATATATTTCCCAGCGAGAGGGTCTCCAGTCGAGGTGAAGCGTTGAGAATGGTGATTAGTTCACACATTGTCACTTGCAAGCTGTTGTGGTCCCACGAGAAGCCGACATGGAGGTTCTTCAAGTTGTGGAAGAGGTGCGACGATGCAGGGATGCTGACGTTTTCGATGGAAAGAGTCTCCAAGTGCTTCCCGATAGATACCGTGAGGGGGATATGGGAGATCGAGACCATCTCGACAAAAACGGACAGATGTTCGAGAATGGGAAACGGTTCGTCGAAGATCCAGGAGAGGTGAGGCCATACATCACTCTTTCCACAGAATTCCAAGGTACGGATCCTATCGCGGCGAAGTTGGCCTGCATCTCGCACACTGTCCAGAGCAGTCTTAACCCTTTCTCCCCCCTTCAACATGGACAGTTCTGCGTATATCTCAGTGAGTCTCCAGTTGGCCATTTCGAACCGCCTGAGCACCTTCTCGGGCGGCAGACAGTATATCCTACCCCACAGTCTGGGAGTGGATAAGATCATTTGGCACAGGCAGTGACAGGTCGGGAGGATGGCTGTCCAGTTTGGGGTGCTTTCGTGTCATCGATGGCGAAAGATAGGATGTAGACAAGGGTTTCGCAGGGAAGACGGAGGAGAGGCGATCGTATGTGGTTCCTAGTTCGAAGTTGTTCGACAAATAAATCGGCGGTGAGCACATCGGCCACAGCTCCTTTCGTGGGTTGGGGGGTTTTTTCCCCTATGGCACGGTTTCCGGGGCCTGTGGTTTCGAGGCCAGACATGGCTAGTTACGGATTAGGTCGTCGATGTGGCGGGTGGGAAGAAGACTGGAACTGTGTTGGAATTAGGTAGGGGTTTGGTTGGACGAGGTGAGGACAGAGACAGGGTGGAACAGTGACCGCCGACTTTATAACGCAGCAGTCCCGACCGCGAGACAAGATTAGATCATTCCCGACCAATCGGACGGGCCGAAGGGGAAGGCCTCGGTGTTGTAAGAGCATTCGTTAGTGAGTCAGTGACCACCAGAACGAGCTTAGAGGGGTTCAGGAGGCTTGTGAAGAACAACGATAGAGATCGTTTAGCAGCCTTCCATCGTGTCGATGAAAGCTCTCCGCAACTGGTACCGGACCCATATTTTTACCCGATTCTAGTTACCCAGCCATAAACACGATACGGGCTTCATCTTGGGTGCGACTATCACCGGATCACCCAACTCACTTGGTCCCAGCATCCCTTTCAACGTTATGGAGACAAGAACGAGCATGGTATCCCTTTTCGCAATTATACTTATATCCCAATGTATTCCCAACTTGATCGAAGCCTGTAATTTCGATGCGCAGGGACTTGAAGCCGTCGAATTCCCAGACACCAGGACGCCTAGTCACTTCCACCCTATCCATAGGAAGGTTTCTCATCCAGAGGAGGATATAACATTCGCACAAAAGAAACTGGGAGTTGATAACGGAAGACGGTTCGGCGGGTTTTGATCTCGAATCAGAGAGGCCGAGAGAGCTCCGAAAAGAGACCGAGAACACCCCTTCGCTAATATGCTCTGGGTCCACCTGTGCGTCGCATAAGGTTCCCTTAACGGCGCGGGTGTGGATGTCGAATTGGCAGCCTCGAGAGTTCGTTTTGTCGGACAAACGGACGGTCACATTTCTCGGTACTACACTTCCACGCCGCATCCCAATCATCATCCGCCTGCTCATCCGGAATTCTTCCAGACCCGGCGGTATATGCGGCGCAAACAAACGCACTCGCAACCGAGACCATTGTGGGCCCCAAGCATTCAATGAACCTTCTCAACGTCGGCAACCTGAAACCTCCAACAGGCGGAATCCCGTTAGGCCCATTGTTGATCAAGTCAAAACACACCACCTCGTCCGTCGACTAGGATATTTTCTGGGGGAACCGAGCGGGCTGAAGTTCGGATGTTGGGGATGCCGCGAAGGTGGGTAAAACACCAAAATACGACAGTGGTTTTGAGGCGGGAGGTAGGATGCCATTCATCATGAGTGCCGCCACCCGGTTATTTGTACATTGCGAAAAGTTGGGCGATGGAGACAGTCGATACCGGCGGGGATAACTATTACCGTCGAAGCCATGAGAGTTTATACGGATGCAGTTGATATAGTTGGGAGTAGCTTGCAGACCCCCGTAGCCAACCTTCGATAGGGACACGATGCCACCGTCAGAGCCGATGGAGACTCCCAGTTCCCTCGATCCGCTTCCATAGCACTCGGTCCTCAGGGCCCCACGCCGGAAACACGGTCGGGTACGGCAGATGGATGAGGAACCGCGTGGGGCAGGTTCACGCCGATTACAGGGTGGGTGACTGCGTTCGGTGGTTGAGACCTAGTGTTGGGAGAAGCTGGGCCAGTTTAGAACGAATCGTCTGAAGCAAACGCAAATAAGTACCTTAGATCAGACTCACCGTTGGAATAACCTATGGCGATTTTCACGCCAGCGAGAGGAAGGAACTGGTCTGAGTGTTTCTTTTGGGAAAGTTCAATCGAGGTGGGACACTGCTTATGTCATCAGATGGCCCTGTTTGTACGAGGCGTGTCAGTGTCACGGATTGGCCAATCCATGCGCAACATGCACAGCCTGCGCGCCACACCGTTCTCTTGCAGCCACCCCGACTTTCTACCATGGATCCAGACCTCCGACGACCGAGAGGGCGGGACAGTGCTCTCTCCTTGTTGAACCTGACCATTGAGACTCTGAATCTTGCAAAGGAAGTCTCGAGCATCCCACCAGCCGCCACCGCATTTGCTTCCGTCAGTCTCCTCCTAACAATGATCAGGGTGCGTTTCCCTCTACCCTGCGACAGTGACCTTCGGTTTCACGATAATCCAGGAGTCGAAGATTAACGAATCGACATACGTCGAACTCGGGTTGAACTGTGCCGACATCTGTAGAGCCCTTGACCGGGCGATGAATGGAAAGAAATTGGACGACCTCAGCCAGTCCGTACGCGAGGCGATAGCTCAGTTGACGACGTGGGTCGAACCCAGCAATGCATAATTCGGATAGCTCACCGATAATGTTCATTATCGCAGAACCGCGGCAGAGATCCAAAGGAAGATCCTCAAGCAGGGTAAACGGAACTCAATTTCCCGACGTTTTCATGCAAAGAGTGATAAGGAGACGATCGCCACTTGGAGGTCAGATCTCAACAGGGCCCTTCACATCTTCAACGTGCGTTCAGTTACTCCTACTCGGCCATCGCTAATCGTCCCCTTCCAGACCGAACTGGTCATAAGCACTCATATGACCGTTTCCGACATCCGCCGTAATGTGTCGAGGGTCCGCTCTCTGTCCACTCCCCCAGACAACGCAGACACCTATGTCGTTAGTGGCCGTGTGTCAGAAGTTCTTCTCTCCAACGAGAGCAGGAACAGATCGAGCCGGAAGTCCACCGCGTCTCCCACGGCTAAATCACTCATCGGAGTGAGAGACTCCGTAGATACCCTCGGTCCGCTCAAATCGATCGCCGGAAGTCTCTCCTTTATACTGGAAAATGGCGAGGTACGGCCCTCCCGCATCCGCTATCCGCAACGCTTACAGGTTCCCCAGCGAACGAAGGCAAATAAGCAAGCGATAGAATCGTTGGTACCCCGGGTCAAAGCGCTTGCTGAATCGCTCTGCGCACCTGCCCTCAAGGATGATACCAGGGGACGAGAAAGGAGACAGAGACTGGATCAGTAAGCCCACACTCTCCAATGTCTAGAACTGAGGGTTACATACGGGCGGTCGCTAGGAAATTGGAGGACGTTCGTCGAGATCTAGCCCCACTGGGAGAACAAGGGAAGGTGGAGGGTTTCTTCAACAATGTCGAGAATGCGAATAAACTTCGTGGTCTGGTTGAGGACATCCGCGATGCAATGATCGAGTATCAGGTACGTATCTGCAACCCATCCACCTCCGGCGCCTCTGATGTTCGCATCAGACTTCTCTACAGCAAGACATCTACGACAAGAGCTGTCGACTCATCGTGAATCTCACTCCTCCCCTCTTACCTTCGTGGACTAACCGTCGAATAGGAATCGACAGACCTCGCCCTTCTCAACGGAATGCATCATACCGTGGACGCCAGTTACCGCTGTAGTAATAGGCAGAGGTGCCTGAGGGGGACGAGGGAAGATCTCTTCCGGGAGGTCGAACGTTGGTCAATCGGTGAACAGGATCAACGCATTTTCTGGCTGAACGGCCTGGCCGGGACTGGAAAATCAACCATTGCCCAAACGATTGCTGAAACAAGCTTTGCGGATGGTAAGCTCGGGGCCAGCTTCTTCTGCTCGCGAGACTTCGGGGACCGGAGCAATCTTCGGGCGATCTTCCCAACACTCGCCTTCCAACTCGCCCATCAATACCCGCTTTTCCGACGGAAGTTACTTCGAGTCTTGAGAAGGAGTCCTGATGTCGGAGGGGAGTCTCTCTGTTCACAGATGGAGAAGGTCATCGTTGGTCCGCTCAAAGATACTGGCATCTCGACTCTGGTCATCATCGATGCTCTCGACGAGTGCAAGGATGAAGAACCCGCATCCGCCATCTTGTCAATACTCTCCCGCTATGTGGACGAGATCCCCAGTGTTAAGTTCTTCATCACCGGACGGCCCGAACCCAGAATTCGGTCTGGACCTCGCTTGAGGTTACGCCTCCCCATTGCAGAAATTCTCAAGTTCCATGATGTCAACCCCGTTTCTGTGAACAACGACATCAAGCTTTTCTTTCGAACGCAGTTAGCCAGTCTTGCTAAAAACCGAAGCGACTGCGACTTGACGGACGATTGGCCCAGCGCATCTGATGTTGAGAATTTGTGCAAGAAGGCGGCCGGTTTCTTCATCTACGCCTCGACGGTCATCAAATTTGTCGCATCCGAGAACGACCCACCCGCTGAGAGGCTCGCACTCATCACATCGCTTCCGCAGAACACCGTCGAAGAATCAAAATCCGGAGTTGATCAACTCTATACCAAGGTCCTCGAGCAAGCTTTCGGCGATGTGGATCAAGACCTTTCCTCGCATTTAAGATCTATGGTGGGGGTAGTGCTCCTCATCTTCCGCCCACTCTCGGTGAAAGCCCTCTCGGACCTCCTCGGGGACTACAGCATGCCACCCAGGATCCATAGCGCTCCACGTGCGCTCCATTCCCTCCTCCTCATCCCGGACAGCATGGGAGACCCAGTTCGTGTCTTTCATAAGTCGTTTTCCGACTTCCTCACGGACCCAGGACGGTGCGAAGACAAAAGGTTCTTCGTGGACCCTTCCACTCAACACACGGAGATTTTACTCTCATGCCTCGACCTGATGAAGGACGGGTTGAAGAAGAATATCTGTAACCTGGACGACAATGTCTCTTTCAGCGAGGTCAAGGATCTTCCCGCACGCAGGACGGCCCGCGTGGGGGATGCATTAGAGTATGCGTGCCGCTTTTGGACAAATCACCTTGCAGGGATCGACAGCAGTAGCCCAGGTACTGAGAAAGTGCAAAAGGCTATCCACGACTTCTTCAAGACCCGTCTGCTTTTTTGGATCGAGGTTCTTAGCCTGATGGAAAACCTCGACGTTGCTGTCTGTGCGCTCAATGACATCGAGCGATGGCACATATCGGTGAGCGGTGTGGCATTTCCGCGGAAACCTGTGCTCACGACTTCCCCAGGTGGGAGCTCCCTGCGTGTGGACAAGTGATACCAAACGTTTCATCTCGGAAAATTTCGAAACGATCCGTGACTCTCCTTCCCAGGTCTACCACTCCGCCCTCCCATTTTCCCCCTCCTCATCTTGCCTTCGTGAGTGGTACGGTGCAGAGCTCTCCAGAGAGGTTAAGGTGGTCACGGGACTCCTTGCCAAATGGGGACCATGTTCCCGCACGGTTTCCTTTGATTGTACACCACTGACTCTCGCATACTGGAACGAAACCATTGCAGTTGGTTTGGAATCCAGCGATATTCTTATCCTCTCCTCGGTCACTGGGAGCCGCACCTCCATTCTCTCCGGCCACACCGATACAGTTTCGTCTCTCGCCTTCTCATCGGACGGGAAATCACTTGTTTCCGGAGGTTACGACAAAACCGTGAACCTCTGGGACACGCAAACCGGTGGGCTCATCAGTACCCTCCTCGGCCACTCCACTTCTGTTTCGTCCGTCTCCATTTCATCGGACCTCACCGTTATCGCTTCGGGATCGTGGGATGGCAATGTTCGTATATGGGACGTTCGAACAGCGGGGTGTCTTCACATTGTACAGGTCCACAACCGTAAAGTAACGGCAATCAGCTTCTCGCCCGTGGACCCTCGAAGTCTTATATCCGCGTCCGAAGATGGTACCATGAAGCGTTTGGACACTGATGGTCGCCAAGTCGAACCTGTATGTGGCGGTTACCAGGTTTCTTTCTCCCCGGACGGAACCCGCTTTGTTTCGTGTAGGAGCGAGGTTGTCACGATTCGGGACTCCGATACCGGAACGGTTATCGCCAAACCTCACATTGCTGGAGCCAGATTCCTATGCTGTTGCTTCTCCCCCGACGGAAGACTTGTGGCCGGAGCTGCTGGTCGCACCGTCTACGTTTGGGACATCACCGGCACGGATCCTCGCCTCGTTGACGTCTTCGTTGGACATACCGATAAGATCATCTCCCTCGCGTTTTCCTCCTCCCTCATTTCGGCATCCGAGGACGGTTCGATCAAGTTCTGGCAGATTGGTGCATCGTCGGTAGACCCGGTTGCGACTGATCGAAAGTCCGCACCATCAGCTCCGATCGAGTTCGTCGGTCTGGAAACAAAGGACGGTCTTGTTATCTCAAGTGATTCGGCTGGGGTGGTGAAGACTTGGAACATTTCGACCGGTCTCTGCAAGGCAGTCTTTCAAACCCCCCTCGGACAATCTCACCAAACAGACATCCGGCTTATTGACAACCGGTTGGTCTCCGTTTGGTACGCGGACAGCGGAATCCACATCTGGGACATCGAGAAAGGGGAACTCCGGACAGTGGTGAAGGCACCTGAGCATGATGTGAAGGGCCTTAGAATATCAGGAGATGGATCCAAAGTTTTCTGCCTGGTTGGACAATCCGTCCTAGCCTGGTCTCTGCGGACGGGAGAAGATGTGGGTAAAGCGCAGGCGGAGGGTTGGTTATGGCCAGACTCTCTCACCGTGGATGGACCGAGGGTCTGGGTGCATTTCGACGACTTGCCATCTCAGGGGTGGGATTTCGGAGTCCAATGTTCATCCCCCGTTCCGCTATCCGACGCGGCCCCGGACGGAAACCGTCTAAACTTCCGCCACTTTGACGGCGGGTTTCCCTCCCGCCCATCCAGGGTCGAGGATGCAGTTACTGGGAAGGAGGTTTTTCGACTATTTGGGAGACATGCGAGCCCTACTAGGGCGCAGTGGGACGGCAGATACCTGGTTGCTGGTTACGATTCTGGAGAGGTGTTGATCCTGGACTTCATCCATATGCTTCCTCAGTAGCTCCGTTGTATGTGTATTCCGTGACTTGTTTATTCCGGGCTATTGGTGTAAAATATATGGGCAAATTCTTGTACCATCATTTGTGGGTCGTGGGACATGAGGACCATAATCATACTAACTACAGGAAAGATTTACACCTACGGCTAAGTGGTAGGGTGGAATGTAAGGAGAAGATGGATAGAGGAAGAACAGACAAAGGTACAAATGCGGCAGGAATACAGAGGTACAGGTGCGACAGGTATACAAAGGGACTGCGGACTATCAACTTTTGGCACCGACTGGAGGATTTTCCCGCTTGATGGCATTCAAGGCGCTGACTGCTTGTCGAAGGTTGTCGGCCTTCTTCTTGAGAGCGACAGCGACCGGATCGGTAGGCGACGAAGCGTACTGCCTCAGCTCATCCCTCGCCCCCCTTAACTTTGAGTTCATGTTGAACAGGTACCTCTCCACGTTTGGCCCAGATGCATCGAGATCCGCCTCCCGCGCGATATTTCCAGTCACAGTCTCTAGTTTCTTCCGCACCGCAGGAAGCAACTCTGTGCACCTTGACCACAAAATCTCCAGCCAAAGGTTCCTAGCCACGGGTTCGTCCACCAACTCCAGATTGTCGAGACACCTCCGCAAAGGCTTAGAGTCGTCTGGAATCAAGGTGATGTGTTCCAACAACTTCCATTTCTCGTGGGCGATGTAAGGACGCCAATCAAAGGAGTTGATCATCCCGAGGAAAGCGGTAAGGGCTGCCATCTTGATGTCATCGTCCGTGAGGTCGTTGCTGTCCACGGCGGAAGCCCAGTCCTTGCAAAACTTGTCCATTTGCATCGAGTTCATGGTTAAGGAATAGGTGTTAAACCACCGGTCACTGATGAGAGGAAGGAATAGGAGAGCGGCTTTGCGAAGTGGGAGTGGCCTGCTGTTTTGGAACGCATGACAGATGCCGCGAATGAATGAGGGTGCGGTGGGGTCGAAGTCCTTGAGGGAGCGGGTGGTGACGGAACCGGAGGACAAAGCACACAAAGCATTTTTAATCGGCTCGTCCTGATTCTTACCGCGCGTGGTGGCCAATTCGAAGTGGTAGCTCAGGAAGGTGAGGATATTCCTGGGATCTTCCACCCGCGGCAGGAACTTGTCCCCCTTGCAGACATTATGGAGAGTAAGTCGAGAAGCTTCCCACTTTTTCTCGGAGTTAGCGCCGGTGATGGAGGCCTGCATGACCTTGCGGAATAACTCGTAGTTCTCGTCGGGTGCCGCGTGGCTGGACAGAAGACAGATGACTTCCAGAGCGCGACCAATGTCGGTAGAGGTGGGGTCCCCGAGAATTTTGTCGAGTTCCGCGTAGATCCTGTCAGTATGATCGTCGACCAGGGAACTTGAAAAAAAGAGTCAGCATCGGAACGTGTACGGTACATCGAACGTGAATCCACCTCTTATCGACGGTCGATAAATCATCCCCATGCAACCTAATGCCGAGGATCACACCGACGATGATCAAACAGTCCGCTACAACGGGTGCGGGAGGGGGTGGTTCCAGTTGGAAAGAGTGAATGATGAACTCCTTGACGTCATCAGGCAGCGGTTTTTTTTGCCCGATAACATCCCAGGCACGATAAACCAAGATGTGGCTCATCCATGCGTGGTGTTTAGGGGTGAAAGAGAAGCCCTTCCAACAGATGGGTCCGGGCTTGTCGAAGACGTAGTCGATGACATCAAGGGTGGACGTCAAATCGGAGTCGTCATCGTAGCGTTGGGAACACATGCGTTTGTGCCTGTTCGAGATGGACTCTAACGCGGCCTTGTCAGATCTGTGACCGGAGCACTTGCGCTGGATGGTAAGGTGCAGAAGGGCCTTAGCGCCGAGGTAAGCCTCGTCCTTGACTTTCGGGATCCCTGTAGGGTGTCCAGACGAATGGTCGAAGCACTTGAGCACGGTATCGTAGAGCCTCTCCAGTGGGGTCTTGCGGATCCCGGCGTGCCAAACGACCTCGGGGATGAACCTCATGATAGCCATAATGACATCCATGTCCATGGACATCTTGAACATCCAGGCGATACAGTTCGAATCCAACACGAAACCATCCCAATCGGTCCATTTATTGAAGAGCGGGGGTGGCGGATCGGATGGATTGACCACGGACAACTCGAAGTGATCGCCAAAGCTGTTTCCATCTGATGTGCCGGACCTGCTCAAACCAAGGGGATCGCCGGGCTCTGGTCTCGACTGTTCCTTCTTCTTGGAGAAGATACCTCGGAAAAACTCTTTGGTTCGCTTGATGAACCTTCCGTGTCGATTGTCGTAGCGAACCAGGAAGCGGATGACGAGGGAGAAGGGAGTTTGGAACGGGCAGTTATGTGAGATGATGGCGGCGAAGGTGATGACGAAGTAAAAGAGAAGCATGAATACCGCAAAACCGATGACGACACCAGCGACAACTTTGTTGATGAAGAATAGGTAGTTGGAGAGGGCATAACCGAGAAGGAGGAGGGCAACTTGGAGCATGAGGGGCAAACATTCCATGACAAGGTCGAAGTACCAGGTGGCCATGCCGCTCATCTTACGCTCCCGGTGTCGACAGCGATCGACTACGGATCCACGCATATCTACCCAGGCATGCAGGCTGAGCCACTGTTTGCCTAACATGGCCCCGAACGCAGCGAGGAGGGCAACGGCCAAACTCGAGTAAAGGATGGCTTGGACATGGATGATAGTGGGATCGGGGCCATTCCACTGAGGGAAAGCGGCATCGGGACCAGTTGGTATGTTTCCAAGCGAGGAATTGGCGATAATCTTGAGGAGGGTGTAGCTCATGTTTTGATAATCCGGTTCGAGCTTTTTCTGAACGTCGACAATGAACGCGGATGTGACGGCGGAGAACAGACCGGCCTATCCCCCATAAAAACCAGATTAACATCATGGTAGAAGGGGAAGCGGAAAAAGGACTCACGAAGATCAATGTGGTTTTCAGGTCACCATCGTACCTTTTCATAAAGTCATGGTCGTACTCGTCGGCCTCGCGTTGAAACTTGTCGTAGAACTCGACGCGGGCGCTTCTCGTCGTTCCAAGGAGGTTTGGAAGGAGAGATGGCAATACTTTATGTAGAGCATCCTCCAAACTAAAAACAACGAAGACGCAATCGCAAAGGTTAAAAGACGGATGAAGGGGTCGGTTGCACGCACGTTTTTGGGCCGATAGTTGTTTCACCCATAATGCAAGAACTGGAGGGATTCAGAGGGTTACGGAAAAGTAAGAGAGTCCAGGGTGGACAGCCGAGCGTGACGCTCGGGACTGGGACGGCCACGTAGATTAGTCCCCTCATTAGTGGACTTTACGTCCGCCGACCCTGTTGTGGAAAGATTGAGTTAGCGCGCAGCCAGCGCCATCGAACAGCCCATGCCCAGCCGCCCGGCCACAGAAGTTCCTTGTTTTGCCAGGAAAAAGATCTGATCCATGACACGTCTCTCCACCCTCTTCATAAGAGCTGCGTATTGTACGACCTAAGGGGAGGCGAGGGCAAACGAGGGGATGAAGGATAAGTGGAATCGGGAGGAGAAGGAGCGCATTCAATCCGCCGGACATGATGCATGAAGACCTGAAGGTCGAATGAATTCAAATTGAACGCCATGATAGGGGGATGGCGCCTTCCATGGGTATATTTTCAGCGACCTCTCGAGAGATCCTTCACACGAGACCTCGAATCCTGAACGAAATGCGAATGAATATTTAAAAGTTGAATATGCCGATATCTAAGAGTGGCGGCGAGTACGAGGGATGGGAATTTCCAGCCGCAGAAGGACAAGCTTGAATATGTCTAGAGCGCCAGAGCTGGGGTGCTGGCCGTCAGCGAATCGAAAGCAACGGAGGGCACGATAGAGGACAGAGGCATCTGAAACCCCCTAACCGCCAGCCCGCATGTCAGTTGCGGGTCGCACAACTCCGTACCCCCTTCTCCCTGGTGCGTTTGCATTCGTTCACATCACGGCCAGCAACTCCCGCGGACA
>Ga0307515_10014870_pt1 | contig 14386 bp, 14 predicted proteins | sample 17_EM_MG_FD_194513 | JGI IMG/M metagenome (GOLD analysis project Ga0307515, IMG submission 194513) | Populus trichocarpa ectomycorrhiza microbial communities from riparian zone in the Pacific Northwest, United States - 17_EM | ecosystem: Host-associated > Plants > Roots > Unclassified | place...
AGCGCGTGACACGGCCTATAAGCTATATAATATCACACAGAATATATGTAACCCGCAGTTATTATAACCGCCCCGATGTTCATGAATAATCCCGCACATCGATCATCCCGGATCGGTTCGGTTCGCACCTTGAACCATCTGCTATCATAAAGCTTCCTCAATGACCGCCGAATGACTTCGTTGCTATCCTATTGTGCACGTACGTTGCTTCATTGAGCGCCTCTGCGCTCTGTGTCGTGAATAACCTAGGGTGAAGTGAGCTCAGCGTTTCGGGGGGGGGGACAGCTGAGTCCGAAAGTGCCAGCGGAGTCTGTATTATATATAAATCGGGAGCGCATGTGGAAACTAGGGCGCAAGAAACACGCACAGATCGTCGTGCGGCGAAGACCAATATACTCCAACACTCTGCCTGCTGGAGTCTTATTCAGCTACCCCGATTGCTCGATCCTGGGCTGCATCGTACCGACGCCTCGAAGTGTGTGTCAGTATTGGGCAGGTCAGGGAGGTATGTGCATGGCCAAGCTCACTTCCAGACATTTTACTCTGAATTTTAGACACCATATTCAGTGGTGGTGGCATCAGGAATATCTGACGAATATTGCTGGACAGGGTGCATCGTGGGGGGATGGTGCCGTGGATGGCCGGGTGACAGATGACGACGATGACGAGGGGTCCGGTGGTGGGGCATAGTGCACTAGGCGTGCATTCGCCCGGGCTCAACGTATATCCCGTCTGTTTTTGACACTGTGCACGACGAATAACCCACCCCGTTTATGTGACGTTTTGGCCGTTTTGCTGACCAAAACCAGGTGCCGTCCCGTGGCCCTAAACCGCTGGTGGGCACCAATACAGCACGGGCCTCGGGCCCTTTATTTGAGGTGATTATATAAAGTATTCTGGGTTTTTTAAAGTAGACTGTGGAGCCCAGGCGCACTTTATTTATATTTATTTGGACCATACCAGACCGGACCTTGTGCCGTGGCCGGATTAAGCCCACTTCAATGGATTTGTGATACCGGGTTCACCTACGTAAACGATGAGTGAGCCATGTGGAAATTGCCAAAGTACGAGGCCTGGTCTGCAAGCCTGTATATGGAGGCTCGGTTGGCAGAATACAAACAAGAGCCCAAGACGTTAGGAAACGATAGATCCACGCTATAGTAAACTACCGCGTTAACGATTAAGATGGAAACACCAACACTATAGCTATGAACAACCGAGTGTAGCCACCGGGTGATTTGGGTATGCGGGCACGGAAGCTAAGACGAACGGAAACTGACCCATATTCCCAATTTCCGACGGTCTTTGCCAAAATTAGAAGGTTTTGTATGAAGAACTGGATGCCATGTCAGCCAAGGCTGAGTCGAACGGAATGCTACGGGTATCCCAACCTCTCCTTATTCTTTCAGTGTTATGGATATGTGAATGGGTTGTACATCGTTCCATTGCCTGGTCCGGTATATGTATGGCGCGCATCACGCCCGCAAGGGTAGGGTAAGTGACGTCTAGGAGGGCTATGCTACTAGAATTATGATACATTTGCTGCTCAGAACCGCCAAAATGGGGGTTTGCCCGTCATGTTCACTCAAATGGCGACCTGTCTGACACGATTGGTGGTCAGATCCATCATCCATATCGAACTGTGTGAACACTCCATTGTCGGCCATCACAACAGAGTGCGAGAGGCAGGGTCCAAATTTGTGTTCCGTGGTTCGTTTCTTGCCCCCGACGGCTCCCACGACCAAGCAGAGCCATGACGAGCGCGCCTTTGACGCCCTGCATAAACGAAGCACTTCCAGAAGAAGTCCTTGGAGTCATATTCGAAGAGCATGCGAAGTTGGATTGGAAAGCCCCGTTGATTGATGGGCAAGTTTGCCGTCAATGGCAGCAAACTATTCTTCGTAGTCCCCGCGCATGGGCGCGTCTGGATATTGCCAAAATCCTTAAATCGTCTTCTTCGAAGTTATACCAATGGTTGGATAGATCAGGTTCAGTGCCCCTCTATATAAAGGCCACCAACCACTTCTGGGATGAAGGAAATGTCCTAGATCAACATCACAGGAGAATTAAGTCTCTAGAGATGTCTTGCTACTCAGAATCCCTTGCAGTATTCGAAAATCGGTCGTTTCCGATTCTCCAATCGCTCAACATCAGAGGCCAGGGCTGCGGCATTTCGATGGTCCGCTGGAGAGCCTGGCGCGCGGTTCCAGAACTACGTTCCCTTCGAGTTAGCCACATTTCTGTGGATACCCTACAATCGAACACTTTCCCTTCATTGAGGGATCTCGCCCTCTACAACGTCGAAGATTGCGACTGTATCATTCGAAACTCCTACCATTCGCTCACATCACTTATGCTAAGTTGTATTTCATTGCAATACACCTCGGAAACCCTAGAATTCCCATCCCTCAAATTCCTATCCCTCTTTGAAATGGAGAATCTCAAACACCGGATGAATGTACCCGCTCTGACCACGTACCATGAATCATGGGGAGTAGAAAAAGAGTCATTCCCTATGCCACTACCACTTCTCATCGAGTATGGAGTCTACGGACACCACGGATACGACGAACACGAGATGAGTCCACCGTTCATCACGAGGCTACACCAACATTACCCAAATATTTCCCGACTTTCAATTCGTGCCCGTCCATTTCATGTCAAGCCATTTTTTCGTTCGCTTTGCGACCAGCCAACTGCTCTGCCGATGCTGAGAATATTTGCTGTGGGAGCCATATGCAACTCCGAGAAATATAGCAAAGAGGATAAACACAGTATGAGGTATGATGCTTTTGTGAGAAATATGGCCAGTAGTGTGAAGATGGAGCTTTGTTTTGTTGGAAGGATCCGAGTTCCTCTATATTTCGGACATGTAAGTATGTACATTAACGAAGGTCGAAGTGAACTAACATCTACCCTCAGAACCCGGGTGGGTCCTGTTGAAGCTTCCATCTGTTCTCGGTTTGTTAGTTAATTCCATAAATAAAAGTTTGAACATATATTGCTTCTCTAGCCCTCTCGTGCATGAACATGTACTAGTGAATAAGGACACAAATATTTGGAAGTACATCATGTAATCAACGTTATGGGAAACAAACGGTTAGAGCCAGGTCTCCACAGCAGCACAGCAATAGTAATTTCTGAAGGACTCACACACGCTGGCTGGATTACGCACTCCTCACCTTCATCATGTGCAACAACGGGTTGATTTGGCTGCTTCCAGGCCAATGAGAGTCGCAGGGCCAGTGTTAGCCATCGACTTGGTAACTTCTTGACCATGATGCTGGATATACGAGACTCAGGATCGGTTGATTAGCATTAGATAAGGTAGCACTTAACGTACCCGTAAGACCTCCAGTACAGAGGATTCCCGCACCACCGTCGAGCACCTCCTTCAAATATAATATCACCTCCAGGATTTCTACCAAATAGCCCCAAGCAACACTTTACCTGAACGCTCCCCAGAGTTCAGTGGCAGGTACTAGCAGTCCAAATAAATTAAGTGCACCTTTCGAGAGCTTAAGAATACTTCATACGATGGACAGTGTGTGATCTTATCCCAACAGGTGCGCTTCTGTTGTCCACGAAGCCAGCTCGGTGCAGTTCGCAGTAATTTCAGAAGTAATCGCATACTAATCTCGAGACCTCGTCGATTTCCCCATATGGAGGCCATTACGAAGGCCGTTCAGTGGATTCTAAAGATCCTTGCAGCCATGCGACTATAGCCGAGCAATCGTACTAAATTCTCGAGTCTTGAGGGTTGCCGCTTGGACCTGGAAATCCTTAAGTCGAGCTCTTTCGAAAAACGGTGTTGAGTTTGACCAGGCCAGGGTGGTGCAAGTCGATAGTGGAACCGAATCGCGCAGGGTCCTCGAATGGGTGCTGATGAAGAAGTGACAGTTATGTCGTTACGGTATCAGAGTAGATGAAGATATATGTCAAAGCGTCTATTGGTCGTATTTGAGAGGGTTGGGCGACTGCAGTTGCCTTTTATTCGGAACACAAGATCGACGATGTCGAAACGGCGGACTCCAAGTGGTGGAGAGCGGTTCACGTGGCTCAGGCTAGACTTTGCTGTGGAGCTCAGAGGGTACTTAGCTGGTCTGTTTAGGCCTCATACTTCCTTGGAGGATGACTTTCGTGACCTGACCGGGTAATTTAGGGGACGACGAATCTGATATCAAATGATTGTGGTGGATGGTTTGATCCACCACTCCTCGATACTATCTATATAATCTCTTTAGAAGGCACTTGCATGTCTCGGAAAGTCATAAATAATCAGGTGAAGTCCATTCGCACTCGATCGTTCGATCCATTTCCTTATGCTAATACACCAAGAGCATCAAATTACGCTCTTGATGATTGGACACATCGACATCATATCTAAACATTACTAACGTCCTACTCTAGTAGTCGCTGCTACAGGCGTCAAAGTTCTTCGTCCTCAAATCACATTCATGTGCTTTATCGGCACCGTGGACGATATTTGTGAGCGATCTATAGTCACGGCTACTATATGTTCCTGGGCCACAAGCTGAAAAAAGGTCCGAGTTGAGTTTGGCAGATCGAAAATTTGGCCGCCTTAAACCCGACCCCTTCCTTCTGAATCAAACCACCGCCTACTTCAGCGATGGCTAAAGGACCCAAGTCAGACAAGAAAACTGCGAAGCCCGATGTCGCTTCACCCCCTCCACCCGCTAAACCACTGCGGCACCAACTCCACGCGGTACCAGCCGCAAAGGCTGCTGCAACGCCTGCCAAGGTCAATAAAAAGGTTCGTGGCGGTTGGTTTATGCTCCTATTATTCCTAGCTCACCATTCCCCCCATTTTCGTAGACAACGGTACGACTGACACTCGATCTCACTTTCGACTGCTCTCAAATCTGGCTCGGTTCTCTAATTTCGGCTTCTCACCTTACAGGAGAAAGTAAAACCTCCCGCTCCTACTCCAGTTGCCCCTCCTAAAGCCATCAGTGGCAAGGTCCGTTTTTCTCATTGGCTCTGGCATACAAGCCTTATTAACAAGCGATTTGTAGCCCAAAAAGGCACCTCCAAAACCAGTTAAACAGGCCTCAAGTGAATCGAGCAGTGATTCAAGCAGCGATTCAGACTCAACTGACGAAGAAAAAACGCAAGTTGTCCCAGAAAAGAAAAAAGACACAACGGAATCTCAATCGGTACATCCTCGACTCTTTGGGTGTATTTGTAGCTCATATTCCATAGACTCTCAGGTCTACTGCCTCGCCTAGCAAGGAGGAATCCGACGATTCTAGCGATGAGTCCTCGTCAGATTCCGAGAGTGAGGAAGAGGATTCAAAGAAAGTTGCTGTTGCCCACGTTAATCGCAAAGCTCCTTCGGTGAGTGTATTTCTATTTTTTTTGTGGGGGAAGGAAGGAAAATGCGTCATGCACCGTGACGCCCTGAGTGTATTTCTATGTATTTTTGCGCATTGCTGACCTCACACATTCATAGTCTGTGAAGACTGCACCGGTGAAACCTGCACCGGCGAAACCTGCACCGGCGAAACCTGCACCGGCGAAAGCAGCACCGGTGAAAGTAGTACCGGCGAAAGCAACACCGGTGAAAGCAGTACCGACACCAGTTAAGGAGGAATCAAGTGACTCGGATTCTACTTCATCTTCCGACAGTGAATCTGAAGAGGAAAAGCCTAAAGTGGTTCAAGTCAAGGCGGCTCCAGCGGGCAGTGGCAAGAAGAAAGTGGTCTCCCCTTCCTCCTCCTCCTCCTCCTCCTCCTCGTCGTCGTCGTCGTCGTCCTCTTCTTCGGACGAGGATTCAGACGCAACAGAGGTAGCCAAGCCTAAGAGCGTTTCGCCTCCCAGGCCCCCTGCGTCCAAGGGAGACTCAGACGAGAGCTCCGAGGACTCGAGCGATGACTCAGACTCTGATTCAGATGAGAAAACGACACCAGTGCCTACTACAAAGGTGGTTAATGGCAAGCCCCCAGCAGCCGCTCCTGTGAAGAAGAAGGCCGAGTCGTCGGACTCTGATTCAAGTTCAGAAAGTGATTCTGACTCGGATTCAAGTGAAGAGGGTAACGATGTTGAGATGGTTGATGCTACCGAGAAGCCCAAAACAGTTGCAACGCGTGAGTCCACATCTCTTCAATTGTTTGGGCCAACGATGAACTCCAGACTGTAGCCTCGAAGAAGCGAAAAGCAGAAGACGACGTGAAACCTCCTGCGAAAAAATTCAAAGCGGACGCAGATGAGGGTACAGAGGAGAAGACTCTCTTCGTCGGACAGCTCAGCTGGAACGTAGACGATGCATGGCTCAAGACGGTGTTTGAAGATTACGGCGAAGTCGAACACGCCTCGGTACAGATGGACCGACAAACGGGCAAGTCGCGTGGGTTCGGTTACGTGCGCTTTACGACTTCCGACGCAGCTAAAAAAGCCTTGGCGGGGATGAGCGGCCAGGAAATCGACGGACGAGCGATCAAACTCGACGTTGCGACCACACGCGCCCCCAACCCTGCCGCTCGCGCGAAACAATTTGGCGACTCTGTCAGCGAACCTTCCAAAATCCTCTTCGTCGGCAATATCTCGTTCGGGGCGACCGACGACACGCTTTGGGAGGTGTTTGCGGAATATGGAGATGTTGTCAATGTGCGGTTACCCACGGATCGCGAGTCGGGCGAGATGAAGGGTTATGGATACGTCGAGTTTTCCAATCTTGAGAACGCGAAGAAGGCGCTTGAGGGTGCTAATGGACAGGACATTGGTGGGCGGAACATCCGTCTTGATTACTCCCAACCCAGAGACGCAGGTGGCGGGAATCGTGGACGAGGTGGTCGCGGATTCGGCGATCGAGGTGGTCGAGGATTCGGCGATCGAGGTGGACGTGGTGGTGGACGTGGCGGGTTTGGTGAGCGTGGGCGCGGCGGGTTTAGTGGGCGTGGCGGGTTTGGCGAGCGAGGTGGGGGACGAGGGCGAGGGCGTGGATATGGTGGGAATGAGCGTGGAGGACGCGGTAGTCGAGGGGGCGTTAACTCGAGGTTTGGAGCGGCGGCTGGTTTCCAGGGTAAAAAGCTCATCTTTGACTGAGCGTCTGAGCGTCCGCAAAAAGTAGTTGATAATGGTTTGTTTGAATGATATTCTACCTATATTTGTTCTTGTGGATATCAATACCCTTTTTCAACGTACCTACATCCTTACTACTTACTACACAGCACTTACAAACGAAATCCCTTCAGCCAACGACCACGACGACGATGCCACACCAGCTGCTTGCACAGGATCCTAGCTTTTCCCCACGATCTGTGACCCAAAGTGATTCAAGTTCAAGTTCATCTCCTGGCCTTCCACGCCGCTTCTCAGAGCTGCTGCGCGTCGGCTCGCCGCCGCCAGTAGATTTCCCGCCAACGCCAGTTCTCTCAATAATAATCCACATCAACGACCTTCCAATAGAACTCGTTGGCGAAATCATAGTTCGGCATTCCGAGCTGGAGTGGTACGCTCCCGCGGTAGACGGCCAAGTCTGCCGGTACTGGCGAACCGCAGTCCTCAGCACACCTCGGGCTTGGGCCCGGATCAAGTTTGAGCGCATTAGGGCGTTCCCCTCAGAGAGTGCCTGGAGGCTCTGGATCGAGCGAGCGGCTTCTACACCGCTCGATGTACGAATACTCGTGCATCGCGGGTGGTCTCTCCACGAAAATGCTCTGGAATACATGGTGTCCGCTTTACTCAAAAAGGCGGACAGTATCATATCCCTCGACATTTCCGGCGTACGGCGCTCATTCTTCCTCACACCTTTTCCTGCACTACGACACCTGCGCATTGACGGCTGGAGTCTTAAACTTCCAGAGTACCCTCATGATGGGCAGTTCCGCGTAGCATCAATGCCGGCCCTTCGGTCGCTCACGCTGGGCGATATCCCTTGTGATCCATTTGCCACTCGTGGTGCAGTCCCTCCGCTATCCGAGCTTTCGCTCTCTTACAACAACACCTGGCACTCGCTAGTCTGGCACTCACATCAAGCACTCACCTCATTGTCACTGCACTGCTGCGGTCCGTGGGCGAGCGGTGGCAGCGACGTCGCCGACCACCCAATCGAATTCCCAAGCCTCCTCTTCCTCTCTTTATACGATATCCCTTCTTTCAAACCCTACATCACATCTCCACGACTACAAACACTCCACGAGGCTTCTGACTCAGTCTCCGATTCCTTTCCCCGTCCATTGGACTCGTTGACCGAATACGGAGTGCTCACGATGACAGCCTCATCCGGCAACCCTCGATTCCACGTTGAAAAGCTACACACCGAATTCCCAAACCTCATCAAGTTGTCCCTACGCGTAACGGCCGAGGACACGCTCTCCTTCTTCTTAGAGTTGGCCGATTACCCAGCGTGTTTCCACAATCTACGATGGGTCGAAGCAGAGAATTATTCAGAATCGAGAAGCACTTTTAATCACACGGAGATTATGATCATGGAAGAATGTTTGGTCCGTCGAACTCAAGCCGCACTCAGCGTTCCCTTGAAGGCTTCGTTTTGGGAACCAGGAAGAAACCACACTATACCATTGTTCTTTGCAGACGTATGTAACTACAAACTTTTCCTGGAGTGATCTTAACTCGGCTTTCAGGACCCAGATGCGGAGTGGTGACACACCGTTCCGCATTTCCTTTTCTTGTCCTCATACTGTACTATTTACATTCTATTTACATTATGATCCAGCGGGTCATGAGCAGGGTGTACGTATTTGGCCATTTTTTCAGTATCACATGAAGCCAAAAGCTTGGAATATTGGAGACGAGGATACATCGAAGCCAGGAAAGCGAAGCCAAACCCGCTCTAGTTTGCAAAGTTCAAGATCTACTAAGGAACCTCGTCGAGGTTCGGCCAATTATCAGAAAGAGGAAGTTAGTATACCAGTCATGAACGGAACGTTAGATAACTCTGAAAGGAGGAGGGCAATGCATTCGTACAGAGGTGGAACCTGATGGATATTGGTGCAGTGGTTGATGTAGGAGGTTTTGCGTTTGATGCAGAAGATGCACGAACATGATAAGAGCTCGATGATACGAGTGATGACGGGTTGGATACGCTAGATAGGAGTTGATGAGACCAACAGAGCAAGGGGTGTGTGTCTATGCCTCTTTAGACCCCCTTGGTAACGGGTGTGCACCCGAGCTACTGGAACGTGTCTGGACTGCGGGTGAGGAGGATCCCGGTTCGGTGCCAGAGGTTACCGCCGAAAGTACCACGGCGACGGCCTGGTCTACCAAGGTAGCACGCTCCTTGAGGCCGCCGTTGATTCTAGCAACAACAGTAGATGGGTGTGCCCTGAACCAATCGTCAGCACGGTCGTCGCGATCTGACCCATGTTTGTCCATACCCCTCCTTTGCGCGCGCGCAGCGATAGCATTCGCACGACCTCCCTCTCCAGCACCCAACTCGGGTGCGGACCATAGCTAGGTGGCGGTGATAAGCGCTGGGAGGTGAAAATTATCTTCACGGGCGAACTGCGTCCGTTATTCCTGATGTGAAACAGGAGGTATGCCTGGAATGTTTCCTACTCCTATCGGTTCATCCACTCGAGCACTTTGTGAATCTCGATGTCGCGGTATGCAAGGTCTGGATAAGCCGATGGACAACGGTGAGGGTTGGGCTAATACCGCAGTTGAGCATGCTGTTGTACACCTTGACGACCATGTCGAGACTTTCGCCAGGCTGGCGGAGCTGTAGGAAACCGTGGAGGGTTGCAGACCACATATCCGAGTCACGAACATTAAGACGACGAAGGTCTTCGAACCGCTCTAGAATACGATCTCTGTTGCCAGCATTGGCGGCCCGCGCTGTCTCGATGATTCATTTGTCCTTGTCGTAAGTGGAGACCGGGGGATGGAGCGCGCTTTTCGAGCTCGGGAGGGTGGACGGATTGTGATGCAGTGAGGTCTGTTGGTGACCCGGAAGGAGACGTGGCACGGCCCCGCAGTCGGCGCAGAGGTGGGGGAGAATGCTCGGGTGCTGGGGTATTTTCGGAAGTGGCAAGAGTGGATTGCTGGCGGGTTGCTGGAGGAGGCTTGATGACAGGCAATCAATGAAGGTGACGGTATTGGGAAGAGTGTAGATTACTTTGTGGTCGAGGAAGGAGGCTGAAGAGGGTGTTTCGTCGGACGCGCTGAAGGGCACCGACGGGGCGAGCGACAGCTACAGCTTGGTTTTTGTCTTCATCGTCGTGCTGTACAGGGGATACAGATGTGTCTGGAGTGCGCGTGCCATTCTGCTGATAGCTACATCAGCATATAATTTCAGGCAAAAAATGACAACGACGGGCTGAACGCAGACTGAGCATGTGGCGAGACAAGCAAAAGGTATGGTTGAGAGTGAGCAGATCGTGGTTGACTATATAGGGGCGCTCGAGAGAAGAGTCGTAGCCATTCTGAGACGAAATCGGCGGCGCTATGTGGCACGGCGATCTGACCTATGACGACCCGTGGGTGAATCAAGGGGATCAGGGGGATCGACTGACCTGGAAAGCGTTGTAGGAGCCGCTACCAGAGTAAAACTTTGCGCCTCCAGGACCTGCTTGGCCGCATTCTAACCAAGAGGGTGGTGGAACTCGGGGCGACCGAGTGGGCCTGTGTTTGTACTTGTGGTTGGAACTAGAGAAGGTTGCGGAGCGTCTGAGGTGTTTGCGTCTGACGTTGAAATGCAGCAAATTGGGGGCAAGCTTTGGGATCATCCGTGCGTGCTTGCTAGCCGTCGCTAGTATCGAGAGACGAGAGACACGCTCAAGGACGGTGTACGGGAACCAGCGCGGGACGATGTGGACGATGAGTGATAGACGAAAACGTAACCAAGAACTAAGAACAACAACAGCAGCAAACAACGCGCAAAGGTCACACGACCTTATGTTACCACCTTAGCCAGAGACAAACAGACAAACAGACAGCTCTGCTTTGAAGCCCTTACTTACAAACGTACAGCCATTGTGGGACTAGTCCTTCCGTGGTCCCCCCATACCGATTTCGTACTATCATTCATCCATTGCAGACGTATTCTCAGCTTCCAACGGTGGTCAGAAGCTAGATGCTGTATCCTCTCCCTCGAGCCTGTGGCCACGCTTGGGGTGGGTAACAAGCGTTTGTTGGAGCTTGGATCCATTCCACCGTGCGCTGTAGTTCAAATCGATCCACAAAATGGCAGCTATTGGCTTACTCGACATCCCTCCGGAAATACAACTCCAAATCGCCGAATCTGTGGAGACACCCAAGGCGTTGAAAGCGCTTTCGGTCACCTCCCGCTCTCTCCGTAGTATCGCTCAATCCATACTCTTCGAAACCCTTAAAATAGCCCTAGGAACGGAGCTAAGGGGTTCGGTCGACGACCTGCTTGCGAATCCACGAATATGCGTCGCCATTCGTTTTCTGGAACTTGGTGGACGGTTCCCGCTGGACATCAGCCCTCGCAACGACGACGAGCAGCTTTCACATATCGAAAAGATACTTCCAATGATGGTTGGATTAAGAAAGGTGTCGATATATCATGTTCATCTGAGCAAGGCGTTTCTGGACGCCTTTCTAGGGATAGCAGCAAACAAGCCGCTCCGAATCTCCCTGGATCAGAATATATACCCGCATGGTGTAATTCCAACGCGCTACACACCCCTCCAGGTATCTCATCTCCACCTTGGGGTCGACCACCGAACTTCGCTCGAATTTCATCGATTGATGTTCCATGCGTCTGCCACTACACTGACAGGGCTTAGCATAGTGGTCGACAAAGGTGAACTCATGAAGTTGGCGGATATCGACCTTCCCTTCTTGCAAGACCTCACCTTGTGGATACACATTCCATACGAGGTTTCCAGAACAATTGCCGCTGCGTTCATCACTGCGCAAAAGACGATCAGAAAGCTCGTTTTGGAGGGCATGATGCGTGCTTTACCCCCAATTCCCCCGAATGCCCTGCCCAATCTCCGAGAATTGAAAGCCTCACCCGAACAGGTCAACCAGCTCGTGCCCGGTCGACCAGTGGAAGCGATCAGCGTTATATTCTCTCAATATGAATATGATCAGGATTGGTTCGGGGAAGAGGTCACACAGTCCACCGCTCTGGTGCGAATGTTACGAGTACACCTCAATGCGGCGATTCTCGACATGCAAATGGTGAAGCGAATGGTGACAATAATTCCATTTCTGGAAAACCTGTGGTTGCCCATGCTCGACGATGTGAGTTGGCCCTTTCGCTCGATTACCAAGACCTTGGCGACTCATTCTCTTCAGACACTCCTCAATGTCGTCGAAGTCCTCACGTCACTCAAGCACCTCAAGAGCCTATGCTTCAGTCTGTTTCGTAGCGAAGTATGGGTAGACCTCAACATCAACGACATCGCTATCAAACTACGGAATGCAAATTCATCCTTCTCATATCTCAAATTTCACGACCGTCGTGGGATTGGGTGGAAAAATGCTATCTCCGTTTGGAATGAGGTGTTCGGCGTGTTTCATTGCATGGAATCTGCAACGGCGCGGTATTATTGACCCGCGGAAGCACCCGAACCAGAGTAGCACTGAATGTAGTATTAGTAATCCGTGAATCGGACGACGCCGTCCCGGATAGATCGGCCTGGTTAGTTTTCCTTACGTTTTGGAATTTTGGAATATAGTGTACTTGTGAACACCTAATGGAATATCGGTGGCCACCAGGATTATTAGTACGAGAGTACGCGCACGATCGACTGGGCTGGGTAACAAGTGCTTGTAGCCCTTGGATCCATTCCATCGTGCGCTGTATTTCAAATCGATCCATAAAATGGCAGCCATTGGCTTACTCGACATCCCTCCGGAAATACAACTCCAAATCGCCGAATCTGTGGAGACACCCCAGGCGTTGAAAGCGCTTTCGGTCACCTCCCGCTCTCTCCGTAGTATCGCCCAATCCATACTCTTCGAAACCCTTAACATAGCCCTAGGAACGGAGCTAAGGGGTTCGGTCGACGACCTGCTTGCGAATCCACGAATATGCGCCGCCATTCGTTTTCTGCAACTTAGTGGACCGTTCCCGTTGAGGCCTCGCAACGACGACGAGCAGCTTTCACATATCCAAAAGATGCTTCCAATGATGGTTGGATTAAGAAAGGTGTCGATATATTACGTTAATCTGAGCAAGGCGTTTCTGGACGCCTTTCTAGGGATAGCAGCCAAAAAGCCGCTCCAAATCTCCCTGTTTTGGAATATATACCCGCATGGTGCAAGTCCAACGCGCCACATGCCCCTCCGGGTATCTCATCTCCACCTTAGGGGCGACCACTCTTCGCTCGAATTTCTTCGATCGATGTTCCATGCGTCTGCCACTACACTGACAGGGCTTAGCATAGTGGTCGACAAAGGTGAACTCATGAAGTTGGCGGATATCGACCTTCCCTTCTTGCAAGACCTCACCTTGTGGATCAACATTCCATACGAGGTTTCCAGAACAATTGCCGCTGCGTTCATCACGGCGCAAAAGACGATCAGGAAGCTCGATTTGAGGGGCATGATGGGTGCTTTACCCCCAATTCCGCCGAATGCCCTGCCCAATCTCCGAGAATTGAAAGCCTCACCCGAACAGGTCAACCAGCTCGTGCCCGGTCGACCAGTGGAAGCGATCGGCGTTATATTCTCTCAACATGGATATGATCAGGATTGGTTCGGGGAAGAGGTCACGCAGTCCACCGCTCGGGTGCGAATGTTACGAGTCGACCTCAAGACTGCGATTCTCGACATGGGAATGGTGAAGCGAATGGTGACAATTCTTCCATTTCTGGAAAACCTGTGGTTACCCGTGTTCGATGATGTGAGTTGGCCCTTTCGCTCGATTACCAAGACCTTGGCGACTCATTTCTCTTCAGACACTCCTCAATGTCGTCGAAGTCCTCACGTCACTCAAGCACCTCAAGAGCCTATGCTTCAGTCTGTTTCGTAGCGAAGTATGGGTAGACCTCAACATCAACGACATCGCTATCAAACTACGGAATGCAAATTCATCCTTCTCATATCTCAAATTTCACGACCGTCGTGGGATTGGGTGGAAAAATGCTATCTCCGTTTGGAATGAGGTGTTCGGCGTGTTTCATTGCATGGAATCTGCAACGGCGCGGTATTATTGACCCGCGGAAGCACCCGAACCAGAGTAGCACTGAATGTAGTATTAGTAATCCGTGAATCGGACGACGCCGTCCCGGATAGATCGGCCTGGTTAGTTTTCCTTACGTTTTGGAATTTTGGAATATAGTGTACTTGTGAACACCGAATGGAATATCGGTAGCCACCAGGATTATTAGTACGAGAGCACGCGCACGATCGACTGGGCTGGGTAACAAGTGCTTATAGCCCTTGGATCCATTCCATCGTGCGCTGTATTTCAAACCGATCCACA
>Ga0307515_10014871_pt1 | contig 14386 bp, 8 predicted proteins | sample 17_EM_MG_FD_194513 | JGI IMG/M metagenome (GOLD analysis project Ga0307515, IMG submission 194513) | Populus trichocarpa ectomycorrhiza microbial communities from riparian zone in the Pacific Northwest, United States - 17_EM | ecosystem: Host-associated > Plants > Roots > Unclassified | place...
GTAAAGTCACCTTGTCACATTCCCACGGTTGCGAGTTAACTAACTGATGAAATACAGTCTCAGCACCCGGCGCGCCGTCCATCGACCGCCTCCAAGTACTCATCCAATCTCGCTCGATCACGGCCTCCAAGTCTATGTCCAAACTCGCTCGATTTGGCCTCCAAGTTCGCACGATCACGGCCTCCAAGTGCATCTCCAAACTCGCTCAATTACAGCCTCCAAGTGCATCTCTCAACTCGCTCGATCATGGCCTCCAAGTACATCATTAATGAGCGACGGCGGCTGTACGGAGATTCAGGGGTAACGGAGGTGGACTGAACGACGGGGAGTACATATTAGCTATTTAGATACATAGATACATAGATGAGAATACAAACTGAATGCTTAAGTTTTGAAAATCGTTGAACGATAAGTAGTAACTATGATTTAACATCGCCAAGCATTGTGTAAACGGCTTCAGCATAACTGCAGCCCCTGCTAAGAGTGTAACACACCTGTCCTTCTGATGGTGTGTAAACGTCACCACAAAGTAAAGGAGTACGTATGTAATGCGACCTGTCGCCTGGGCAACAGGCATCGTGTAATTGTCCGTCAGAGGGTATGAGGTTCCGTCACAGCTGTCAGAGCCGTCCGGAACACCCAGGTGTTTCTGACGGAAATTAGAGTTGTTGCTGATGAAACTTGACATCACTTAGATGATGGAGTTGGAAGCTATTTGTCACGATGTTGTGGTTGCGTCATATGAGGGCATGTCAGAGCGGGCAGTAGAATAATAACATGTATACAGTTGTAGGAAATTTAGGTGCATGGAGATTTGAATGGTTATACTGAATTCAATTCAAAGGCTGGGGTTGCAGACTCACCTTACTCTGAAACTTAATTGCACTCTTTGAAGATGTTTGTTGTGATTTTGTAATGCAAGATTCAAGATTTGCTCTCTTTGAACTCTGTTCATGGACATCCATTCGCATAATCCATTTTCAGGTATGGGATTTGGGTGCCCAAACATACATTTAGTCTGAATCCAGTCAAGTTTGCACTAAATGCTTCGAGAACTTGGGCCTCATTGAGAAAGTGCGGCATATGGGCAGAGCAGGAGTTGCCGGTCATCAACTCCAGTGTTGCTGAGGATAATTTGTCTTTTGAGAATCTTCTCTCGAGCGCCAGCTCTTTTGATAGAGCCTAAAATCTCAAAAGCTATTTCAGGATTTGGAAGCATAGGTCCAAACATACTGCTTAGTCATTATCAAGCTACGTCGGCTTACTGATTGGCCAGGACTGTGCATGTATGATTCAGTGTGCAGTGGCTACCTTCCTCCAATGGACAGATGACACAGAGCGTAACATTCAAGACATTTTAGCAGTGGCCTTTATATACCCAATCAGGTATAGATTCATATATTTGCAGAGGCCGAGCCACTTGAGCCACCTGTACCAAAATGTGGAGTGTGTTGACAGATGAGAATCTGTGTGCCTGCACCCATTGAGTCATAGTTGAAGAAAACATGCTTGGGAATGAAGCAAACGAAAATAGAATACGCACTACAAATCTTGGAACTACAAATCAGTGGCTTATTTGTCACTCTGATTTGACGTGAGTTGTACATAGGCTGTAATGATATGTCCAACAATGAATTGCAGCTTGTCAATGTCGGCATCACACAAATCCAGAAAGATTATACCATACAGGATTGCAGATCGAAGTTGTGACTGAACATCAATCATAGGCCACGAAATACTCGAGCCATGTTACATTATACAACCCTCTGAGATACTGTACAGAGGTGTCCCTGAACATTACAATCATACGCCAGTGGAAGGCCCAGTACTTGCCATGAACATGCAAGCTGTGTCTCACACAGATACTCTAGATCCCCTGGACTGTTTTTATCGCCAATTAGGATTGGAAAATATCCAATGCTCAATCTGTAATTACAATACTTCAGCCATATGCAGGATTATCCAGTGCACCTGGAAGGAGTTGAATCATGGTTTTTTAGTTATTTGACTTTGATATTCATATGTGGCCTCAGGTTTCTGGTGCAACTGAGACTATACTGGATATCATACTTGAAAGTATCTTAGGAGATGTACTTGCAAATGTGCAATTAAGCGCACTGAGAAGTATACTTCAAAGTGTACTTGGAAGTATTCAATATAGTGAAACTGCCAGCTTGATTTCAAGTTCGTTGTATACAGCAAAATGTATAGTATGTAATGTATATATTCACATACATATTTTAGTAACCCACTTACTGCCCCGAAAGTTAGAATCGCATTAAGCTATATATTATGCATAGTCAATATTCCAGGCGGCTTATTGTATGATGAAATATAGAGTCCAAAATATGTAATATCTTTTCTCAAAGGTTTGTGAACAAATATATATACAAAAGATATTTCCTGGCTAACATGTATTATGTAAATGCCTGGATACCTGTCCTCAGCTACATAGGCTTAAGTGTGGAAGATTGGTGGATATAGTTGCAAACTTGAACTCAAGTGATTATAGGTGTAGATATATTTCTAAGAACATTTCTAGAATATCTAAGGCTCATGGCAATCTGACTATATAGCTGTAGGGGTACTTGGCCCTGGACACATCACGTACAGCCATACGATTACATTATCCCTCTCTGTAGATGTTGGCCTCCTGGGCAGTGTAACCTTATCTAAGAGTACAAAAGGAAAGCAATCGAAACAGAGACACAATCAGGCCATTGGCTTGCACATATGAGTTCACAAGTGCCACTACTGATAAGTCACACTCAGTTCGATGTTTTGGCTGATCTAGCACATTGTGGAACTCCACCTCCAGTGGCAGGTGGTAATATGCTTTGCCAGTTCAATTTATACAGGGCCAAGATTCAAATGAGTGAAAAATAGAAGACAGACATGAGGAAGATCCAATAGTGATCCTGTTCTACATATCTCCACTTTCTAACTGAACCCATACTCCAATGACATTCAGTTCCATAGCTTGTATCTCAGGGTAGGTCTTTGACAGAATCACCATGGTGGTAGAGCTTTTGCTCATCACTTGCTATCAATGAGGGTATCTGATGAGGGTATGGTTGGTAGCCTGTGATAATTATTTTTCATGTAAGTCAATCTTGTGACTTCCATTGACATCCAAACAATAAGTTGCATTTAGGTGGTCACACTTGCCAAGTTGAAGTGTGCCTGCATGCTCTTGAGTCTTTGTACAGTGCTTACACATGCACTCTAGAATACCTCTTGCAGCCAGTGATAATTGGTAAGTGGGGTTGACTTGGAGATACTCCATGACTTGTCAATTGTCATTCATAGACTGCTTCAGTGACCAATAGGTCAACTTCATAGTTGCACTCCCAATTGGTGGCTTCAGTAGAAACTTGTTCATGATCCCAGTAGACATCTCTGATGGTGTGTTTGTGTGAATTTCAGTATACTGCCTCTCGGTTGTCTTTCAACTTATAGGTTGGACTGGATTGGGTAGACCCATCTATATTGCTGTTTTGAAACCTCGTTGCTCTGTCGTTACCTTCTCAATCATGTCGATTGTCTATTGCCATCATGGCTCAGGAGGTGTGTAATTATGATTCAGTATTGGAATTGATATCTCAGGGATTTCACAAGTAATTTGATTCAGCTTTGCTTCATGTTCAACCAATCGCACTTTGGCTTCTGTCTTCCTGCTGCGTTGCCCTCTGTATAAATACTACCCTGACTTGATCTTCCTGTTGACTGACTATTGTATGAATGGTCACAATGTTCACAATCTCGACCGCATGTGAATCGTTATGCTTCATCCATCCCTGTGAGGGTGTTCTGTTGACTTTGCTTCACTTATTGACTTCTCAACATCTCTCCACTGTACTTGCAGGTATACTTGTCATCCATCAGTTCCTTGGTGAACTTACCATGTCCAATCACTGGGTGGACTTATTGGGTTTTCTCTGGGCTCCATTTTCAGAATCAAGTTTGATGAATCTTGTCCTGGGGAGCTTGTCACTGCAACTTGGTTGGGATCTCATTTCATATCATACTATGCATAGTAGCTCTGACATACATCTGCTTCATTCAGTAACACTAAATAGTGCTCTGGATCATACTCAGTGGAGCCATACCACCTTGACATTGTGCATCTGCATCACTGCACTCAATTGAACCTTGTGTAACATTAATTCAATGGTAAGTAATCTCAGCAAGGGTATACAGTCACATAGCCTCAAAATCGTCAAACGAAAAACATAAAAGATTGTTGTCCATCTCCCACAATCAGTCTCCCATTATATATCCCCTGCTCTCGGAAGGGTACTTGGGCATTTTGAATTGTCGGTAAAAATCCCCCAGCGCTTCGGATTCACTCATACTACTCTGCATCCCAGCAATCTGTGATATCCCAGGGAATGAAACAGACCGCGGCAGTGCAGGGAATATTCCGGTAGTCATGGCACTGCCAGCCCACCATAGTGGAGTATGATGGTGGTGCACCATTCTCCCTTTCTGGCTTGGTGAGCTGGTCGCAGTCATTTAAGTAAACTCAAGCTGTGTTCCTATTCTGCATTTTATACCACTGCTGCTTCTGCACACTGATTAAGTCTAAGAGGCTATTCACACATCTCGTCAATCCTTTCAACCATCGCTTCCAGGAATCCCATGTAATCCTCCATTAGTAGTCTAAAACCCACAGCAATGTTGAGCTGATTGGAAGTACGGATATCACTCTGCCAAGGACTACGATGTAACTTGCCTCTTCTGTAGTTAGCACCATTAGTCATCGATCAACCATATGTAGATGCGACTTGTCTCTTTACACGATGCAATAGACACATCTTCGCATACGCCCGCACACACTCGACTACTCGAGCGCACCCCACCGTACAACAGGTTATGCGCCCTTGCGTTTGAAAAGGGCACCGACGATCAACACTTCCATTTTCGTTTGTCGAGTGGAGGTCATCGTCATGGAGAAGCGTCTCCACAAGCTGAGCAATTACCCCGCATCGCGCCGTGTTTCTGACGGCGGCTGCTGGACGTCACCCGTAACGTACAGTCTGAGAGACTACGGTAACTGACGATTGCGATACAAGATGAGTTCGACTACAATCACCATCACCAAGTTCAATGGCACGAACTATGCACAATGGGCAACCGAGATGGCACTACTTCTCGAACAGAAGCAAGTGTATGGTATCATCAAAGGATACGACGAGAAGCCAGAAGAGCCAGCAGCAAACGCGACCGCTACAGAGAACGCCGCTTTCAAAGACTGGATGAATCGCCATGGTGTTGCCAGATCGACTATCCTACTCGGCATGGAACCGAGGATACAGGCGGAATATACGGTCGTCGACGATGCGAAGACGCTTTGGCAGAAGCTAGCATCAGCCTACAATTCAAAGCTGAAGCTCAACATCTTCGAGATTAGGGAAGACCTTTGGAGCATCAAGGTACAGGATTGCGGAGATGTCGACAATTACGCATCGCGGATCGATCGGAAAGTCAAGGATTACAATCTCTGCGCAGGACGGACAGCACCATCGACCACTGACACTGATGCTGCCGATACGGACTCTGCAAAGACAATCGCCAAGATGAGCGAGCAAGGACACATCTTCTACCTCCTTCGCGGGATCCCAAGGAACGACGAGTGGAAAGTCTTCCTGGAGCTCATGATGGACAAAAACGCCACAATGACCGCCACGCCCGATGAGATCGTCACCAAGCTCGTCGAAAAGGAAGCTGCAATCAAGAGAGAGAAAGGGCTCGCTCCAGAAGCTCTGCTCTTTGCAAAGCAAGGTGGTGGTAATGGCGGTAAAGCCGGTAAAGGCGGCAGAAGTCCAAAGGGGAATAAGAGAGATGATAAGAGAGAAAATAAGGACGATAGGAAAGAGAAGGATTTCCGGAAGTGCTTTCATTGACACCGGCGAGGGCATACCACCGAGAACTGCTTGAGCAAGCAATGCGGCGATCCTCCAAAGGCTGCCGACACTGCAGCAAAAGCAACGACTGAGACTACTTCGACTCTCACGACTTTGATCGAGAACTATTGGATGGTGGCCAGCTCAAGTGCTTCATCCAGTGATTGGTTCATCGATTGCGGATGCACGACTCACATCTCTGGCCGTCGATCAATGATCATCAGCTACACCGAATTTCCTCCGAATACGAAGAAGGTGAAAGGATACAATGGGGTCACATCGTTTGCATCAGGATATGGGAGTGTTAGGTTGATTTGCCAGCAGCCAGATGGAAAGACGGAAACCATCATACTCCAAGAAGTGGTGGATTGGCCGGGGTCGTTCAACCTCATCTCACAGTCTCAGATCATGGACAAGGATGTCAAAGTTGAACCGGTGAATCACTACGGTCTCAACGTTTACAATCGCCATGGCAAATTGATTGCCACTGCACCTCAGGTCGATGGGCTATTCGTTCTGAATCGCGTTCTGGATCGTGCTCCGGGATCGACCGAATACACCGATATCGACAACGACAGCTGCCTGCTGGCACTTATGATGACTGGGCATGCATCTCGGCACGATGCAGAGAAGAGGATGTTATGGCACCGCTGCCTGGCACACGTCGGTCTCAAGGGTTTGGAGATCGTGCCGAATGTCGTCACCGATGCTCCGAGAATGACCAGCAAGTGCGATTGCGAGAGCTGCATCAAGTGCCAATTAGCTCGACAGCCCTTGACTCCCACGACCTCCCGTGCCACTGAGCCTCTGCAGCTCGTGCACTCGGACAAATGCGGTCCCCTGGAAACAGCCATCGGAGGAGGTCAATATATGCTGCTCTTCATCGACGACGCCACGAGGCATACGGATGAGTACATATTGAAGTACAAGTCAGAAGCCCTGGAGAAATTCAAAGAATGGAAGGCTCGTAGAGAAAAGGAGTCGGGCAAGCAAGTGAAGCGATTTCGTACTGATGGAGGCGGTGAGTACACCTCCAAGAAATTCGCAGAATACCTACAATCAGAGGGCATACTAAAGGAAACGACTACGCCCTATTCACCTCAGTCTAATGGAGTCGTCGAATGGGCGAACAGCACGATCATGGAACGCGTACAATGCATGCTGGATGATGCCGGACTTTCAAAGATGTACTGGGCTTTTGCAGTCTCAGTGGTGGTCTATCTCAAGAACCGCACTCCAACGCGATCGATAGTCAGCCAGACTCCGTTCGAGGCCTGGCATGGGAAAGAGCCATTTTTGAATCATCTCCGTGTGTTTGGATGCTTGACTTTCGTCCACGTTCCGAAAGAGAAACGAAAGAAGCTGGATTACAGAGCCACACCCGGCATATTCGTTGGATACACCATATCGACTAAACAGTACTTCGTATAGGATCCATTGGCCAGGAAGCTTCACCGCTCCCGAGATGTGGTATTCAGAGAAGGGAAGCGGTACACAGCACCGAATGCTGCAGATGAAGCGATCTTGAACGAGCACTTCTACAGAGATGTCATCGTGGAACCCATGCCCACCAAGAAGCAATCTGAAACCTCACACTCAATCGGGAAGCCGCCAAACGGAGATGGAAATTCCGAACGTCACACGGAGGAGCCATTGGACGACGATTCACCTCCGGATCCTCCGCAGCTGAAGAAGAAGTCACGAGAATTGGCTGGCCTTGAGACGTCACTTGGAGAAGCATGGAAGCCTCCGGCCGAAGGTAGTCGCCGCAACCGCGCTGGCAAATTGGCAGAGTCTGCAGAATTGGCTCTCGAAGATGAGGAATTCGAGTATATGATACCCATCTACGCCGCAGCTGTGATCTCCGACGATCATGAGGATGGCATAGACGATCCAAAGTCTTACAAAGCAGCAACCGAGTCTCCGCTCGCCGACAAATGGGATACGGCGATGAAAGAAGAGTTAGATGTAATTGGTCAGCATCAAGTCTTTGGAGATTTCGTGGAGCTTCCGGAAGGGAGAAAGGCTATGCCAAGTCACTGGGTATACAAGATCAAGCGCGATGGAGCAGGCAATGTGCAGCGGTACAGAGCCAGGCTGGTCTGTGGAGGGAATCACCAAATCGAAGGCATCGACTACCAGACTACGTATGCACCGACAGCTCGCTTGGGCCATGTCAGGTTGGCACTCGCCATCGCCGCCAAGTACCATCTCGAGATCCATCAAATGGACGTCTGCACAGCTTCCTTGGGAGTTGACTTGGAGGAAGAGATCTATATGCACCCGCCGCAGGGATATTTTCGTGTGGTCCAAACTGGGAGCCGATATTACGATCCATGGTCAAAGACTTCGCGGAAGATGGTACTCTGCTTGAGAAAGTCTCTTTATGGCCTGAAACAGTCTTCGCACGTTTGGTACGGCACTTTTAAGGAGGTCGTGATCTCGATTGGGTTTGTGGCATCACGTGTCGACAAAGGACTGTTCGTGCTCCATGATATGGATCAAGGAATAGTCGTTGCCGCAGTCGTTCTGTACCTCGATGATCTCCTTATCATTGCTAACAAGGGCTTGATTGGGCAGATCAAGGATCAGATGAAGAAGAGATTCCGGATGCATGATCTTGGGAGTGTCTCCTGTTGTCTCGGCATGAACATCGAACGCAATCGGGAGCATCACACGATTGACATCCATTAGCACAGCTTCATTCGGACGATTTTGGCGAAGTTCAGAATGGACGAGTCCAGGCTAGTTGCCACCCCGATGGCAATGAAGCTTCACAATAGGAAGCCCGACGAAGAAGCCAGCGATCCGACCATATACCAATCGATGATCGGAAGCCATGTGTACGCGATGACCGCCACTCAGCCCGATATCGCATATGCCATCGGAGACCTCAGCCGGTACAATCACGACCCGAGGAATGAGCATATGGTAGCTCTCAAACACATGTTTCGGTACCTCAACGGCACAAAGGACTGGCGACTGCGTGTCGGAGGAGAAGGAGAAGGCGCACTTAGATGCTATGTCGATTCGGTCTATGCTGGATGCCCGGATGACTATAAATCGACAAGCGGACTGGTCATTACCTCCGGAGGAGCGGTCAGCTGGCGATCGAGAAAACAGATGTCGACTGCCCAGTCCACGACGGATGCTGAATACTATGCCTTTGGAGTAGGCTGCATGAGACTCACACAGGTCTCGCATCTCTTGAACGAGCTCTGCATCCCGACGCTCCCTCACCTATTCTCAGATTCACAGTCACTGATCGCAAGCAGCAAGAACAGAATCTACCGCGGAACTGCAGTTGCACACATTGCAACCCAGTACTATCTTGCTGCAGATATGGCTAGAGATGGAGAGATTGACTTGAGCTACGCACCGACTGCTGAGATGCTCGCCGACTGCTTCCCAAAGCCACTGCCGAAGCCCGCCTTCTTGAGGCAGTGTGCAGCGATGGGAATGATCGGAATTGGACTCGGGAATGGTCTCGGAAATGGTCTCGGGATTGGAATGAGGAATGGCCTCGGAAAGGGCCTCGGTATGATCGGAAATGGTCGCGGGAATGGTATCGGAATTGGAAAAGGAAATGGCATCGGGAATGCCGTCGGAAAGCAAATTTATTGATTGGGCACGTTTGTTTCGAGGAGATCCACAATGTTTGATTGGCTCCTCTTCCCCTGTGTTTACTGTTTTTTGTTTGAAACGGACGTGATAGCCGTCCTGGAAGAGTGTTGAGCTGATTGGAAGTACGGATATCACTATGCCAAGGACTATGATGTAACTTGCCTTTTGTGTAGTTAGCACCATTAGTCATCGATCGACCATATGTCGATGCGACTTGTCTCGTTACACAATACAATAGACACACCTTCGCATTCGCCCGCACACACTCGACTACTTGAGCGCACGCCACCGTACAACAAGCAACCTCTTCACTAGCAAGCAGATCACCAATCTTTGCTCCCCAAGGTATCACACCACTAACAAGACTCTGTTCACGTTGACTCAATGGGGTATTTCAAATACTGTTCAATTCTCTGCGGTTTGAATACGCAAGATTTGCTTCCAGATTAACTGTATATCTGCATTCTCCCCGCATAAATCTGGTAGCTCTATACCTGATACTATGTATTCTGCATTCCTCGCCCATACAGGGGTTTCTGAATGCTGACCTCTGTCTCCCTAATCACTGGCATGTACAATGGTAACATATCCACAGGCCCTAGAGTTCTGGATGATGGCTTTTGAACCACATGCACCCAGTTTGTCTCAAATCTGTCATCTTATATCTACGCTTTGTAGTTGTTAGACCATGTCTTTGTAAAGTACATCATCACGTGACTGTGTGCTAGGGCTGGCAGCTACTCTATAGTCTATGTGTCATGTTAGACTTGGACTCATTCAATCAATTGTCTCGACAGGTTCATCACAACAGTAGTTTCCACAGTCCCTGTTGGCTTTGATACTTTGAAGCTCTGGAGTATGAATATACTACAGAGTGTGCAATTGTTCACATTTGTCAGTTCTTCAACTTGGTATGGTAGTTTGACTCATGGATGGTGCTGCATTTGAGTAATTTTACAGTCAGCATACTAAAACAGTAGCGCACTTCACCTTGTGCATTGATTCTCTGCCTCAGGTGTAATTCCATGGTAGAGTTCTTGGTCTTCATTGGTAGCTTGAATTGTAGAATACTTCATGTTGATGGCACACAGCACTTGTTCTTGGAAACAATCTCCTCCATCGGTGTAGTTTGATAGTTCAATTGTTCTGCTCCAGATGTGGGCTTTGTTCATCTTGTTTCTAGGTGCTCATTGCCAATATGCTGGCTCCAATCATATGTTGCCTTTATTCAGCCTACCACAACTATGCTACATAGATCATCCTGTCAGTGTGCATTGTCGGTGTGGTTCATCATGTGATGTAGCTGTGTTGGCCCTCTTATGAGCTCAAACATTGGTTTTGTCATTTTGCTGGTGAACCAATGTGTTCAGGGGCAATGTAATTACATCACATCCACCAATGTGTGATTAAATGTAGCTGTTGCTTGGTAATCATCTCCGTTGATTGTATGTAATATATCTCATTGTGGGGGTTATAGATTGATTTCATAGTACTCATAGGTATTATTGACAGTGGCTGTGACATGTCTGGGTGGCCATTGAATCATTCAAATGATATGTGTTGTGGTCAAATGCCATGAGCGATGGATGGGCTTCTCACGCCATGTCGGTCATGTTAACTGGAGGTCTCAAGACCCAATTCGAAGTGAAAACCTGAAATGTTGCTATCATATTCATGCTTGCCCAAATTGACATAAACTTTTAAATCCTGTGAGTGAAAGAGATCAATTACCCTAACAGTGACAACAGTGTGATGGAACATTTACCTGCACCTGGCTATGTAGGCTTATTTACAGTCATTGGTTGGATAGAATTTGAAACGTGGACTTGAGTGATTGTAGAGGTAGATAGATTCATAACAGTATCACAACAGATTGAAGGCTCATGGTGAACCGACTATAGATCAGAAGACTTACCCATCCCTGGATACATCACGTTTAGCAGTGCCATTACCTATTAATCTTACTTCTATATCCTATAGTATCTAATAGACACCTTTCAATAGTCAAAATCCTGTCCACTCTTCTCCAATGGTCTTCTACTCTCCATCAGTGTCTCAATCTCCATATATAGTATACAAATCAGCTGAATCTGAATTTACAATATCATGCTGAACAGTTTGTTTGACAGCAAATGACACATTTGGCTTAGGTATTCAATTGAGCTGTAATTGTGATTAGCTTTTCATAACACTATCATTAGGCTAATCTTACCCACTCGCTAATATATATATTGCAAAGAGGTTATCCAGCTTGCTTGTAGGAAGTGTACTTCCTATACCAACCATGTGTAGCAAGGTGAAAGATATATAGACTGGCCAAGCAAGTACTGCAAGGCTGAGTGAGTATAGCATGCCAAGCAAGTGTAGCAAGGCCAAGCAAGGCAGAGCAAGTGTCGTAGGGCCTAGCAAGGGTAGCAAGGCAGGGCAAGTATACTAAGGCCAAGCAAGCTATATCTATGGTGCAGTATGAAAAATTGCAAAATCCTCAACTATGCTCCCAATCATGTCTATGAGCTTTTGCACAATCACAAAGTGTCCTATACATGGAATGTGCATATGTATGTGTACTTTCACCTCCCTATCTCTGATATTGGGTGTGTTGCTATAGATTTTGGAATAAAGATGACTGAAAATGGATTGTTTTGCACAATAGCATAATGAATATTTGAGATATTGTCAACTGGAGACTGGGAGGTGAGAGTATGCATAGTTCTGTATATTTTATGTATAGAACACATTGTAATTGGACTAAAACTCATGGACAATTGGGAAGGAATTTGTGGATTCATGCAGCAATAACTGGAGCACACTGGGAAAAATGACCTTACTCGATGCGTAACACATAGAGAAGCTGTTTTTGGGACGGTAATCGATAGCATATTTGACGCATGGCACTATGAGGTCCTGTGGACCTGCACATAGACTAGATTACTATGACACATACACGATTATGTGTGCTTGATACTATACATGCTGCAGTCAACACAACTGCCAGATGCACTTTTTTGCACACTCCGAAATATGCTCTAAAGTACACTCCTGATTGCACTCGATTGTACACACCCAGCCTGCTTGACTTATGCTTCCAAGTCAGATCTCCAGATGCTCTCCATTGCAAGCAACGGCGTACTCCCAGCCTGCTTGACTGTACGTTCCGAAGTAAGCTCTCAAGACACTCCCAATTGCACTCGATGGCATACTCCCAGCCTGCTTGACTGTACACTCCCAAGTAAGCTCTCAAGACGCTCTCAATTGCACTCGATGGCATACTCCCAGCCTGCTTGACTGTACGCTCCCAAGTAAGCTCTCAAGATGCTCTGAACTGCACTAGATGGCACACTCCCAGCTTTCTTGACTGTACGCTCCCAAGTAAGCTCTCATGACACTCTCAATTAGACTCGATGACACACTCCCAGCCTGCTTGACTATACGCTCCGAAGTATGCTCCCAAGTATAACTCCAAGTACATTTTCAGTACACTCCCGGGCATGCTCGGAAGGACGCTCCCAATTGCACTCGATGTCACACTCCCAACCGGATTGACTGAAAGCTCCCAGTAAGCTCTCAAGACGCTCTCAAGTTCACTCCTGAGCATGCTTTCAAGTATACTCCCAATCTCACTTGACTATATGGTCCCATGTATGCTCCTGGGTGTTCGATGCAGAGACTTGCTGAGTTGCAGGTGCCAGGCACCGGAAGGTGGGTGGCGGGTGGCGGGTGGTCGGTGGCGGGTGGCATATGGTGGCCGAAATCGTGACATCGGTCAATGTTATAGTCCGAAACGTATCATTATCATGCCCACCGCCACGAGATCTCACGATGTCTCATGGCCGTAGTGTTGACAATTGCAGCCTTAGATCCTGTAGGAATGATAGACAATTGAATCTTGGAGTGAGCAGATCTCCGACTCAGATTTTCCAGTGAAATCTCCTGCCCACTTCCCTCCGATGTTGGGCGTACATGTGCGCATTTGCTCCGGGGCTGATGGTGATGGTGTCGGTGATGGTGATCATAGTACCAGAAGCACTTAAGACAAGTTGGTTGGCTATGTCAACATTAGCATCAAAGCTTCCACAGACTTACAGCCTGCTATTAGCCAAAGCTTCCACCAGCCCAGAGCCTTCTATTAGCCAAAGCTTCCACAAACTGAGAGTTCTCCATTGGCCAACAGCTTTCCGTGGAAAACTCTACTTCTTCCGTAGCGCAGCACTCTCAACTGCAGCTCTAAATCCGGCTCCCAATCAGGCTCTCAGGCGGGCTCTCAAGCAGCCACCCAAGAATGCTATCAATGAGTGTGTTAGCACCAGCGAAGCCTGTCGGCAGTTAAGACTGGCTGAGGTTAATCGACTGCCAGCCATATATACTGCCAGCCATATATAGTCCCATTGTTCCACGCGCAAATGTGTATGGACTGACTATGGATGCCTATAGACTCCGCATCGTGCAGGGGTCCATGGGAAGCTTGCTATGAGCTGGGTGTGTACACGTGCATGCATAGCGCAGTCTATAGTCGATATGCACCTTTGCCCATGCAATAAGATACATACCCAAGTCAACCAATGAGAATGCTTTATGGTGACTGCATATCGATGACACCTACAACTATATGTCCACTTGCCCCTGAGAATCAACTTTACACACTTTGCACCTTATAGACAATACTTAGGCGTGTTCTAAAAGATCACTACTGACAAAATATATAATAACACCGAACATAAAAGAAACTTCTAGACATGTTCTAGCCAGACCTTTTTAGACAGTAATATAAAAATATAAGGAAAATATTAACACACCACATTATTCTTAACAACATAGTAAAATCTATTGTAAGGAGAATTACAACAGAGAATGTGTTT
>Ga0307515_10014872_pt1 | contig 14385 bp, 9 predicted proteins | sample 17_EM_MG_FD_194513 | JGI IMG/M metagenome (GOLD analysis project Ga0307515, IMG submission 194513) | Populus trichocarpa ectomycorrhiza microbial communities from riparian zone in the Pacific Northwest, United States - 17_EM | ecosystem: Host-associated > Plants > Roots > Unclassified | place...
GCACCTATCGGCACGAGATCCCGTGTAGGCTTGCCAACTCTGTGCACTGCATGCACCGGAGACATGTTGAAGCATGAGGCAAAGGAAAACGAGTTTTTATGTCTGGTTTAGAGGCTGTCCTCACCTGCAACCCTAGCTTTTTGTGATCGTAGTGGTCCTTAGCAATCAAATATATTTGGTTAAATAAGCTGTGTTGGCATAGAAGTTAATGAAAAAAGATTGAAAAGCTCTAAAATTAAGGTTTCCAGATAAAAAAAGTTATCTTTTTGAGTTTTTTACATGAAATTCATGCAAATCCCACAGCCATTTTTTTTCTTCCGATTTTATCTCTCTCTCACTTTTAAGAAATTATACCAGCTTGCATGTTACCGTTGATATAATTGATAATAATTTACACACTAGAGCTACTTGTAGAGCGCACGGATTTAGTAAATTATAAAGTTCTAGTTCGTAGCATTTTGTTTTTCAATAATCAATTCGAGAGCAATGGCTTTTAGAAGAGAAAAAAAATCTGAATATATTACATTGACACTTGTAACAAAACTAGCTAGTCCTTGACAAGAGGATATAACAATAAAACATTGAACAAAAGTTTGAGTGGTTTGTGCCCCTGCTATTTTTCAACTTCTAATTAATTTCCGATCCCATCTGAAGCAGCACCACCGCACCACTCTTTACGCCACCACCAACACACCACTGACCCAACAAAACCAACCATCATCACCATCACTAGTCCGCCATCGCCTGTCAACAACCCCTTCCCTCATCCTCACCACCAGTACCGAACAAAAAACCATCCACAGCCCCGTAGTCATAATCCATCATACAACACAACCACCATCATCTCCATAACCTATTATCACCGAATCAACCTTCTCCTCCACACTACCACAACAACCATTGAACCTCATATCCTCTCTTTTTCTCGAGATTCACCTGACTTGTACAGCACCGCCAGACCCCACACTACTGACCTCACAGCCCACCTGAACCACTAACCACTCCCCAACCAAACCCATCTGCAACCACGCTCAAACCAGGAATATTGCCACTAGCACAAAACCCACTTCCAATGTCCAGTAACCCCACTAAACTCACTAGCAACACCAAAACCGAGCCATCCACACCTATGGACCAAGCCCAACTGAAGCAACACCATTAATCGCCAATGACGAAGCAAGAGAGAAGAAAAAACCAACCTAACTTGAAGAGAAATCGACTAAATTTAGAGGGGGAACAGAGAGATGAGTTTTGAAGAGATAAACAATGTGTAGTTTGTAAATAAATGAAAAAGAAAATGATGTATATTTTATATTAAAAAGAAACACTATGAAGTTTTATTTTATAATAAATTAAATGAAAACTATACGAATATATTTTTTTAAATTAATTTTTTAATATTATTATATGAATATTTATAATATTAAAAGATGATCTCTGACACTTTTAATTAAATATTACTTTTCAAACTTAAAAATACATCAATTTTTTTTTAAATTCATTTTTTATAACAACAATTTAAAAAAAAAACCCGGACAAGCTTTGGAAACTATGCCAATAGAAAACAAATTAAAAGGCTAAATACACTAGGCCCATGGTTGTGCTCACGAGACACCTGGTATCCATGGTTGTTCTCACTAGGCCCACAGGCCTAATCTTACAACCTTGTATCATATCCAAAACTTTCCCGCGGTTTAACCCAAAGAGCTCAGCTGGAGCTGAGTCGTTGACGTCGTCCAGAGGAGATGGGCAAACAACCTCACTTGAATTAGGAACATTGAGCAAATAACAAAATTTCTCCACTGTTGGACATAACTCCTCCGTGGTAAAACCAAAGTGAAAGACTTAAAAAAGAAGTCCCAACTCCCAACACCTCGCAGCAACTCTCGGAATCTCCACTCCATCTTGCCACCTTTCAAAGAAAATAGAGCCTCAAGCTCATACTTCTTGAAGTTGATCCTCTCCACCTTCGACATAGAACAAATTCACTATCCATTGTGTCTCAAAAACTAAACCCTAAACGATGAGTGTTGGCTCTACAAATGGATACTTTTAAGATCCATACCCATGAAAACAAAAACTAGGAGTCCAATCATAAGACTCATTGAGAAAGAAATGTTTAAATCATACATGCACCATAAAATCCGGGGAAGAAAAGAGCAACATGGAGCAAACAACTAAGCGTTAATGGATGATGTGCATACCACTAAATTCAAACTAGCCGGAAACTGAAAAAAAATATTCCAATCTCTCATTCATTTCCCTTCTTTTCTCAATGTTTTTTTTCCTTACATAGGAGTTAGTATTTGAAGATTTACAATCTAAGCAAAAGTCATCAGAAAGTAGGATTCAATACTTGTTGAGGTAATTATGTTGGATCCTGAGGCAATACCTGATCCAATGGCTGAAATGTAAAGCCGATGTCAGCAAGTTTCTGCAACATGAAAAAAAGACAAATCAGAAAATATAAGAAAGCACATAACTGGAAGCACAAGCCAAGTTCGTATCCTGGAAATGATTAATGCAATGAAATACTTACAGCTAACTGAAAAAGAATATCTAGATTTGTTTCCAAACACCAATCTGGCTCCAATTGACGCACAAAAGAAGATATGCGTTCTCCATGCTATAAAATAGGACCTACAAAAACAATAATGAGTTCGAGTCAGGTTCATATATTCATACTTTGGAGAGAGAAAAAAAAATTAATAAATCATACATGGTTCAGTTCAATTATATGCAGGACCAGCCAGAAGAAGCTTGAGTTCAGTTCAGTTTGAACTCAACAGCTATAACCAAGCTTGAACAGGCTAAAGAGCAGGTCAGCTTCAACCTTAGTTTGACTTGGCATAGGCTACCACTGGAAATCTGTCCATTGATCCTTATTTTGGTGGTGTAAGGTCAGAAAGACATTTTAGTTTTTGATGAGCGAAGAGAGGTGCTTCAGTATATTTGATTAAAACTCAAATAACAAACACTTTGAAACTTAAAACTTTTTAGAATTCAATTTTGAGGTCACTAAACTTTCTGCATTTTAACGAAGAGAAGGCGTTTCTAGATTTGAAGGATGCAAGAAATTGGTATGTACTAGGGTAAGAGAATCAAACTACACTATGGTCCAAAGTGCGCCCGTCCATGCTTAAACATGAGCAGGGTCCAGGCCAAGCCTCTTCCAAATCAGCTTCTTTTGCCTTGAGTTATTTATAAGGAGAACCAAAGAATTTGCCTGATCTTTAACCATTCATGTAAGTTACAACATTCCTGATTTTCATATGATGTTCAGAAGTATGCAATTATTCATGCAAAAGCAGCTCAAATGTTATACATTATATCAACATCACATATTAACAAGTCGCGCATTGGACTTAAACTAAAAGGGAGGAAGAGCAATAGAAGGTAAGAGACTAATAAAATTATAATGTTATACATTATAATTTTATCTTAATCACATAAAATTTGCACAAGATAAATAATTTTGCATGAGCATTGGCTTCCCGGGCCACCAAGGTTTAAAATAAACCTTCAATGAAAGTTAACATAACTAAAATAAAACAGAAAGAAAAATTTAGATGCATATGGGTACATGGGTGTATATATATTTATATACAGACAACTAAATTGGAGTTTTTAATTCTCGTATAATTTAGAATAGGCATTGACAATTAAGGCATGCAACCTCTGTAAGTTGTATTTGATGAAAAAATACTCTCAAAAGTATGACAACATAAAAAAAAGAAGTAATGCTATACAAATAGAAACATTGTACACAAAAAAATCTTACATACCGCAGAGAAAGCATTTAATACAAAATGTCAACACTTGGCTTCTGGCAAGTGGTAGTAACACAAGTCACTTGCCACATCAGTTTGTTTTAAAACTATGTATAAAACTCATGTTTGTATAGACTTTTCCTAAAAGAATATAGGACAAAACCTAGGTAAGGTTCTCTAGGTCGAGTACATGAAAATCTTTTAGAAAGCTATGGTAAAAATATAAAATTGAAAAATCATGATCTACATATCAGTAACTCTCACTCTGTAAAACAAGCCTAGGCTGACTATAGGAATCATTTTTTTCCCCATTCTACATGTTGAGGGCCAAACTTGAATGCAACCCCACTCATTCACACCAACACATCTACAGTTATACAATGTTATATTGCAAAACCATCTTAGAGACGGAGACCCATCCAACTTATAAAAATTGAATTGATTTTTAACATCATTAATTGTCATTATCATCACATACACTAAGACATTTGCGGGAGGAAAAATAATATTAGTAAATAGAATGCTTTGGAGAGATTTGTCACGATAGGCACACATCAGGGTCCATCAAGTAAGCCCACATCTTGATCATTTAGCGGTTTTATGAGTTGTATGCAACACCAGTACTCCCAGCTATCTACCAGTCAATAATTTATCAGAAGAATCCCTTCACCTCGTTTCTAATTGAATTTTCACTCTTGGGACCCACTTCAAATGAACCATCAATCAGTAGAATTTTTATTCACTGCCAATCTAAGGGTATAATAGCTGTAATGTATATGATATAACACGCAGACAATCGCAGGAGGGGACAAGCGCCTGGTTTTCTCAAAAGTAAAATAAAAGTATTATAGTAGTTTGAAACATGGCGTTCAACAAGGTAAAACAAGGATAATAGAAAGGTGTTGGAAATATGATACAAATAAAAGAGGGACAATAACGAGAAATATCTTATAGCCAATTTATCATCTTATGTCATGGAAGAAAATCAAAATCCAGTTTCATATCTTAAATTCCATTTTCAGAGAATGAACCTTGGCCACCAGCAACTAAAATTAAACCAAAAGGTGGATAAAGAAAGAATACATGAAAATTTCAATTATTCTCACTAGTTAGCTAAACCCTTACAATAGTCAATGTTCTTCTATTCTGTGCCCATTACAGCAATAATTAAGGAGTTTGATTTTCATAGTCTGTACTGACAGTGCATTGTTATATATAATTTTGTTAATAGATATACGGAATCCATTGACCAACTTGGAACTTTTGCAGTTTTCCATTCTCCAAGTTTCCTTGGTCAGAAGAGAGTATGTTAGTTTGAAAACTTCATAAAAAAGAAAATGAGAAGGATGCAGTTTCTTTCACATTCCTCTGCTAGGGTAATATAAGAAGGATGCAGTTTCTTTCACATTCCTCTGCTAGGGTAATATAAGTCCTAAAGGCAGTTAGCCAGTTACTCGTGCATCTCCAATTGACACTACTAGAAACTATTATACCCATGTTAGATTTCAAGGAAATCAATGTAATTAATAAGTTCCAGATTCTGCTATAGAAATGCAAAACACAAAGCTAATGCAACAATCAGCATACATCAACTGGTTATTTGATGAAATGATACCAGATGGATTTCAAGATGACCATGATTTACTACTTACCTCACTTTCATCATCAAGAGTTCTTTCCATAAGATAGATATCACAATATTTACTTATTTCCGACAGCACATCCACCACAGATTCCCTGACAGTTACCTGATCCTACAAAAGCATATCATCTGGCATCAGTTTCGGCTCCTTTTGACTGCACTCAAGAACTAATTTAGTCACCAACAAAACACAGGAATAGACCTGAAGTCATCAGGACTGCTTTCTTCAAGAATAACTCCCAGTAATCAACAAGTCATCTGCACAAGAAAAGCATGCAATAAACCTTCTGATTTTGTATGACTATCAGTAAAAACAATGGAACCCTTCTGAATTTGTAATTCGGACCACGTACCAAACCAGATGTAAAGACTTTCTTTTTGATGTAATTGGTAATCATTGGATAAAACAATGCAAGAGGTTGAATTTCTTAATCCCCATGTGCTAACATTCCATAACATTTCTAGAATTATATAGCAAATATAACATAATGGCTTTTCATTTACATTGATTTACAGCAAAGTTTCCTGATTCCCATCCACATGCTCTCATTTGGACTCTTTGTTTTTTTTTGTTTTTTTATTACCAGTTACCAGACCAATTTAGTTTTTTTTTTTCTTAAGTAATTAGCAACCATAAAACACAAACTCCATAAGAAAAATCCGAAAGCTCGAGTCATTCCCTAAACCAAGACAATTCTTCAAATTTCTCAATTATTTTCTTATAATTATAGATCTTCTTCCTTTTCCTTCCCTTTTCCTTCTTGTTTTTCTTCCTGCAAGCTCCACTACAGAATCCAAAAAATCTACGAGAAGTAGGATTGAATTTCTACAAAAAAATGCCAACTTTAACTAATTCATTGGGTAGGTGTTAACATTATCAAACAATAAATTGCCGACCAACATCAACTTATTCAATTCAGTGGAAATTAATTAAGGTAATCGAAGCAAGAAAGAAAACCCACACACAAAACAGAGAAGAAGATATGAATAAAACAAAAGGACATTCAATCTCACCTTCCGACCACCATTTAATTTCGTTTGCACAGTTTATTGCAGCGGGAGCTACACACCAAAAGAGAAAAAATAAATAAATAAGGGAAAGAAGGAAAATGTGAAACTGTTGCAAAAGAAAAGAAAAGACCTTCATCACCTTTGAAGAAGTGGATAACTGACACAGATCCTAATTCTTGATGATGATGAGTTTTCTTGCTCTCAAGAACCTCCATGTAAAAATTATAGAAAGGGCAAAACTAACCATGGCTCCGAGAGACGCAGCACTCTGTAAAATCTATTTATTATTTTTTGTATTATTCAAGAAACGAAATAAAGAAGAAAAGGGAGAAGCAGCAATGGATTGTGGATAGCTGAAGCTTTTTAGGTTTTACCTTGTGATTGGATGGATACAAGAAGAACAATGCGTGCGATTTTGCGATTAAGGAGTCAAGCTTAAAGAGCTTCTTTACTCCTACTTCTCCAGTTCTCCTTCTCCTTCTGTGAGAACCAGACATTGTCGACACTTCCTCCTTTGAAATTCCCAGCACAGCATCACAGCGGCCGGTATGGATAGTCGTGATGAGGCAAAAATCAAGTGCGCGTACCCACCCACCAACAACAGCGGGAAGTGTGAAACGTCAGCTCCCGCCGTCTCTCCACCATATTTCTTACTGCTGTTAGGGATAATAATACTAACAACGTTGGTTTTGATTGCATTTATTGATGTCTTTCACCCCAGATCAGCATACCATGTTTTCATTCCTTATATTTAAATAAATAATTTTATGAAATTAAAACCATTTTTTTATAGCCACAAAAGATTATATTTAAAAATGGTGGACAGTTCTAATATTTTCTTGTTGTCCCGATCCATGTACTGGATTGAAGAAACTTGAAAATCATTAACGTGAACAAGCTGACTTTAGGGTTTTCTCAATTCAGTATGCGAATTGATTTTTTTTTTTTTTCAAATAAGTATATGGGTTTCTTTAAACGGATCATTGAAGCCAGATGTTTCTGTTTTTATCATTATTTGATATTTTTAAAAAAACCATGTTTATTATTTTAATAAATTAAGTTGGGTTTTACCATCGTTATTAATATAGATACTAATAGCCACTTTTTATAAGAGAGGTATAAACCCATAATATATATAAATTTAGATAAAATACATGATTTTTTTTCTTTTGTGTTTGTACGTGTCTTTCTCGATTTGTGAAATAATTATTAATAATTACTTCTAGAATAAAATAAAATGCATTTATATTTTCTTCAATTTGGATGAAAACATCTAAAAAAAATAGATTAAAAATATCATATATTTAGATACAAATGACAACAATTAAATCTGTAAAGACAAATTAAGGTTCAAAACAAATTAAGCTAATTTTCCTTTATATTCATATTTTCTCTTATAATATTTATTTTACACTTTTTGGACAAAAACACCAACCAACCCCAAGTTTATGTTAAAAAACTTAAAAAAGAAAAACTAATTTTCAAAAATCTATGTTTCTCTCCCTTCCCTATTTCAGTTTTTTTTTTTTTTTGAAAAATTACTTGAGCTTTTAGTTTGATCATTTTTATTTTGCTTTCATATTTGAAAGATCATATCTTATAATTTATATTTTTCATTATGTTAAAATTTCAAACAAACATTAAAAAAATATAATGGAACTAGTCAGGTTCTAGATTTACTTCCTACAAGTTATCAGTTCGAATCCTATAAAGTTTAAAGTTACTGGAAGCTTACATGGTCGTTAACTTCAGGGTTCATGAGATTAGTTGATGTACATGTAAACTAACCCGGACACCCACATTAATAAATAAATAAAAATTCGAACAAAAAAAAATTATCAGATGCCATGTCAATTGTTTTTCCGGTCACCTCCCTTTCTCTCCATTACAATAACAAATGAAAATCAATTTGGAATTTTTTGTTAGGGTTTTTCTAGTCAAATCTCTAAACCCATCACTGTCAAACGGACTCTCAACGCCACCAAATTCTTAGTGAGTGTGGACTGGGTGTGGGTTGGAGTGTAGCCATCAGTTGACTCAGAGACGGCCGAGTCGACCAAATCCTCCAGTTTTCCATTTCTGCCAAATCCTCTAGTTTGCTGAAGTGGATGACTGTGACCAATCATTTCAACTAGTTCCTTACTATTCCAAAGATGGCTATGATCATGTAAAGTGTAATTTTTTAAATTATATATACAATGAAAAAAAAAAAAACCAAACTAGCCCTCGATGTTTCTCTCAACACAAAATCATGAAGTAGAATGGTCACGTTGACAAATTAAATGACAAGGGACTATATTAACAAGATCAAAATAGTTGCGGGGCTAACCATTATAAGCAATTTTTGAAGGACCTTAATAGAGTTTACCGAGGATAAGATGACTTTTATTAGATAGTACTACTACTCAAGTCTCATTGAGCTAGCTTCCCGAGGATTGCTTCACAATGTATAAAAATAGTACTCAATCGGTTTAGGATATTTTTAGATTTCTCTCTTACTTGGTATATATATATTTTAAAAAAAGTAAATTCAGAAACTAATTAATAAAAATTTACTAATTACTCCCCTGACTCACTCACCGAACAACATAAAATTACTCGGAGCTATCCTTCTTGGGAAATGGTCTCCTGCCTGTTTCAGCTCTCCTGGTGTTTTCACTAGTAATGTCAACAGAAGAACTGAAAAATAGAAAGGATTAAACATGGCACTGAGAAGAATTACTTCGCATCTCGTTAGAGAAAAAGGAAAGATCAACGGGATCAAGCATCATTTATCGGTCTAATAGGGTACATGAAGGGTGGCAACAAGATAACATGCTAAAAAGTAGTTATAATTTAAGCACCGGATATTCCACTCCAAGGTTCACTTATCTCATGAATTTGTACACAGGAAACTTTTAACTCAAAATTCATCTAAAAAACAGTGATCAGGTTAGAGATTCTCTCCCTGGAGCCAAGGAGCAACGGGCACTTGGTGTTTCTTATTATCCGGTGCCTGGGCTTGATATCTGGTGAGGTAAACATTTCAGGTTCCAAAAATGGGATCTCTACAAATTTCTCCATTGTGGGGACCCATAAGTGTGATGACTGTGTAAACAAAAGGAAGAATGGCCTCCTACCAGCTGCTTAACATATACAGTAGTAAAATTTCTGTACTTGCACAGACCAGATAAAATCCAAATCGACCTCAAGAATTCTCCATCAGCACCTTGGCTCCTGCTTCCGTTGGATTCCAGAGGGCGAGCCAAACATCATTGACTAGAGATACAAGGGAAACAAAACAAACCAAAATTAAGAAAAACAGTTGATCAAAAGCTTTCTTATCTAACAATGATATTTCACCAGCACCAGCACCAGCACAAGCACAATCATAGGTCTAATGCCTGATAAATGTTCCAGGCCGGACTGCCTAACAGAAGCAGATCGATCCTCTATCAACCACCAAGATTCAAATTGTCTAACAGAATGAGGTGAGTACATCAAAGTAATTGGGGCCCTCAGAATATCAGCCCGTGCAAGGATGGAAGTAGATGAAATAAATGGGACAAAAAAGACTGAAAAACACCAAGATAAGCAGTGGATACAATAACACATTATGACAGGAGAACATAGTGAAATCTGCATCGCATGTTCAGGCCACAGGTAGCTTAAAAAAAAAAGATATTTCGTGGAGGGGACTCCTAGGAAGAGGAAAATAAAAACACATACAGGATCTGCTAAAACAACTTAAAGAGGTACGTGTATAGATAAAAAGAACCACAAAAGGGAAGAAAGACAGTACGTGATCACCATACAGTCCTTCCATAAATTTGTTATAAAATTAAGTAATCATCAATTTGAAAGGATATTTTAGTTTAAATATGTTCCTTATGTAAATGTATGACAACCAAGGAAAAATATATAGCAACAATCATCCAGGGTCATCAGATCATTTGTCTTCATTGGTAATATACAAATGACTTGCTCTTGCAATTTTTTTTGTTTTATACTCGTTGACACATGAGTCTTAATGTAACAACACACAAAGACCCCATACTCATCCACAGAAATGTGCAATCAAATCAAATTGAATATGGATTACCTGAACTGTATTGGGCAATATACTATTTGCAAGATCCTCGTTAATGGACACAGGTAGTGGTGGCATCTGACTCATTCCAGGCATCTCTCTCATACTGCAAAATACAAAGTAGGATTTCTCACAGCTTAGCAATTCATAGCCAACAATAAATAGCATGGCATTTCATAGCACCAATACAAAAATAAAGTTATTGATAATCCACATACTCATTCAGGATGGCAGTGATGTTGTTCCTTGTGTGACAAAGGAGGTCAATGTTATCCTGCAACTGTTTATGAAAATGTTAAACTATCCATCCTCAGAAACCACAACTAGTCTTCTGCTACTCTAAACCTTTTAACTCAAGTTCAGAACCAGTATCATAAACTGGCTTCTCAGACCTCTTAAATAAACAAAAGAACAAAAGTTGGGAAATAATATCAAAATCCTAATACCAAGTGGCAAATATTAGCAGCAAGAACTTGATTTGTTGAAAAATCCCACCAATGAACACCCATGGTTATAAATAGTGGAGCAGTTTTGCAAGTCATCACAAGCATTGCTTAACAGCACACTTGCATAGGTCCATCAAATTGCACTGTGGCATTTTGTAGTTTCAGCCATGCTCTGATATTCAGACTTTCCCTTTTGTATCCACCAAAGTTGCAAAAATGCGATTTGAAGTATGTGCGATTTGTAATAGCCCATGTATCTAACTGCAACCATTCAATGCAAAACCTTCTAGGGCTATACCGTAAATGCATATTTTCTTTTCACCATGAAGACAAGGCAGGTACATAACCAGCCCAGAAACACACAAAGTCATCTTTGCAAAGACCAATTTATATCTATTATGTTCAAGAGCACGTTCCATTGAAAGGGAAAAGGACAGCGTTCCTAGAATAAAAAAAGATGGTGTCTTTGATGCATTGCATCTGATTTCAACCCATCAATTATTGAAGGATATGGATCAAATTTCAAGAAGATTTAAGAGAAATAGTAGTCACTATATGTCCTTTGCACATAGTGCTGAAATCTTTTGAATGTGCATCCGCTTGCTCTCAGCTAATACTTATTGTTTAAATCAACATTTAAGAAAAAAATTAACAGTATTCACCTTGAATATGGAAAGGTTCGCTGAGATCTGACTAAAAGCCTGGGCATTCTGGTCCAAGAGTCTAGCCATCCCACTAATTCCTGAAACCCACCCAGGTAAATTAATATAGTAATAAAACCATATAAACTTGCAACCAAGGAACTTGTAAAAGAAAGAAGAGTTATGAAGGCAAAGTGTAATCTGCATGATGAAAACGAGACACAACAGAATATAAAGAAAAGAGGAATGGAGGAGATAAAAACAGACATTTTCATCAAGGCAGAAAATCTTGAACAATTTATGACATTACAAAAATATTGATTTGAAAGAAAATAACCCACACTGAGCAAACTGTTCTGCAGCCAACTTTTGACAATATAACTTTTTCCAAGTACCTTCTTAAAGGTTCAATCACATAACTGCCCACTTACTATGCTTTCTCTGGAATAGGTTGTTGTTTCTCAATTGTTCCACAAAAAATAAAAATATTGCATTTTGATCCAACCAAAATAGAACATCACCACATTGTCATGCTGTGGTCTGCGCCATGGCGTACAGTATCTCACAAATTTCATCTGAGACTCAAGGCCCATTTATATGCATGAGTTAAATCCATAATTTCCAGTTTTTTTTTCTTTTTATTTGAGCTTAGCTTAGATTGCCAAAGTGGTCAGCAGAACATCATCCACAGCCAGGATGGATATGGGACAGATAAATCTCAAAATGATGCAGCCATTGTATGGTTACAAAAAAAAAGATCCGAGGGGAAATGCAAGACCTGAAAATACACCCTAGCCATTCAGAATGTTCCGATAATGAATTTCGTAATCAGCCACAAAAGCAAAATCCAACTTGCTAGTCATTACCAGCAGTGTCTTGGAACTAGCAGCCTTTTTAGTGGCTTTTGGCAGCCAACTTTGAGCACATTTATTAGAAAAATGATTCAATTCAACAACAGTAGGGTTCTTTACATTGTTTAGTCACTGGTATTATTCATGCTTTAAGAAGTTCTCTTAATGATGAGATTCCTTTATACAAAGTAATCATAAGCAGCTTAAAAACACATAAATAGGTAGTGACTTCGAGTCATCAACAATCTCTTCACCATGAAGAAAGCTCTTTAACAAAAACAACTCTTTTGGATGCCATGTTATGTTGAACTTTTAAATGAAATGAAATTTAGTTTTTTCTCTAGAATCATAGCAGTTACCAAGCTCTTTTCTGTTATGTTTTCTTTCTAGCATCTTTCCTGTCAAAAGAAACTTTTCTCTTTAGCTCTCATCCAAATCTCAGTGACTGCATATTATTTCATCTCTAGAAAAATTATACATTACTCCTTTTCTTAGCCTCCCAAAACTGAAATTAGTTTATTCTAACCTCTCCCAACCCTGCTTCCCTTAAAATATAGCCCTAGTCTCACATTATCAAGCTATGCGACATGACAAAAAATAGAACAAGAATGCTCCAATCAAAGTGAAGAAATTTCACAGAAGTTTTCAAAAACTTCCATAAACCACAGTGCTAGAATCAAAGCTACGATGCTCAAAAGTTAACTTCACCTTAGCAAAAACTTGCCCACATCCCTTTTCAAAATTCAACATAAAGAGTTTGAACTTTAAGTTTTGAACTTAAAAGAGTTTTTCTTTTAAATTCTGAAACAACGTTACATAGAAAAAGAAACAAAACAGGAGCCAGAAGTTAATGCAGAAAACGCAAACAATTGAGACATTAAACAAAGATGTTTCTAATAAAATGTGAAGACTAACCTTCAAAAGGCAAAGGTTCACTTTGGTCCATATGGTGCATCATTAGAGGATAAGCAGCCATGTTCTGCGGTAAAGCTGCAGCCATGTTCATCTTCGAGGATGATTCCACCAGCTTATCCTGAAGAAGCATGATCTTTAGAATACTGGTTCCTCAATCAACATTACATCCTAAAGACATTAATCATTTCAATCCATTAAGATAGAATTTAGATTGTCGGTTCTATGCTACATATAAATAAGTTGTAAGCATGAAGTTTACTTAATGGGATTTTTTATCACTTGTCCAGCCATGACAATTCAATCAAAATCAGAATTCCTGCTTCCATAAAAAAAGGGCCACGGCTGCTACACACCAACTTGGAGGAGGTATCCACAACATGGATAAGTTTAGCATTTTGGAGAGACAATCATAACCAAAATTGTTACCCAAACCCATATAACTAAGTCCCAGAACAATGGATGCAGCAAATGTAACTATATTAGCACCTAGCATCACATTTCTGTTTGATGGACAAGTATAATTATGGTAAGTAAAAGTTCAATATTGAAGTTCAATACATTCTTTAACCTGAAACTTAAGCACCATTTCTTTTTCTCAAAGCACTGAACCATGTGATAAAACAAAACAATCTAAGATTACCTTCCTGTTGTTGATCATCTTTCCCATGTTATAATCTTCTGCTTTCCTTCTCTTTCTCTGCAGAAGATTTTCATAACTACCTTTAAGTCACATAAGCAGATGTGAGGAAAACTTTAACTACAAATATTTAGCAAGCAGTACACATGATCCATGAGATTGGCCAATGAAAAAGGTTTATGACATAGATAACTGATCATCAGATAATACATCAAGGCATAAAGACCCATCTGTCTAGGCAGAAAATACCTAACTACAGTTGCCCTCACATTTTCTTTTCTTCTTCTTTTTTTTTTTTTTTTTGTTTAACAAGCTTAAATTATTATTATCCCAAAGCCCTAACCAAAGCCTACATGCATGATAAATATCCGATGCCATCTTCTACAGCAGCTTGATTTGGCTC
>Ga0307515_10014873_pt1 | contig 14385 bp, 10 predicted proteins | sample 17_EM_MG_FD_194513 | JGI IMG/M metagenome (GOLD analysis project Ga0307515, IMG submission 194513) | Populus trichocarpa ectomycorrhiza microbial communities from riparian zone in the Pacific Northwest, United States - 17_EM | ecosystem: Host-associated > Plants > Roots > Unclassified | place...
TTAACTTCCATGACTGGTTCTGGGGCCATGTTTTGTTGATTATTGCTCTTTGTTCTACTTTTTGTGTGGATAGAAATGGTGTTAAATTTGCCAATTTAATATTGCTCAAGCAATTAAGCATTTTTTTTCCCCACCCTTGGTTTAAGGAAAGGGAGCGGGCAAGGAAAGAAATGTATAGAATCCATGGAGAAAGGAAATAGAAAAAGCATATAACGATTCTTTCCAAAACGGAAGAAGCCGTGTTGTGTCTCAAGGACGTAATAGACGTGCTTTTAACGTTTCAAGAATAAAAACATAATGTGACTTATTCGAGTCTTCTCTCGATCACTTTGCTGTTTTCCCCTATGGTGGAATGTCAAGCTAAGAAATGCGAAGAGACTAAACACAAAGAGGGCAGCAATGCTCAGCGATGATGCATTCATCTGCTCAGTTCATCGAATTAGAATTTAGAATACCGTTCCGTCCACCCCACCAAATTAGATCAGATTGGTCTCACCGGCAGAAGCAAAGCTCACTAGGACTACTGTGGAAATCACTTTTCTTTTCTCAATTGGGATAGGGGATGGGTTGGAACCTCAAACTCTTGGGAGTTGGTGTTAAAGGATCCTAGCATAAAGTTTGCATCGGCATAAAGTGCCATCAAAATCCTGTATTCAACCCCAAAAGATCCACTACCCTTTATACATGCAACTGGCACTAAATGAACGATCACAGTAAGAGTGGAATGATGGTACGCTTTTCACTTTTTGAGTATTAGGATTTGAGTCACTCGCCCTTTCCCTGACTGAATCATATCAAATCAGTGCCAACATTTTAAAGCTCAATCAGTTGCAATAGTATTCATAAGTGAGGTACAAAATGAGGACGATAATCAAATAATTCTCTTTTAATGGAGAATTTATTAAAGTAACAAACAAGATATGGAAACAGCTTATCAATCCACTGAATTTGATGTGGTCCGGCTGGTCAGCAAAGCAAGAAAAACTGTTTCAACTCCCGCAGGTGACCATTCAAACGCATGGACAATCCGTCAACTCCAAACCGTGATGTGTACCTGGCTAAGAGAATTTCAAAAGGAAAAAATCTGATTCATGTTTAGAAGTTTCATTGATCATCATGCACACCAACATAAAAAACTACATCATAGCACTAAGCTTTTATCCTATAGTTTTTATGAGTGACGAAGAGGATTGAAAATGTTGTCAAGCTTTACATTATTATACACAAGTATTTCAACGACAAGGAGGCCTTAAACAATTCAAAATGACTACAGCCAGTCAACAATAGGCAAGGAAGTAACTCGAGTTTTTAGTATTCTTTTTGTTTATCATTATTTACTCTCTCTTTTTTTCCACTAAGAAACAAAGGGAGGGACCATAAACCATCTCATGTTTCAGTGATGGTGCAAGTTTGCCCTCTTGCATCAATCTTATCATCCAGCACGCAGAAATATAAAAACACAGAAAAATCTGTTAACTCTTCCCACTGCACTGTAACTAATATTAAAGTAGTTAAAAATAACAATGTCCAGTCTAAGCAATGGGATTACTAAATGACCAAAGGTGTTGAGAATCTAGAACCCATCCCTTACTGCCAGGTGCCAAGCTCCGGCATTGTACTTTCCAAGCAGAATGACAAACTAGCTGGGCTTGACAACATAAAACAACAAGCATCCTTTTCATGACAATATCCAAACTGCCCTAAAGAGAATGACAAGCATAAAAGAAATTGAAAAAAAAAAGTAACCACTTAGTCAGCCCCAACTAGTTTGGGATTGAGATTTAATTGAGTTGAGTGGACTTATTGGAGATCAAAATTGTAACTGCACTGGTTTACTTTGTAAGCAGTCAATTTCCAAGTGCCTACTTGATCAAATCCATGGGTTTAGAGCATTATAGCAATTTGGTTCTTACCATTTGTATTATAATTAGCTGCTTCTATCAGACTAGCTACAAATTCTGTAAGACACTATGATTCCTTTAATTCTCATTCAAGAGTGAAGGAAAAGAAGGCGCTCGATGCTGCAGCACCAAAAGAATTTGTATGTTTTTTATAACAATGATTCCACATTCTTTCTCAAGTAAAATAGGGTTTAGCCTGCAAAATATCTGGGCAAGTCTATAATGAAGGTTACACAACACAATATGGAAGGGAACTGCCTAGTTTCTTTTTAGCAAACCTGATTCTTTTGATCCATTCCTGGCTTTCACTGAGCTGTTTCCTCTCCAATTCATAACGAGAATGAATTAGGTATTGCACTCTAAAAATCTATTTTATTTCTTGGAAATATACTGAGAACCCATGTCAAACCAGCCATTTACATTTTAAGAAGGCATTGTTTTATCTAAAATGAGAAAACATTTTACAAAGACATACATGTAACCATTTCCTACATCTGTTCTCAGAGAAACCCAGTTTGGGCATGTAATTCTTAAAGCTTCATGAACATTGCAAGGAACACATTAAGAGTAAGATACCTGTAAAGGATGCTCTGGGCTAGTATATCTCATCATCAGGGACATCAGGATTCAAGAATTTCATTGGATCTTTACGCATGTCCTCATAATTCAGGGTCGGTGTCACTCTTTCTGGCACTGGAGCCAAAGGAATGATGCTATCTCTATCAATAACTCCATCAATTATTCCATATTCAACTGCTTCAATTGGAGACATGTAACGATCTCTATCCATATCTTTTTGCACTTGCTCAACCGTGCGACTAGTGAAACCTGAAACAATTCTAATTATATTATTCTTGTTATGCATAATTTCTCGTGCTTGAATTTCCACATCTATTGCTTGCCCACTAGCTCCTCCAAGAGGTTGATGAATCATTATCCGTGTGTTGGGCATTGCAAAACGTTTGCCTTTCGTTCCACCTCCAAGAATTATAGAAGCTGTTGAAGCTGAAATGCCAAGGGCAATTGTGGAAACATCAGCCCTCACAAGCTGCACCACGTCATAGATAGCCATTGAAGCACTGTGCATAATATCATTAAAAGCTGATCAGCAAGTGAACAAAAAAAACAAAATGGTAAAAAAGGAAATAGATTTTCTTTGCCCTAGATCACCCAAGTGGATCTATCATCTACAAACACACTTCTCAAATTTATGGCTCTTGTTCACTTTTATATGTTGTTTATTTTCCCGTTCCCACAATATCAAGATGAAACTAACCATCAATCTATAATCAGTTCTCTTGCAAATGTGAAGCCTCGAATCATAACTAATGACTGTTTAATTATATAAACTAGACTCACTTGGATGCATTCTACAACAAATAACCATTCCAAAGAATTTCAATACCATTTTTTTCCCCTGGAATAGGATTAAAACCCCATGCGTTTCACTAATCCCACTTCAATTCAATCACTTGAACCAACCACACACTGCTTTAATAAACAAGATAAAAAATCTAAGTATCCATCTTTCCTATAAAAAAAAGAGCAGTAAAAAAGATTCAAACTTTGAGCTCAAAATAAGAAAATGAAAAATGGATATTGTTTAGGATTACCTAAGAGAACCACCAGGACAGTTAACGAAGAGACGGATATCTTTAGTAGGATCCTGGGCATCAAGAAGCAACAGCTGACTAATAATAGCATCAGCCACGAAATCATCTATATTGTTCCCTAGAAACACAATCCTTTCCCTCAACAAGAGGCCCATAGCGTCCGTCTCGGCCCCTCTCATGGAGGTGGCCGGTGTTTGAGGGGAGGCCAGTTGGGGAATTGGGGTTAAGGTTAGGGAGGATTTAAGGGAGGTTTTGAGAGGTGAAAGTTTTGGAGAAGATGGTGTTAGGGGTTTGAAAAGGAAGGGGAAAGGTGAAGCAGGTGGTTTTAGGTTGTGGTGGGGAGAGAGAGTGGGTTTTAGAGAGGAAAAGAGCGGGGTTGCTGTGGAGGAAGAGAGCGAGAGCAAATCCATGGCTCAAGTTTTGGGTGAGACTGTGAGGGGGTGAGGGAGGGATTGCTGGGATAGTTAAGCAAAGGGTAGATACTGGAGAGACCTCTGTCTGTATTTTTCCCTGTACATTTGTTTTTTCCTTTTTCTCGAGTTGATGTTTTAAATGCTGTCGTTTCATGCTTTGCTTTCTCTTTTCTTTTTCTTTTTCTTCAATTATTTTAAGAAATTATTAAAAATCCCCTGCTTCTTAAACGCTTGATAATTATTGTTTGAAAGAGCGAAAATGCTTAGAAACATATAATTATTCTCTTCAACTAAAATCCTTTTCTTATCTCTTTAAAATCTTCAAATATCCTAAATTTATCATAAAAATTCATTTTTATTTGTCATAAAAGTTATTTTAGTAATCTTACTGTTAAAAAAAAGCAAAAAACCTCTTTGCCTCTATAAATTTGAAAATGACAAATTTATCCTTTTGAAAAGTCAATAATACCCTTAATTGCAAGCTCCTTTTATGTGTGTAAAAAGAAGGGTAAAAAAGAAAAAAAACACAGAAAACATTCACAATGTTTTAGATTTTCAGTTAATGTTAGTTAAAATAATAAGCAGACTTCTTTTTCATATTATCTTTTCTAATTTGAATTAACATTAGTGAAAAACAAATTCTCACGGATTCAAAATTGATGATTTGCTTAACCCTAGAAAGAATTAATGATTTGTATACATGAAAGTTAGATTTTAAATACCCTAAATATTACAATAGTAACTTACGAGATAGAGTATGATTATATTTTAGTAAGTTATCAATTTTTTTTAACATTAAAAATATTCAGGCAGCTAATATACAAATCAAAATAAATTATAAAACTTAGTTATTTATTAATTTAATATTAAAAAATAAAAGTAAAAAAATCAATTAAAAATAGAACTAGAAAAAAATAATTTAAGTCAACCCGAGTTAAACTGTTAAATTTATGACTCATATCATTAGATCGGAATAATCCTATAAAAATTAAATTGAATTAAATTATGAAACCAAATTCTTAATCAACCCGATATTGAATAATTAAATTTTTAAAAAAATTCAATTAAAAAAGAATACAAAAAACAACCAGATTCAACTCGGGTTAACACACTAAACTCGTGATCTGAATCATAAAATCAGAATAACCTTATAGAAAACAAACTAAAAATTGATTTTAGTCAACTCGGGTTAACCAACCAAACCCGCAATCTGAGTCATGAGATTGAGATGACTTCATGGAAAACAAATCGAATAAATTATAATACACAATTCTCAATTAATCTAATATTAAAAGGTAAAATTAAAAAAAAATCAATTTAAAAATCTACTCGAATCAACTTAAATTACTTCGTCAAACTTGTAATTCGAGTCATAAGATCTAGATAATCTCATATACAATAAATCAAAACAAATCATGAAACTTAATTCTCAATAAATAAAATGTTAAAAAATAAAATTGAAAAAAAATATAACTCAGGTTATAAAACTTAAATAACTTCATAGAAAACAAACTAAAACAAATCATAAAATCTAATTTCTGATGAATAAAATATTAAAAAATAAAATTAAAAAAAAAGCATTAAAAAAAAAAAGTAAAAACAACGAGTTAATCGACTTAAAGCCATACCAAAGATATACTCTCAAGAGTCAAGACAACATTGATGCCGGAGTGTTGATTAAGAGGTTAGTTAGCCCACTATCTTCTATACTATCCTTACAGATTTTCTTCCTGAGTGTCATCTGCACTCAGAAGATGATTAAGTGCTACTCTGGCTCTTTTCGGTTCCGATGAAGTTTCCTTAGCATCATCTTCTTCGCCCTTCCTCTTTACATTTCTATTCTCCTGTTCTTCATGCTCTCCAGCATTAGCTTCACCACCAGAATTCTCTGATTTATCCTGCAACGATGTCTTTGGTTCAGATGCTTCAGGTTTGTCTTTTCCGTCCAAGGTTCCTTTCTCAGGTGTCCTTTCGCTTTCTTCCAGAAACACGTGGATTTCTTCATTGGTTGCCAGATCAAGAGGAGTCATTCCTGCTTTTGTCCTGACATTAAGGCTTGCTCCTTTCCTTACCAAATACTTGACTAGCTCCAGATGGGACCCTTGAACAGCATAGTGAAGTGGAGTAAGGCCCTTTCTGGTGGACGCTTTGATGGAGGCCCCAGATGAAAGCAGAGTTCGGACAACTTCTGAATGGCCCTTTTGGGCGGCAAAGTGAATTGCTCCCATGTCATCCATGGCAGCAGCACCAACATCAGCCTTGTGCTTACAGAGATAACTCACCACCTCTGCCTGCCCTGACCATGCTGCTAAATGCAATCTATGAAACGAGGGTACAGTGTCAAGGAAGAAAAATTCTAAAACCCAGCAATTTCAGTATCTTTTGGAGTTCTGAATAGAAATTAGCATGAAACACCAGAGCCAGCATATTCATGAAAGAAAAGAAGAAAATGAAGAACATATAAAACTAAAGACGAAAAACTACACAAATAATGTCTGACATGATTATTCTCTTATTTCATTTCACGACACAAGTTTAAATGGTTCACGATTAGATAGGACATTAGCAAACATCTTTATTTGTAGTAAAAGCTCGAATTGTTAATTTCAAGACACCTTTCCTTGAACTATAAATGTCAATTATGCAAGATAAGGCACACAAGCCTGCAGATGGATGGAGAGCACACATTGGACTTCACTCCAGTCAATCCATCTACTTTCATTCCAGTATTTTCTCGTCTATAAATGCTTCGTATCTACTTATTCCTCATGCTACCTAGAAATTTTAATAGACAGCAAAACAAACAAGCTAAATAGAAATGAAGCCAGACACGGACATACAAAAGACAGAAAATTTCATTTACTCTTCGAGTCCTTTCTGAATTCCGAGGATAATTGGACAACAAAAAAGATTGTCTGGCTCACATCTCTTGTCTCAGTAATGGGGAATCAGCTCTAGTTCAAGCAAGATTGTCAAGTCATCATCAAATAAACCCAAAAAAAAAAACTTGCCTTGTCTATTCAGAAGGCCTATGCTTCTCGATAAGTAATTAGTTCAGAGAAATTTACTGAAAGAAGTTTGGATGATAATCTACCACTTTACAAATTGAAAATGGAAGTTGAAAACATCACAACAGATTAGCATTAAATTATCCATAGCAAAACACAACGAAAACCCACAAATCTTTTTTGACTTCGCACCTATCTAGTACAAAGAAATATGAGTATGAAAGAAACCCATGTTTTATTCAACCAATTAAGTACAAGAAGTATCCAATCAAAGTAAGCGTACTCTAAAAGCTAGCAAAATCTTGAATATGCTATTAACTGGATCATGTTAAGCCCGAAATACTAGGGAAAAAAATGATGATTAAAATACTAAATAAAGGATTAAGAAAACGAACAAGGAAAAGGGAGGAGGATACGGGGTTCTAGAGTGCTTATCTCTAGAGTTAATAGCCAAAGGGTTTGAGCTGACAATTGACTCAACCGCTTTCATGTCACCGGACCTCGCCGCAGCGTGAAGCTCCGTGTCTCCTCCTCCTCCTCCTCCTCCTCTGTTTCTACCCATTTTATTCTCCGAGTCTCTTTCTTTCTGATTCATGTAGCAGAAAATGGTGAGATAGTGCATAATACATATTGACAGGTTGATTAGCTTTTGTTGGGTCGGGCTCTCAGTTGGGCTGAAGCATCTGTATTCGGGCATCGGTAGAGCTTTTATTTTCTTACGCCATCGATTGGGTTTGAGCTAATTACCAGTCCCTGTATTTATTAAGACTAAATCCTTAGTCCTTGTAGCATATAAGAATTAATTGAATAGTTCTTTTACCTCCTCCTCCTCCTCCTCCATCTTCTTTATTTTTTTCTTCCTCCAAAAATTAAAGAAAAAAAAAGTTAAATTGACAAAAGGAATAAATTATTCCTTTGAGTTCATATTGATTGGGAGTTAGTGCCAATATCCTTCATTGTTGATGAATTAAATCTTGTCCCTGTTATTTTTATATGACATTTTGGACATTGAAAATAAGATGTATCACACGAATTAAAATGAATTATCAAGCTTTAAATTACATGAACATAAGAAATTAAAAAAAAAAATCAGTGACGAAATGAATATCTTGAGATTAATACCAAAATAAAAATTTCTAAAAGGATCAAAATGAAAAAAAAAATTGCAATGTTATAGTGAACAGTGCAATGTGGGAGCTACAGTGGAAACAACAAACCTTTTTAAGTTCTTTTTAAGTAATTAATGATACAAGCGTTCGCTATATCAAAAGGCGGATGGCAACCATTCTAGAACTCTATTCGAATCAAACTCTCAATTCCAGCCTATTCGTTAGAGCAGGCTGTTTTTTGGCACAACATCTGCTGCTGAAGTTGACTGACTGGTTGCAGGATTTGGTGGCCAGGAGGAGCAAGATATGCCGAAGGAAGATAGCGCGAAGAAGGAACATGATTAGCTGCGGGAAGGTTGCAAGGAGAAGCAGGATTTGCGATGTTGCCGGGAGCAGGAACAGGATTTCCTGGAATATTATTTGGCACGCTAGTATGGAGGTCAAAAAATGGATCATCAATGTTCCAATGAAAGTTTGCAGGATTCAAAAGATCATCCAGGGTTGACAGGTTGTCAGAATTGGAAAATACTGAGGCAGGATCTCCACATGTCTCGGCCAAACTGGGAAACATGCCGCTATATGAAGCAGCATGGAGGTTAAAATCAGCAGGGAATTCACTTGAAGCAATCTGTTGTTGGCTATAGTCATGGGTGAAAACAGCATCAGCACCAACATTATCCATCTCCCCAACAAAGCCAGCATCCATAACAGGCAGATCAGTCCTATCTTCATCATGGTTATTTACGTAATCAACATTATCCATAGCAGTTAGTGTTGAATTTTCCTCGTCTCTTTGTCGATTTCTGACATCTTTAGGCTTCTTTGATTTCTTGTAAATCTTGCATAAAACCCAGTCATCCAGCTGCACCAAAAACAAACAAAAAGGAAAGGAAAACACTTGAGTAGTCAATCAAATTAACAGAAATTTAAACAATATACTGTGTCAACAACAAATGGAGGAATGCATATCCAAGTACCCTCATGTAATCTCTAGTATTTCTGACTTGATGAATAGGAGCTGGATCATTCACTGTAAACTCATGCATTTTCCAGTCGGTTTTTTCACCCTGTAGAGCCTTTCCAGTATAGAACTCCAGTGTCTTCCTCTTTCCAACTGGAGTGCCCCTGTATTTGACTGTCTTATCTTTTCCAGTGGCTTTCCAGTATCCACCGTCAGCGGCTCGATTAGGTCTACTTCCATTCCTGTACTTTCTGTTCTTTGGTGTGAAAAAGTACATTTCCTCGTCTCCATAGCGCTTGTATTAATTTCTCTATTGATCCATAGTATTAATATAAACAGCAAAGTTTGTTCAAAGCTTTTTCTTCGAAGGAGTGATAAATAAAACAATAAAGTAAAAAATTAAAAAAAGTTTCTGTATTTTCATGACAAAAACTAGTTGCAAGCAACCACCTTCGTTTGGTTGCTTAGAAAATTTAAGAATGGAGGACATTCTCAAGTCAAGAAAAGATAATTAAATATCCAATATTTCTTCACTAAATAGGACATTTTGTCATTCCTCCATATATTTTGTTTTATTGGTCAACTAAATAGAGAGTATTGAAAATCATGCAAATCACCATTAAAACCCCTGGAGCCAAAATCTTAAAGATAACAAAAAATTGTTCCCTTCAACTTGTTCTTCAAATTGAATTCTTAGAAAAAGCCAATAACAGAACTAGGATTTTCAATTATTTTGAAAAAAATTAAAGAATTCAAATTCATTAATGCTGTCAACTAGCTTCTTCTTCTCTTCCTATGCAATTTTAGAGCAGCCTAAACAGACCCAAAAATACAGTTGAACAAACTCAGATAACCAACATTGTCAGTCTTTAATAGAATCATAAACAATCACAAGCACATATCAAGAAACATTATTACCAACATGCAAGATTATTATGGAACACTTTTAATTTATTCAATCAAGTAATAACGTGATCAAGAGAAAAGGAAAGGGTTTCCTATAAAAGAACCTGCAAGATACTCAGGATTGTGTTCATAGAGTGTAACATCGACCATCTTGTTCCTTAGCAAACATAGCCTTCGCCAAGTAATGCACCACCACTTCATTATCAAAAGGGCAAAACCTATATCCAGGTGGAAGCTTCTTGAAATAATCATCAATAAAATCAGTCTTTGTTGGTGGTGGTAGTGGTGGTGAAGTAATGGTGGCCAAAGGTGGTGGTGGTGTTGGTGGGGTGTGTAAAATGGGGATTTGAGGTGGTGAAAATGGCTTTGAAGAAGGCTTGTTTGGTACTAATGGACTTGTAAAAGGAACCTTTATGTTCGGCGTTGAATCCTTAAGAAACTCCATAGTAGGACTCTTGACTCTCACGAGAATTTTTTTGTTGAGAGGACAATGATTATGGACATTAGGAATTTTTACTCTTCCAGTTTATTTTTGTATTTTTTTTTATGATTTTTAGTTTGATAGAAAAACAAATGGTAGTAATTAGTATTTTGCACATAATTTTATATTTATCCGATTTACTTTGCAAATCTACTTCTCTTTCTGTTGATAGATTTAAAAGTGATTTTTATATTTATCTTAACAAGTTATTATTATTAAAAAAAAAAAAGAGTAAAAGGGGTAGTGATTTGAATGTAAATTTACTTTCTCACAAATCATTATAAATTAAAATAGTAACATTTAAAAATAAAATAATTTGCATGGTTAAAAGATCGGCTTGTACTATTGCGTGATTAAATGTTCAAATCACGAATTAAATAGGTCAACTTATAAGATAAGCAGGTATAAAAAAATATTATTAACTTGTATTTCAGCATAAAAAATTATTTAAAAAACAACCATTACCACACTACCAAACACTATTTAAATACGGAGGATTAAAAATCATGCAAATCACCATTAAAACCCCTGGAGCCAAAATCTTAAAGATAACAAAAAATTGTTCCCTAAAAAAAAAATTAAAGAATCCAAATTCATGACGGCTGTCAACTAGCTTCTTCTTCTCTTCCTATGCAATTTTAGAGCAGCCTTAACAGACCCAAAACAACATCCGAACAAACTCGGATAACCAACATTGTCGGTCTTTAATAGAATCATAAACAATCACAAGCACATATCAAGAAACATTATTACCAACATGCAAGATTATTATGGAACACTTCTAATTTATTCAATCAAGTGATAACGTGATCAAGAAAAAAGGAAAGGACTTATGCAACAGTTAAAAAGGATCTGGATATTCTCTCCTCGATTAACTTGCATAGAAACAGAGGGGACTCTACGCCACTTTAGAATTTACATGTAGAACCTGAACAAGAATGCTTGTCTAATGCTGTTTGCCAAACCGTTCAAACATTATCAAAAGTCCTAAATCAAACAGATGCTGTAAAACAAATTCAAACTCTATTGCTAATTTTCTAAGACAGTTTTACAACATACTGAAAAACATGATCTGCACCATTTCCTTCCCCAACTTCGCTTCTTCTTGCTTTTTTCAACCATCATTTTCATCTTCCATGCTTTAAACAAGGATGATAAACAGGTATCGGGGCATGTATTCCTAAGCATTTCAAAAAGCCAAAGCATATATAGATAGACACAAGCTACCACTTGCTTGTTTCATGACTATCTTTCTGAGCTGCAGCATGATGGTTTTGTGCTGGCATGTGTCAAATATTATTGACTAGTCTTCTAAGAAATCAACTCTCTCCTGATTACCTTCATGAAGGTCTGGGAGTTCACCACTGACAGAAAACTTCATCCACCTCTTTTTCTCGGCATATTTGAGACAGGGCTGCATCACAAGGCCAATTGCCACCGCAAACAGACTCACAATCATCACTTTGACTGTTGAAAGAGCTAGCACAACACAAATCAGTATGGTTGGAGGAATACACATAAGAATGGCTCCAACTGTTCCCACAGGAATCTTGTAAGGCCGTGAAGCAACAGGACATTTTATCCTTAACAGTACAAATGCTATAAATTCCAATATCATTCCAAAGCAATATAAAAAATTCTCTGCAGCTATGATCTCCTGAAAGCTTAGCCATGATAACAAAATAACACCAGATGCAGAAAATAAAATCCCAATCAAAGGTGTGCCGTGCCGAGACCGCTTGGCAAAGAACTCTGGAAGCATTCCTCGCTCTGCCATCCCCAAAAGCTGGAAAGAGTCGCTGCTCATTTCAGCCACGAACATTCCCATATTTGACATTGCTGCAGCCCCTTGGATCCACCATCTCAACCAAACACCCCCAAGAATTTTAGCAATATCTGAGAAATACCCATCAGTCCACAAATCACGGTTGAGTGGGATAGCACCAGTGCCAACCAAAAGGGGGAAGAAATAACTAAGAACAACCAAGATCAAAGCATAAAAGAGAGCTTTAGGTAGATTTTTCTTCGGGTTATCCACCTCTCCAGCAAGAGTACTTATTGAGTCCCAATAGTTTAAATTCCAAAACAGAGTGTTCAAATACAAATTCCAATCCACATCATGCAAATTCATCACAAACCATCTTGAAGGCTCCAGCTTCGGAATCGCCACTAGCCCCATAACGACAAAAGGAAGGATCGAAAAGATACCCAGAAGAACTGCAACCGATCCCACAATAGCTAAACCCCTGTAATTCATGTAAGTGAGGAGAAATGTCAACGCCAGAGCAGCTGCAACTCTTGGTAAACCACCAGCCAAAGCTGGGATTCCCGACTTCAAATAGTCAAGAAAAAGAACTGGGTACAGAGCATTATCAATCACGCCGCTCAGCCACTTCATCCATCCTTGCTGGAAACCCCAGTAAGGACCCAAAGCAGTTGAAACCCAAACAACATAACCTCCATTTTCTGGAAACATGGTACCCATCTCGGCTGTAATCAATGCCTCGGGAACACTCCATATTAATGGGAATACCAAGAACCCAAGAAGTGAAAGGAGCGGACCAGCTGCCTGAACACTATCCTCCACTCCAAAAGGTCCACCGGAAACCTCATAGAAGATGAGAAAAATGAGGTGCAAAACTGAAACTTTCTTAAAGTTGTCCAATTTAGGTGAAGAAGGTCCTTCATTAATATCCACATATGCAACACCATTGTATTCTCCCATTGCAATAGAAGGTTGTTGCTTATTTGCTGCTGTGTTCCTCAGTTTCTGCACTTAACATAAGGTTCTAACTTCATTAAAAAAAAGTTGGGATCTCTATGATTTATCAAGTAGGTAATCAAAGCAAGACAAAATCAAGACGAAACAGACTCATCAACGCAGCTAAATAATGGCAAAACATAAGCACAAAGTTTCAAAATTGAGCAACGAAATGAGCATCATTCAAGAAAACAGAAAATGGGTTTTCTAACATGAAATATACCCTATCAAATCCATAAAACTAAACATAACAAAGAAAAAGGAATCTCGACCTTTTCAAGTGGATAATAATGAACAAAAAGATTGATGAGAAACAAAAGAAGGAAAGTTGTAAAGAGAGCGGTTGAGGGAGAGAGAAGAGAGAGAACGGATAGCGGGGATATAAAAACATACCATGAAGAAAGAAGAAAAGACATCGCGGATGAAATTGGGAAGAGAAGCTCTGTAAAACTCAAAAATCAGATTTGACAAAACTGGGTAATGAAGACATTCATAAATACTTTTCAACTGCGTTTTCTTTTGGAGATTGGGTGCGTCTCTTTCCTTATGCCACTGTGTGTTCCTACCTTGTGGTGAAACAGAAGGTTGAAATATATTTTTCTTTTCATTTCATTCTCGCGGAATTTTTTTATTTTTTTTTAAATAGAGCAGTGAGTCAGTAATTGTAATTTTAGGAACTAGGAAGCGTTATTTTTTTTTAGAAATAACTAAATAAGTGAAGTTATATTATATAAGTCCGTCTCAAAATCAATTTCATAAATATATGTGAAAATCCATAATTAACATATTATCTATTTATAGGATATGGATTTTTTTTTTTTAGAAGATTAGAAGTTAAAGTATGATGTTGACTTGATAGTATTAAATAGAAAAAATATTATTGATATATATATTAATATTAATGAAAAATATTTTTAACAAACGTATTAAAAAGAAAAAATATACATGATATATGTATTTAATATTAATAAAAATATATTGAGTTTTTAAATAATTTTTATATATTATTCCTTACATAATATTAATGTCGATAAAAATATAATAAGTTCTTATAAAAATTTTATACATTTAAAAGTGCATGGAGAATAAAATCTAAAATGTAGTTGTACTCATGAGACTAGGCTTTTTCATTGAGCTAAGCCTAAAATAATTGGTATTTTATTTTGGCTCAACTCAAGGAATGTATTTTTTTTTTTTTTTGAGGATTTTTTAAGTCTATTAGATATAGTTTT
>Ga0307515_10014874_pt1 | contig 14385 bp, 2 predicted proteins | sample 17_EM_MG_FD_194513 | JGI IMG/M metagenome (GOLD analysis project Ga0307515, IMG submission 194513) | Populus trichocarpa ectomycorrhiza microbial communities from riparian zone in the Pacific Northwest, United States - 17_EM | ecosystem: Host-associated > Plants > Roots > Unclassified | place...
AGCCTATTTCCCTTACGTAACGGTTAAATTTAGAAAAGTATACTAGGAAACTTTTCATTTCTTAAGCTATGTGGTTTATCTTTCTCTAGGCAGTAGCTTAGCGGTTTAGGTTACCGTATAAGGCTTTAAGAAGTACAACTAGGCTTTATACTAAGGTTAGCTAAAGAGGTTTAATAAGGTCAGCTGCCTCTTCTCCTAGTCGACTTAGGGCGTAACAGAGTTAGTTAGCTTTAGTTAGGTAATAGTTGGCGTTACTAGTTAGCTTATTTTTTAGCTGGCTTAGGAATAATTGGAGCTTTTATTATTTACCGGTAAATACTAGGGGATTTAGTAGTTGTTTAGATTATTATAGTATAGTAGTTAGCTTAGGGTAAGAGACTACTATGGGTTCGGGGCTTACGTTCCGCGTATTTATCTCTAGAGATAGCATTTAGCTTTAAGGTCCTAGCGTAAACATCTTAATGGTGCGGATTTCTTTTTAGAGGGCTTCTATTATTTTCTAATACCGTGCTTCTTATTCGGCTTATTATTAAGTTAGGGTAACTTATTATTATTTAAGGGCCTCTACAAAGGACTTCTATATACTTGCCATTTATTTTTAGAGGATGGATATAATATCGGCGGCCGTTACGGGGGTTTTAGGTGCGTTTTCCATTTTGGGTAGTAGTATAAGTGGTTAACGCAACGTAGTGTCACAGAGTGAGCATAAGTAGTGATAATATATAACGAAGTAGATATTATTAAGCTATATATATGAACTGTGTAATAAGGTCAAGACGTTACGTAAGGAGAGAAGGTAGGAAAACAGAAAGAAAGGGTATATATCGTTAGCTTAGTTGCTTAGTCAATACATACACGGAGCAGAATAGGATTTAGGTAGTAGTCCTGGCAGAACTTAGCAGGATTTAGTAAAACTTGGCGGAATATAGCAGAATATGGCAGATTGCCGTCAGATTGCCGCAAATTGCCGTCTCGTAGTCAGTCTCTAGTTGCTAAGTCGGTAGAAACAGGTAGACGTGTATAAGGTGTCACGGGGGTATCCCGTGACATTACGTGACGGTAATATATAATGATTTAGCTGTGACGGCTTTTATAGGGGATTAGGTACGAAATCTCTGCTTAGGCCTAGTTTTTGTAGGTTTACATAGTAGAAATTGCTAATTAGATCTTTTGCGTTTTTAAAATCTTCCTATAGTTGCCATTCTAGCTAATCTATATTAAATCCTATGTAGGTAGCTTTATAGTAGAGCCGCCGTCCTCTACCTTTGCCAAAGTATTTAAAGTTAATAATTTGTTTAACGGTCCACTCCTTATAGTTCTCGTCTTCATTCTTATCTTAGATTAGTACCGGTAGGGGTTTAGGCTGTGTTTATTCTAGTAGAGGGTTAGGCTAGTAAAGGTATAGTAGCTATAGGTAAAACACGGGCTATATCCCGCGGGTGGCTAAGGTAGGTAGGAGCTCTAGTTTATATGCAGCTCCTCTATTAATGACTTGTTTAATCTAGTAGGGGCTAAGGTTCTTATAATTAAGTGACTTTATAGGTCTCTATGTAGAGATATTACGTATATCTAACTATACCTAGTCGCCAACACGCATCTTGGGTAGTAGTATTCTATAGTAGTTGGCGAAGTAAGCTTATTTCGCTTAGGCCCAGGCCATCTCTCCTTTATAGTAGTTAAGTAGGTCTTTTATATGGTCTGTATATTAATCGGCAAGTAGCATCTTAAGGCGTTTTCCATATGGCAGTTTCTTATCAATAGGCTCTAGTGGCTCTATACTAGATCGTAGGTAATATCCTTTATTCGCAAAGAACGGGGTAAGTCTTATAGTGGCTAAGACGTAGTTATTTGCTGCGAATTCACCTAGCGGAAGGTAGTCTACCCAGTTATCCTAACTATAGGCGACTACCTGTCGTAAGTACGCCTTTATACTAGCGTTAGCGTTTTCCAGTTATCCTATAGTTTTATAGTGAAAGAATATAGATATCTTAACGGAGATACTAAGGCGTTAGTAGATCCGCCTCTATACGTTAGAGTTAAATTGCGTGCCTTAGTTAAACGTAATAGAGTTAGGTAACCTGTATAGTCGGTAGACTTTACGGAGAAAGGCGTTGGCAACGTCGCTTATAGCTACGCCTTTAGTTAGGACGTAGTGGCGTTCTTTTATAAGTTGGCATATTATTATAAGGATATTCTTATAGGTTCGGCCATATCGTTTATAAGGCGGTAGGTTAATAACGAAATCTATAGCGATATCTGCCTATCGTTGTATAGGTACTAGTAGAGGGTATAGCAGTCCTTAGTACTTTGTGTAAAATACTTTAGCACGTTTATAGCCGTGGCAGGCGCTTATAAAGCGTTTAACTAAATCTATTATTTTAGGCCAAAAGTAGTATCGGCTGAGAAGCTTATAGGTTCCTCCTTTGCCTAGGTGGCCGCTTAATTGGAGGTTATAGGCCATTTGGATTAGTTGCCGTTATAGGTCTTTTAAGTTAGGGATAAATAGACAGCCTCTATAATAGAGCCTGTTCTCTTTTACTTCTAAGGCTGCTATATTAATCTGGCCTAAGCTTCAGAGGTTAGTAGGCAGTATACGGGTGCCGGCGATCTTTACGGTAATTAGTTAATATAGTAATGGGTTAATAGGGGTGTTATATACTACGGTAATAAGTTTATTAATTTTAGGGGGTAACTCTAGTTCTATAGTATAAAGCTAAGGGGCGGTTGGTTCTGTCTTAGGTAGTATACCTAGGACTAAGTTTCGTGCTTTTAGGATTATTTATCATTGGAATTAATTATAAGGGTTATTTTCTAACTAAGGAAGGTCTTGCGAGCGGCGTATTAGGCTATTAGGCTTAATACCTTATACTCCTAGCCTATATACGATTTTAAAGTTAAAACCGGAGAGGAACTCGTTCTAACGTGCTTAGCGTTGGTTTAGTTATTTTATAGTCATAAAGTACTTAAGGTTATAATAATCCGTAAGGACCTTAGTTAGCTAATTAGGTTCTGCTAAGGAGAGTTCCGGTTAGAATTCCTTAAACGCTTATATAATTGCGAGGAGTTCCTTATTATAGATCTTATAGTTATATTCTTATAGTATAAGCTTAGACGAGTAGAATGTAACTAGGTAGAGGAGACCGTTATTACCTATCTAGAAAAGGATGCCCGCGTTAACATAGTCTAAGGAGTTAGTCTTAAGATAGAGTTATTGTCCTAGTATAAAGTAAGCTAGGATAAGTGCTTTAGTAAACGTATCTTTTAAGTCTTAGAACGCCTTTTTGCATTTAGGCATCCAGATAAAACATAGATATGTTTTTCTTCCTTTCGCGAAAAAGCCCTTTATTTACATTATTGCTATAAGTAGTGCTATAACACCCAAAAAGTTATATATAAATTTCCAATAAAAGTTAGCGAAACTAAGGAAGGCTTATACGTCCTTAATATAGGTAGGGGTTTACCATCCGGTGATTATATATACTTTTTTAGGGTCTATACGGACACCCTTAGTAGTAATAATTAGTTTAAGGTATTTTACTTTTATAACTAAGAATTCGCACTTCTTTAAATTAATATAAAGTCCTACATCTCTAAGGCGCTGTAGGATCTTTTAAACGTGCTTGGTATGCTTAAAAGGGTCGTTACTATAAATAAGTATATCGTCCAGGTACGCGGAGCAGAAGTTGTTAAGGTAGTCCCGTAAGGCATTATTAATATAGCTTTAGAAGCTGCCTAGGCCGTTATATATGCCGAAAGGCATAATAGTGTATTTAAATTGGCCGAAGCGCGATACGAATGCGGTTTTCTATTTATTACCTTCCTGTATTCAAAGGCGGTTAAAGGCGGCGATAATATTAAGTTTAGTATAGATTTTGGCTTGGCTAAGCCGTTTAAGGGTCTCGCGTATAAGCGGTATGGGGTATTAGTTCTTAATTATAATAGTGTTAAGTCCTTTATAGTTAACGCAGAATTAAATACCTCCTTTTAGCTTTTTAGCAAGGAGGATAGGAGTGGCTGCTAAGGACATGCTAGGACGAATAAACCCTTTATTAAGGTACTTGTTAATATACTTTTTAATAACTAGGAGTTCGTTTTTTAATATTAGGTAGAATCTCTTATAGGGCAGCGTTTTTCCTTATTTAATATTAATGGCATAGTCGTTAGGTTAATATGGGGGCAGTATATCTGCGCTCTTTTATAAGCATATGTTAATAAAGTTATAGTATCTCTTAGGGAGGAGCTTGCGGAGTTCCTTATTGGTAAGTCCTTTTTTTAAGCTTTATAAACTTCTTAAAGTCTAAGGGTAAAAGTCCATAGAGTTCTACGGGGGCATTATTTTCTAGAAGGTTAACTATATCTATTCTATTACTATAGAGGACGTAGTTCTAATCTTTATTAAGCTTATATAGTCGTGATCAGGAGGCTATAGCAACGGTCCAGCCTTTTCTACGTGCTATGCGGTAGAAGGCCGCGGCGCTTATATAGTAGCAGTTGGTTATAGGTGGAATAATAAGGGTTTTCTTAGGTTAATATCCTAGGGAGTAAATAGAGGTAGCTAGGCCATGCCCTAGGCAAGTCTCTCTGTAGTATTTAGAGTTAAAGGTTACTTCTCTCTTTTGCCAGTTAATGGCGGGGTTATATTATTTAAGCCAGTTTATTCTAAGGATAATAGGGTAGTTTATAAGTGGTGTAATATAGGCCTAAAGCTCCTCCTGGTGTCCGTTTATATTTAAGTAGAGTTATACTATATAGGTAATCTTTTATACAGTATAACTACCGTTAGCGAGTTATAGGGCGCGGGCTTTAGTAAGGGGTAAGGTAGGTAGGTTATAAGTATATATAAATTAGGTATCTATAAATTTATCGGTAGCTTTATAGTTAATTATAGAATAGGTTTTATATTATTTCTTAGCGGTAGTTCCCTCTATAGGTAAGACTATTTACTTCCGTCCTTTTATTCTTACTAAGCTATCTATTAAGTAAGCTAATATATAGATCCCTTTATTATCGGAGTGTCCTAACCTACAACTTAGGGCTAGGACTTTGCGTTTTCCATTTCCGCGTTTAATTCTACTACTGTTACTATATCTTCGTCTTATATAGTAGCGGCGCGTAGTAATATATTTAGTATCTAGGGCATAGGGTTAGGTGTTTAATAGCGGCTGCTAAACCTAGCCATTGGGTAGTTTAGGCTATAGCTATAACAGCCTTTTTAACAGCATCTATAGTAACGCCTTAGCTTCCGGAGTAGCTCGCGCTCTTTATCTAGTAGCTTCTTCGGAAAGGCTAGTATAGAGAGGTCGATATTAGGACCAGTGGTATTGCTTAGGGTAGTAGGCGTTAGTAGTTTAGTAGGTCCGGAGGGCTTCTATAGGGAGGTCTTTGGGTAAAGGTTTACAGTAGTAATCTAGTTTAGCCGTTGTTTAATCTTCTATAGGGCTGCTACTATATTATAAACGTCGTTATAGTTGTGGCTGGCGGCTGCGTAACTAAGGCGATAAGTGACTTTTTTAAGGAGATCTTCCTGGTCTTTAGCGTCGTCTCGGGCGAGGACTCTAGTGTATTCCTAGAATTTAACATAGAACTCGTTAAATAATTTAATAGGACTTATTTTTAGGGCGTATAGTTTAGCTTAACTAGTGGCCATTAGGTTATAGTCGCGGTATATTTAGTTAAGGTTATTAAGGACTTCCTAATAGGACTACCACTTCTGGGGACTGCTAGTCTTTTATTAAGCGAAAAGCCTATTAAACGGGATGCCCTTCGTTCGTCTAATAATATAGCCAATCTTAGTATCTTCTATAGGGAAAAGATAGGCGCTCTAGGTTAGTTTCTTACGGGTTTACATCTTCTAGTGGCTGTATTCCTTACGGTTACCCTTAAAGATTAGGGGATCAGGGTAGCGTGTATTGGACCCTATAGTGGTAGTTTAGGTTTAATTATTATAGCTTTTGTCGTCGCCGCTGCTATAGTAGGGGTTCCCATTAGGTAAAGCTGCTTAGCGCTAACCTTCCGTTAAGTATTAAGTAGGTAAGGTTGCTAGGGGCGTAGAGACTTAGGTGGCGTTATATGCAGTAGAGAGGTGTCTAGTATCGTTACGAATGTGCTTATTAAGCTAAGATTATAGGTATTTAATTATACCCTCTCTTTTAGTAACCGTAGTAATAAGTATAATCTCGGCCTTCTTTAATTGTTAGACGTCATATTTAGACGCGCGGAGGTTATTTTTAATCTCTTAGTATATGTTATTAGCGAGCGCCTTACAAGCTTATAGGTCTTAGATGATATTATAATCTTAGGCAGTACGCATCTTAGCTTGTGTAAGCTTTAGATAGTAGTTCTATAGAAGGCGGTAGTATCTATTAGGTTCTTATACTACCATTTTTATAAATATCTCGGCGTCTCGTATCTCGATTTTAATGGGTAGTAGCCCTTTAGCTTATTTATCCATAGTTGTGTAGTTAATAAAGGATGAAATATTATTAATGTCCCCCTTATAGTTGTTGTAGTCTTTTAAGCCACTAGGCTTCCCTTTAGGGGTTAAGGCTAGGGCTAACGAATTAAATCCTTTTAGGACTAATTGGTGTCGTGGTTTCGATATAGGTATTAGGTTATTCTTTAAGTTTGACATAGTAGCTAGTAAGGAATTTTGTCTTACTATTATTAATTCTTTAGGAGTATAAAGTAAGGTAAATTGTGGATATGCTGCTTTTAGTAGCGTTTGCGGTATTATAGAGATATAGAATTGGTTGTAGGCTAAGCGTTAGTAAAGAAAAAGGCGCAACGTAATGTTATGGAACGCGGGCAATGGCTACAAAGCGTATGTATTCGGGGAGTCTATAAGACGTTGCGCGATCGATCGTAAGGGTTGAGGGCGTAAGGAGGTGATATACCCTCGCGTAGCTGACATAAGCTGTACGCGAGGTGTACGCGAGAGCACGGGGTTCTCCTATAGAGGCCCCTGCGGTTGGGTTCCGTGACAGCTATATAGGGACTAAGTCCTCTATAGGGGACTTAGATTGGTTACTACTAACTTTTTAAGTCTTTAGTGTAGGTAGTGTAATATAGGTAGTCTAGAGGCGGCGTGGTATACAGATCCGTTGCGGATTAAGCTATATATCTTTCTTAAAGGCCTAATCCCTACGCATAGCATCGGCCTAGTAAATAGTATTAATCTAGGGTTGTATAAGATTCTCTATTATAATACTAATTTCTTTTATAAAGAAAAGGGTCAGGGGTGGAGTTTTGGGCTAGATAAGTTACCTACTCTATACGTTAAGCTATAAGCCTAAATAGGCTAGCCATTTTCTCCCTAAGATTATATTATGGCTTCCTAGGCCCGTAATAAGAAAGGGGATATTATACTACCTTTGTCTATTAACACAAAGGTAAATCTATAAGATAGTTATAATAGGTAGCCCTATCTGCCCATTATACCCATAAATAGGAATTAGTTTAAGTAGTTCTTTAATAAGTATATTTAGAAAGTTAGCCAGCTTTACGGCACACTAGGTGTTAACTAAGGTAAAGGTATTTACTCTAGAGTTAGCTAAAGTAGAGATTAATATTTATTATTTATTATAAAATAAAGCATAAGGGATAGTATAGCTTTTTCTACTAACTAGCCTACCTAGATTAATATATAACATATTAATCCCTTTTAACCCTAAAAAGGAGTCTTCCTCTAGGGTTCCTTTTTTTTTTTAACTCCGCGCTATCCTCCTAGATTAATAGAACTTCGTCTTTCTTTATATTTATTAGGCAGTCTTTTATAATATAGCCTTTCTAGCTATAAGAAAAGCAAGCGCCTTAATTACCAAAGGCCTATATATAGGGGTTGCTATATATAGGCCGAGCATTAGCCGGACCTATAGCAGGACTGGCCGCATGGCTAGCTGCGAAGTTAACGGTAGGCTGTACGGCTAGTAATATAGGAGTTGCCAAATATACTAGGGCACTATAGGCTATTTTTATATTACCTATGGTCTGATTTAAAGGGTTTCTAGCTTTATACTATTTAGCGCGTGCCTTAATTTAACAAAAGCTTTAGTTAATAGTTAAGTACTAGTCCGTAAGTTTCTTTAGCGTTTATACAGTAGTAAAAACTAGTAGTATGGCTTGCTGCAGATCTAGGGTAGGCTTATTAAATAAGTCTAGTATTAGATCTTCCTGGGGAATTTAGGCCTAACTAGCTAGGTATAGAAAGTGGGTCTAAAAGGCTAAGAAGGTCTTTATTATTTTTATATTTAGGCTTTTATAATTAAGCCGAGCGTTTTATACTTTAAAGGGGTCCTTATAGATATAAGATAGGTAAACGATTATCTCTTTTCCAGAGAGGAAGGGATCTGCTAAGTCCTATGCGTATTGCGGACGTAGGTGCATTTGTGCGTCCCCGCTAGTGCGACCAAAGACGTAAGCCATTTTAGTTTAAGTGGTAGGGAAATAGTCCGTATTAACTTTAAGCTTATCCTATAATTAAGGCTTCTAATTATTAAATATAGGGTTGGTTCCGTCTATAAGCAATAAGGGGTCCGCGACCTTCGTGGACCGCAAAGATGCTAATACTATATATTAGGCTAGGGCCTTAAGGACTATAGTAAGTCTCTAGGTGTCTAATAACCTACCGCTAGATATAGGGGGTTCTCTAACTTTAAGCAACTTTTAAAGTCGTTTAATTTTAGCATTAGCTACTACGAGCTCCACCTAGGAGTTTAAGTTAGTTACTATTTTACCATTAGAGGTATTTAAGGTCCTACGGCTGCTTTACTGGCTGCTGCACTTCTTGGCATAGTAGTAGGGGTATTAGGTAATTCCGGGTAATTTCTTTAGGGGTTCTAGTCTGTGCGTGTTCTTTAGGTTATATTATATATATTCTTCTCCTATTCTTAGGGCCCTATTCCATTCTTATTATTCTAGTAATATCCTTTAGGGTCCATTACTATGTCCTTATCCTATTTATGGTCCGTAGATATATTTAAGTTCCTTCTTAGGAAGAAAGGGTGGTTAAGCTTTAAATAATATTAGTAACTCAGTTAATTAAGGCATGGGCATAGCAAGAGGGGCGCGCAAGCCTATATAAATAGTAGTCTATAAACGAGGATCTAAAGCTAAAGAAATGAAAAGGAAAGAAAAACAGCGCCGGCCAAAGTAAGGTCCTTTTATACGGTCCTCTAGTTATGTAACTATAAAGTTCTACCAAGTTCTGCTAGCTAAATTCTGCCGTTTTCTGCCGGTGCCGTGACAGTTATAGTACTTTAAAAATAGAGTATTCTTATAAGATATAGATAAGCTATTTATAGTTAAGATAGATTATAAGAATTTAATAGGGTTCCTAATAATAAAAGAACTTAATTATAAATAAGTTAGATAGGCAGAAATACTTATAGAATACTATTTTAAGATTTAATATACTAAGGGTACGGAAAACGCAAAGGTAGACGCACTAAGTAGGAAAGCTAAATTATAAAATAAATAAAACCATTAGAAGCTATATTGCAAAAAGAGAAGGACGGATTAATTAGGTATAATTACCTAAAGATTATAGCAACTTAAAAGAGCAGACCTATAAGGTACTAGGGAGTATACAGTCTTAAAAAATTCAAGAAGCATAGGATAAGGATTTAAAATTAAAGTAATATATATACCAAGGAGTATAATAGAGAAATTTATTAAAAACTTTTATAGGGAAATAATATAAGAGTATAATAGAGCTATAGGCTTGGTATTAAGACTTTAATAGGAGGATATTGTTTAAGGAATTTAGGGCTTAGTAAGATAAGTTATAAAAGAATATCTAAATTGCTAAAAAAAACTAATGGGGCATAAGCTATATAAAGGACTATAACCTATTAAAACACTAGAACATCTATAAGAGACAATATTATAGGACTTTATTATAAAGTTACTAAATTTAAAGGATTTTATTACTAGACGGAATTATAATATAATTTTTATAATAGTGGACAAGTTAACTAAATAGGGCTATTTTATAGCATATATAGAAGAAATCTTAGTCAAAGATATAGCTAGAATCTATATTAAAGAAGTATTTATAAGATATAGAATATTAGGCAAAATGATACCAGATAGAGATCTAAGATTTATAGTAGTATTTTAGGAGGTATTTTTAGCGGAATAAGAAGTTTCGCGTAGTAATATTAATAGTATAATATCTATAGATAGACGGTTAAATAGAAAAACTAAACTAGATACTGGAATAGTATCTAAGACACTATATTAATTACATATAAAATAATTGGGTATTATTATTACTAGCTATATAGTTTTTTTTTGTTTTTTTTATATCCGTTGTATTATACTACGTACAATACTGCGCATGCAGCCTCTAGGCTATGGCGCTATAGTTCTATATACATGAATGCTTTCTAGGCAGCTTAATATATACTAGTAGCTATGTCCTAGTAGTTTATAAATCCCTTGGACTAGGGATTTACAGCTTCTTAGTAAATACTAAGTTGCTAGCAACTATTAGGTAGTAAGAAAACGGTAGGAAAATAGTAGAAAAAAATCGAAATATAAGTAATCCTAACGCCTGTCCCTGTCCTATTTGTAGTTTATTTCTATCCTTTTACTTTCTATGGTCTATCTACTAGGACTTTAGTAGGAGTTACCTCCTTCTAGAGATCCTGCTGCTCTTAGCCACTTTCCAATAGCTATTTTTATCCTACTTAGAAATAGATAAAGCGCCCCTCTTCCTTTCTTTGTGCAAAAAAGCTTCTTTAGGGAAAGAGAAGAGCCTATTTGTCTTTGCATTTCCTTTCTATCTTCCCAATATAGTCTGTATTTTAGTAATAGATGCGTAGGGGTTTGTACCGCGATACAGTCCCTAAAGCATCTACCTTCTTTGTCCTTCCCTATTGTTTTAGAGAAGGATTTAAAGAAGCCTTTTCCTACTTTTAGTTAAAAGAGAGCTAATTATAGCCCTTTAGGATATTTACCCTTAGGGGTAGTTTCCTTTACAGATTCTAGTATAGTGTTTTTCTTTGCTTTTATTCTGTTGCTAATTATCTTTCCACTATTCTAGTATCTTTTCTCTTACTAGTCTCCCTAGGTAGGCTAGAGAAGTATAAGAAGATTATAGTTTTCTTTTAGAAAGACCCTTTTTAGCTAGCTTATCTGCTATTTTGTTTCTATAGATTCCTAGATGGCTAGGAACCCAATAGAAGTTAATAGAGATACCATTACTAGCTAAGTAGGAACAACTTTACGTGATTTTAAAGACTAGCTCTTGTCCCCCTATAAGAGAATTAAGCTATAATCTCTTAATAGCCGCTTGGCTATTTATAAAGATATAGATTTATTTCTCTTCTAGTCTTTATTATTTTAGGTATTCTAGGGCCCTATAGACTGCATAAAGCTCTACGTTTATAATTTCTATATAGGGTCCTAGATTCCAGTTTGTTGCATATTTAATCTTATTTCTCTCGCCTATTTTGCATACAGCAGCTGCATTTAATTTACTGTCTTTAGAGCTATCTATATAGTATATATCTACTAGGTCCCACTCTAGGGATTCTTATAGATTTTCTACTAGTCTTAGATGTTCTTGTGCAGCTTCTTCTTTACTATTCCTCGAGATAGAGAAGGATGCAGATATAGGAGGAGACTATGGTTTTTGCCACTCTAGAGAGATCTTCTCTATTTTCCAGTTCTGAACTAGCTGCTTCACCCTAGATACTGGGGATAGTAGCTATATTTTTGGCTGTAGTAAGTGCCTTATAGTAGAGTTTTTAGAACTAGAGCAAGAGCTAGTTGCTAGTTTGTCTTTGTCTTTATCATTCTCTTCTATATAGGCCTTTTTGATTGCATAGTTTTCCTTAAATTTTAGGATTCTTAATACGTAGCTATTGCAAAGCTCTTTAAATCTAATTCTAGGAGGAGGAATAGAGGCTTCGATCTCTATAGCTTGGCTAGGAGATCCTCTAAACGCTCCTAAAACTAGTTTTAGGGCCTTATTTTATAGAGACTGGTACCTAGCTAGTAGGTAGTCTCTAGATTTGCTTTTTCACTAGCATTGTATTCTATAGTCTACTATAGTAGTAATATAAGCTATATAGAGCTGCCGTAGAGCTTATAGAGATAGACCTCTTTATATATTTCCTAGTCTTCTAATTAAATAGAAGGCTACTTTTGCTTTAGAGATTTTTATTTCTATATATTATTTAAAAGTAAGCTTAGAGTTTAGGAATACTTCTAACTACCTAACTAGGGGTTTAGGGGATATTTCTACGTCTCCTAGCTTTAGCCCTTCTTCTATAGTAGTACGCTTATTATAGAAGTGTATAAGCTCTATTTTGCCAATATTAAAGCTAATAGCAGCTTCCTTAGCTCTAGATATTAGCTTTAGTGCAATTCTCTCTAGCTTTTTGCAATTGGATTTAGTTGAGTTTAAAGTAACCATAATTGCAAAATCGTCTATATAGCTAAGGGAATAGGCTCCCTCTATCTCTAGCCTGCAGATGTTGCGTAGATATAGTAGAAATAAAATAGGGGATATAGACGAACCCTGTAGTATCCCTGTTTCTAGTCCTGCTTTTTCTTATATTTGCCCATTAAAGGAGAGCTATAGCTTTCTATTGCTAAGAAAAGTAGCTACCTATTGTGTAAACGCTATAGGTAGTCCTAGTTCCTTACAGATAGATAAAAGCTGGTTTGCGGAGACATAGTTAAAAGCCCCTTTTACGTCTAGGAATAACGTAGTAGCTATCCTTTATCTAGCTTTTTTCCTACTATTTTTAGATTGGATATTATTTAGAAGTAGTAAGACTGCGTCTATTACGGACCGCTATCTTCTTCCTCCTAGTTAAGAGTCTTGGAGTAAGCTAGTAGTACTAGCTAGATATCCTAATCTAGTAGTAAAGATCTTTCTTAGAGTCTTTCCTAGGCAGTTTAGTAAGGAGATAGGTTTATAGGACTTTAGTAAGGAATAGTCCTCCTTATTTACTTTAGGGAGAATAACTCCTTAAGCTTCTCTCCAGACCTTTAGCTGATAGCCTAAGATAAACAAAATCCTATAGATTCTATATAGAAGATCTTCTATAATAGGGTAGGCCTTTTATAAAATTGTAAAGGATATCCCATCTAGTCCTAGAGCCTTTTTACTAGAGCTAGAGAAAATTGCTTATTTAACTTCTACTTTCTCTAGTTCTGGCCATTCCTATTTACTATCTATTATATAGTCCTTCCACTCTATAGGGCTGGTAGAGGGGGGTTTAGGGAATAGAGTAGTTATAAAAGCTTTACATTGGTCCTTAAAGCTTTTTACTAGTCTAGTATTCCCGTCTTTACTATACTGTAGACCAGGGATTATTCGCAATGTTCTCTCCTTTGGATATTTTAGGGCAGTAAAGACCTCCTTTCCTTATGCTTTTTCTAGGAAGCTATTCTAGCAGCTAGTCTTAGCTTCCCTTATTGCGTAGAAGTATTAATTTTTAGCTTCTTTATATGCTTCTAGTCTAGAACTTCTAGTAGGTTGTTCCTCTTAAAGTCTTCCTAGTTTTGCCATTTTTCGTCTTTTTTTTAGAAGTTCTTTATTCCACCAAGGTTTAGAGAATTCATAGGTTCTAGATCTAGGGATAGCTTTCTCTACCGCTAGCTTTATACAGCTAGTAAGATCTATTGCTAGATTATCTACTAGTATACTTAAGCTTCTATCCCTAGGTTTATAAGAATCTTCTAAAAAGGCTAGGGGGCCTTTTTCTCCTATCTCTATATAGGGGTTTTCTCCTACTAGTTCTTCTAGTACTAAAAGTTTCGCTTTTAGTTCTAGCTCTAGAACTTGCTCTTTTAAAGAAGTAGAGAAAAGTTCCTAGTTTGCCTTTTTTATAGAGAAAGGAGTTTCTTAAAGAGAGTTTAGGTATCTTTACGTCTCTCTAGTAAATAGAGAGAATGCTATAATCTTGTAATCAGATCCTATTTCTTCTATTATAGTCCAATTATCCCAGGTATTTTCTTAAAAGTTTCCTAAGTAGAAGGCTAGGTCTATAATAGACTTTTCCCTTATATTAGATCTATAGAAAGTCCCTTCCTATTTATCTAACCAGTTTACTAGTTCTTTAGCCTCTCTAGTTAGATTCCTAGCTAGCGCGTTCCACCATATATAGTGTAGGTTATAGTCTCCTATTAGTATAAAAGGGAGGTCTATTTCTAGTTTTAGAATAGCCCTAAAGATAGTAGTTATACTATTTCTTTGGGTTCTAAAGTTCTCGTCTAGTTGTCTCTCGTTATAGACATTAAATATAATAAAGCCTTGTAGCAAGAACTACGGTGGACTTATTAATGGGCTAGATGTATAGGTGCTGCAGGAAGTCAACAACGTAATAATAACTGGTGGAGTAGTTGCCTAACAGATTAACTTTAATTATA
>Ga0307515_10014875_pt1 | contig 14384 bp, 9 predicted proteins | sample 17_EM_MG_FD_194513 | JGI IMG/M metagenome (GOLD analysis project Ga0307515, IMG submission 194513) | Populus trichocarpa ectomycorrhiza microbial communities from riparian zone in the Pacific Northwest, United States - 17_EM | ecosystem: Host-associated > Plants > Roots > Unclassified | place...
CTATACATATACATTATGCCAGATAAGATCAAACAGATAATTTTGAAATCAATAGTTCGCATTTCTATGTTATTGAATAGGATTATTGTCTTCTTAACCTAACAGTTCCTAGTTGCATGCAAGTCTTTGATAGTTGTTGGAATGATGTTGGATTGAGTCGGGACAGCAATTTTCGGACACTTGCATAAAATCGGGAATTCCTACGAATGATCATCCTTTTCGATTCCGCACTCAATTGGATAGAGAATCCTGTCATTCCCTCGAAAGCCCATCTCGACTCGGTCCATTGTTTGTTTAAATCATCTTCGTATACAACATAAAGTCTTATATTAAAAAGATTAAAACATGAAAATCAATAAATTTATATAAAAATAATTAGATGAGATCTCAGGATATAATTTATATTACTTTTTAATATTTTCTTAAATTAAAACTCTTTAAACTTGAAACTTATACATGTTTATATTACATTGTCTTTATTTTTTATCAAATAAATAGAGATAATGAGATTCAAACTTGTAGCCGTTTTGTCATTAAAACTCTGATACTATATCAAAGAACCATCTCAACCTAATAGTTTAAGTTGTTAGGTGAGGTCCTAGAATATGATTTATATTATTCTATAATATTCATTAAAAAACTATTGATTTTTCATTGAAACTATATTGTTATTTTCTTAAATTAGATCAACCGAGTCAATCTTTTTGGTATGTAATCCAAGATTCGCCCAGAATTAACCGGAGTCTGGTTTTTATATCCCCGGTACAAATTGTATATGCATGAGAAAACGATATGTTAACAAATGATTTAAAAAGTAAAATAAAGCACGAATTGAGTAAGAAACATGCTAGCCTCGTATCCACCTCTGCATGCAGCCTCGGTTCGATGTCAATAAAAACATGGTGCGGTTAGATCCAGTGATGGTGAAGACGAGAGATTGATTAAAGTGAAAGTATAATTCAGTATCCAAGCTTCTTTCTTCAGGTGTGGACAACAAGTTTCTATCTCAACAATTAACCAGCCAATTATGGAAAGCCTCCGTGGACTTATCCAAAATCCCAGATCAAATATATTTATTTTAGGTTTCCTTTGACACGCTATATAGTCTTCCCATGAAAGAAAATTGGATGCTGATAAAGTATGGACATTGTTAATCATGGTATGGTATTATGAGTTGATAGATAATAAATCTGACCTATAATTTTATCTTGAATCATTTTAAATGTTAATCTAATCAAATTTTCGAAGAACTAAATTATAAATTGTTTAGATATCTAACCATATTAATTCAAGAATTTTTTTATTGTTTTGTTCAAAATATTGTGGTTGTAGCCTTTGTTTTTGAGAAAAATTATCCAAAATAATATGTTTTCGGATAAATTAGAGTTAACTAGCAACTCATACAGGAACTAATAACTCGAGTCTTAAACTAGGTCAAACCTGAAACACTAACAACTAGAGATCAAATAATATAAACTAAATTAAAACTCTATTTCTATGTTGATAAATTTATTTAATTACTTAATATAATCAAATAAATTATATAAAAAACATGACAAGTAAAAGAACTTGAATCCACGTTTTTAAAATATTTATTATATTTGATCAGTTAAATCTGATTAATTTAATAAATTAATATAAAATTTTATTATTAAAATAAGTTATATTTTATAAAAAAATTAATTTGAGTCAACTTGAAAGTAATTAATTCAATTAATTTTTAAAATAATATTATTTTGATTAATTTTAAATCAACTTCATTAACTTATCTTATTTCAGAAACCGTGACTTTGATTTAGTTTAATAACTTATGTTTCTAGCGCCTATGTAATTTACAAAAGTAAAAAATTAATATTAAACTAAGAAATCACTAATTTTCATCATTACCAATCCGTGTCAGCCAAAATTCTCAATTGGCAAAGACAGAAACATTTCCAATTACTGCAAAAATCTCTGGATTTTACACGTGGCAGAATTAGAGTGATTAGCTGGCACTGACCTTGTCTTAACATTAACCAGATAGGGATCCAAGGCTTTGGTCACTAATCAGTGAGCAAGATTGGCTGTATTGTTACAGTGTACTGACACAGTAAACAGCAAAAAAATTTAATAAACACTAAAAAACAATTGATGTCAAAGCACTAAAGCATTATTAAAGTGATTAAAAAATCTTTAGTCCTTGGAAAGTGGAAGATTTCTCGCAGAAGAGGACGTCTAGAGATTCGAGTGATCCACTCATCACTCTTCTCTCACATCTAATAATCCAATACATACAGTTTCGCGAAGTTGAAAGCTTTATATCATCAGCAACAACAAAATCCCAGGTGGATTTGGTTTGGTTCAAATTTTCTTGTGGTTTTGACTAGAAAAAAATCATGTTATGAAGTGAAAGTTTACTTCTTGTTAGCGAAGTAGGTGGAATTTTGACCTTCTTAAGCTTTGTTGTTCATACTTTGCTGTGATTTTGACTAGAGAATTATTATTTATGAAGTGACAGTTTGCTGCTTGATAGTAAAGTAGGTGAATTTGTGTTGTTTCTTTTTTAAGCTTGAATTGGAGGTTTTCTGAGGTTTTTGTTGGTTTTGGTTCTCTGGGTATTTTTAGTTTGGTGTGAAATTTATGCTTAATGTGTTAAAAGTCTCCTTGATATTTGAAGGTGATGAATTTAGGGGTTTTACAGTGTTTCAGCTTGATTTTGACTCGGGGATTGGTGAAAGTTTGGAACTTTACATCTTAGGGTACAATTTTGATCTCTACAAGTTGTTCATTATCAGGGGTTTTATGTCTCTTGTACATCAAGTTTTGGCTTCAGGGTATTGTTGAATTGCTCCCTACTCTTTTTTAGAGCATTTTGTGGATGTTGAATTCTGGGTTTTGTAATGTTCTTCTCCACTGTTGCTGCATATTGAGTTGGTGCAAATTGTGTGCTGCTTGCTGAATAGATGAGTTTAATTTTAAGTAACTTCTGTATCTGGGGATCTTACTGTTCTATTGGGTTGATATTGGCATCTGGTATTGCTACAGAGTGGCCAAGCTTAGGTAGATACTAAAGTTCAATTTTGGGTTGAAAGTTATGTTGTTAGGGTTTTGAAGCGACTCTCTTCGATTTCTCTTCTGTGTGTCATGTGAGATGATGGACAAGGTTGGATAGTATGATTTGTTAATGGATGACCCATATATGTACATTTGATTAGTTATCTGATTAGATTTCTTTGACTTTGTTTTGCTTCTCCTCTCCCTTTTTCTTTTGCTTGTTCTTGTTGAATTCGATGTATGGAATTATTGTCTGGTCTCACAAACTTAGCTAGTGCGATAACCAACTTTGGTTGATGCGGGTAAGAGTATCTGTGAGCACGAGCACCACCTTTTCTTTTTTCTTCACTTTGTTGTTAGCCTGATGCTGATTTGTTCTAAAATCTATTAACATTAGCCAAACAATCCTCAAGATTCTGTTAACTAAATATTTCATGGTAATGTGTAGCACAGCTCTGAATTAAATTGGAGCTTTAGAGGCATACTCTGTTATTTTGGATGACGGATAATGTAGAGTTTGCTGAGTTTGGCAGAATGGATTTTCAAGTTAGTTTTGTGTTATTTATTGCTGTATATGCACTAATATTGTTAGATGTTGCATTCTGTTAAAAGGGAAAATTCAGCCTATTCTGTATATTTGTTTCTCAATATATTTTTAGTTTTTATTATCTTTTTTTTTTGTCTCTTCGATTGTTTTTACTAAAAGAAGTTAGTGATACATCTTGCCTTTTGTTCTAGTTAGTGATTTGGGGTGCCAATTTGTTTGAAGGGGACTAAGGAGGTTAAAATGACGGCGATTTATGGGGAGTAGAACTGATGCAGAAGATGAGAAGAAGGCCGTCGGGATGCCGAGCTTTGATCCTCAGTTGCCAATCTCAAATGCAATGTACAGTTCTCCTTCTATCACTTTTTGTATACGGTTTCAATTTAACTTTTCATTCATTATTCATCTTTCAACACTGGATTTTTTTGTGCCTAATCTGCTGTTCTTGTGTTTTTGTCTACTAATATGTATATAACCAATAGTAGGTTCAAGAACTTGAACATGTTTAGGGTGTCTTGTACTCACATCAGAAATCATTTCTAGTGGTTTGGTACTACATTGCGAACTTATTGTCAAAAATTGGTAGTCCAGGGTGCAATAACCAGGAGTTTCTTTGTTTGATTGGTAGCTTCAAAAAATTGGGATCGAATGATTTTGAAAATGTGCTTTCCAGATATTGAGTATGCAATGTAATTTGTTTATTCTCATAAAAGCTTTTCTTGCATTAGTTACAAATGAATGATTTTCATGCTCCATCACTCTGCCAAGTTATGTAGCTTGCACACTATTCTAACTTCTAAGTTTAATTGCATTTGTAATTTGCTAAATGTTCTTGCAAGTGTTAAAGAGGAACTTGATTGCGAGAGAGAAGGGCAGGTGGGGCTGGGAAGGGTTAAGTACCTTGACATATAAATCAAACAAACTACATTATTTCTGGAGGCTGTTTTGCATTTTTCCTTAGTTCTAGGGTTGAAGATAGAAATGCTCTCAAGTAGTTCAATTGATAAACCTGTTTGCGCTTATCCCTTTCCTTTACTTCTCTCTCCTTTATGGGTCCAGTAACTGTAGTATACTCTCTATTGTTAAATCTGGAAGGTCATTGTAAGATTTTTGGTTTAGATGTACGCGTTTACTGGTTTGAAGAGGAAAATGCAACAAAATATTTGCTTGTTTGAACTGATGGTATTACTTCATGCTTGATGCTGTTTGGCTGTAAAATTGTATTACTCAACAAATTCTTGGTACTTATTTGTTGACAATTATGGATTTCATCAGTGTAGAGAGAAGCACAGTTCATCCTTACCGTGTTACTGATTTTGGGGTGTTCTTAGAAGACGATGCTATTGACCTGAGTGCAGGTAAGTGTTGAGTAATCCAACTTGTAATGGGCTAATCTAAAACTGGTTTGTCATGCTCTTTCATCTATTACATTATATAATTAAATTTTATCTGCCCATAACTTTTTGGTGATCTAAATTTTTCATTAATTTTTTTTTAATCGCGCTGAAAGAAATTCATTGGAACATTGTTATTTTGAAGAAAAATACAATCTACTGTTTTTGTACGGGGGTAAATTTCATTAACCAACCGTCACCATCCTTTGATCTTAATTTGAAGTGTCTAGTGTACTTCATATTGACTTATCGCAAAATGACCTGCTAACCTTAAAATTTTAGGGGTGGTCTAGGCAAGTTATTTTGTGTAAAAGCACTGCTAGGGTGCAATATATTTTAGAACCAAGGGCCATATCGATCTAATTGAAACAATTCCCAGGAGTGGTCAATTTAGTAATGCTTTGAAAGTCATCACAAGAAAAATCAGGTCCAATAGTTTTTTATGGAAAGAGAGTGGGAGAAATAAATCCAGACAATACTGATTCCAGTGTATAGAAAACGATTATGGAGCTACTACTTTTTCTACCACGGTTGTTGGCATTTGACAAGTATTTCAAATGCCATGAGCGATCCCCATGGGAGCCACAATGAAAAAATAAGTCTATAATAAACAAAAAGAAAATTTGTAATCCATTGAAATGAATAACTCTGCATATGTTGTAAGAAGAAAAAAACAATTAGATTTTTTGAAAAGTTCAACCAGCTAGAATTAAAAGTGATAACCTGATGTGTCACTACAGGTACTGTGTTCAATTCAGCAAAAGAAAGTACTCAAGCAATCCCTTCTGACCGCCTCCATAGTGGCACTTTCGAGAAGGTGAATTTCTCAGATACATGATATTTTGCCTGTTTAGTTGCTTCCGCTCATTTTTTCCTGTTCTCTGACTTTGCAGAAACAGTCTACTACTTCATTTAACATTAAGTCATCTGCTTCTCAAGTGGAGTCTCATAGATTACCCTTAGAAAAAGTTCAACAGTCAAACCAGGTTTCTATACCAATTGTTGATACAGAAAACTGGGGGGAGAATCGGAGGTTGCCATTAGAAAAGGTTCAACAGTCCAACCGGGTTTCTATACCAAGTGTTAATACAGAGAACTGGGGGGAGGCCAATATGGCTGATGCTAGTCCAAGGACTGATATCTCAACGGATGCAGACACAGACGATAAAAACCAAAGGGTGCTGTTTTTCTTGCCCTATACTCCTGTGAAATGATAGTGTGAAGTCAGTTCTGTGAAACTATAAATTTGCATAGGTGCCACCCTGTTTTCAATAGTTTTATTTTATTTTGTTTTTTTAACAAGTACCTGTAATCAAGAATCCTGGTTTACCATTCCTTTTGGATCCCAACATTCATTTCTTCTTTTGCTTGATGAAGGCAATGGCATTGTTCATTCTGCTCATTAGAAAACTTACTAAATCAATTCCATTCTAACACTTAAAAATCATATGTGTGCAGTATGATAGAGGTCAATCTACCGCTCTCGTGGCATCTGATTCCAGTGACAGAACAAGGGACAAAATGGACCAGAAGGTGAAAATATTATATGTTAATTGCATTCACTGCATGCTACTCTATCTAGTTGTAGTTGATGATCGATTGTTTGATTACACTTCGCAGACTCTTCGCAGGCTTGCTCAAAATAGAGAAGCTGCAAGAAAAAGCCGTTTGAGGAAGAAAGTATGTTTTTCATCCTTTTTCTTATACTTGTTTTCATTTCTGACGAACCTTTTCAGCGACAGCCTGTTACAGCATATAGGGGGGGAGTGCATCCTTTGAATGGACTTTTTTATGATGCAACCATGCAAGATTTTTTTTCATGCAATCTTCTGATTTGTCTATTACACATTGCATAAGTGCCTAGTAACATTTCTTCTAATAATCTTACTTTCATCTTTTGTTGTGTCTCCATAGGCATATGTCCAGCAGCTGGAGAGTAGCCGCTTGAAGCTCAGCCAACTGGAACAGGAGCTCCAACGGGCACGGCAGCAGGTTAGGTTTGGCTAATCCTATTTTGTACATCGTGTAATGATCTCAGTTTGTTCATTAAGCATCCTTTTTTGAGGTGTCTCATTTCAATGAATTTCTCTCTAATAGGGAATCTTCATATCAAGCTCAGGAGACCAAACTCATTCAATGAGTGGAAATGGTAATGCCAAAGTTTCTTCCCTATGCAAGATTCAATGTTTGAAATGTGTGCATTTTTGGGAATCAACTAGATGTTTGATATCTTGGAATTGTTGGATGAGTTCCACATTGTCATGGCTGCTTGACTGAACCAATGATCATGCTGCGAGCTCTACATTTATACATTGAAATGACCTCAAATTTCATTGGTTATTTTCATTTCTAGGGTTTAAGCTCACACACATTTGCATGTTGGCAAATTAGATGGTTAATTGTATCTTTTTGCAGGGGCCATGGCATTTGATGTAGAATATGCACGATGGCTGGAGGAGCAAAATCGACAAATTAATGAGTTGAGATCAGCTGTCAATTCTCATGCTGGTGATGCAGAACTTCGTATTATCACTGATGGTATAATGGCTCACTATGATGAAGTTTTCAAGCTGAAGAGCAACGCAGCCAAGGCTGATGTTTTCCATTTGCTGTCTGGCATGTGGAAGACACCTGCAGAGAGGTGTTTTTTGTGGCTTGGTGGCTTCCGTTCATCTGAGCTCCTCAAGGTGAGTTTATTGTGCTTTCAATGTTTTCCACCTGCTAGGGTTAGTCCAGTTCTAGGAGAGGTGGCATTACAAGAGTATTAAAATCAGTATCATAATCTTGCACAGAACAAAAGAATCGCAAGAACAATGTATTTTTTGTTCTTCTTCATTTAATTCATTAATAAAGAGTCGATATTATCAATGCACTAGCTAGCAGGGTGAAGGTGTAAAACTGCAAATTTGTATGTAAAAAAAACAAATTAGTTGGGAATTTCATGGGAGAGGGCTTGGGATTGTAGACGAGTCTCATACTGTACCGCTAAATCCATTTGCTGGTAGTTAAAAAGTTCTTTGGTTCGCAGGATGCTGTACTTGACAGCATAACGTTTAATCTGTTAGAGAAATATAATGTAAAAGCATTCATGGAGCTTCACTTAGTTGAGGGGTTCTTTGACTTATCCCTAACAGTAAGTTCTGATATAGGATTCATCCCGTTTCTATTTCACTTGTTAAACTCTGATCTGAAGCCCAGATCAGTATGACTCGGTTTGTTCTTGGCATCAAATCTATTTAGAATTAAAAAAGTGCAGGAAACAAAAGAAAAGAAAGAAGATTTGGAAATTTGTATGAGGTTATGAACTACTTGATATTTGGAAAAAGAAATGATGAACCAACACTTTATATCATAGATGTTCTAAGGTGAACTGCAAGTTATTATAACTTATAGGCTCACATAGGCCTCCCTTGTTCTCAGCTCTGAGATTGAAGTTTTCTGTTCTCAGATATTGAAGGATGTTATCATCAAGTTTTGGTATCTTGTTGCCTATCTTCCGAGCATGCTGTTAAGGCTGGTTATTTCATTTGTACCATTTGTGTTTCCCTAGCAAGGCTGTTTGTAAATGTTTTGTTTGTATTGTAATTTCGTTTGGTGGAAAAAAGTGTTTCAGTAACATTATATTATTCAGACATGTACACGGGCATGTTTATTTGAGTAAACATATATATATATATATATATATATATATCTGTTTAGCATGAAATTAATCTTAGAAGACAAGGTTGGGAATGAAGGCCGCTGGAGGGTGGCATCATTTAACCCTGGATGTATGGATGGCTTTCCTTTGTGCAGAGCGAAGGAGGGAATTTTCTTACTGTACCTGCTTCCTTTTTCATGTGCATGTATGCCTGCTTTTGCAAGCAGGCATAATTGTTTGAGTTTAAACCATTTGTTTGCACTGGTTTGTGCATTTTAAAAGGGAAAGCGCACAGCCTTTCTCCTGGTTAAACCTGTTGACTGGCATATACCATGTGTATGTCAGATTTCATTCTCTTGTTAGTTTGATGGATTGATTTATTTTTTACAATTCTTTTCTTAGGGTGGTGCCCTCTGCTCCTTTCTGAGCACAATACCTCCTATATTCTTTTTTCGTTTGAGAACATGATAAAATTTGGTGATCATGGTTGCAGCTTCTTATGAATCAATTGGAGCCTTTAACAGAGCAGCAGTTGGTGGGCATTGGCAACTTACAGCAGTCCTCCCAACAGGCGGAAGATGCATTATCTCAAGGGATGGAGGCATTGCAGCAGTCCCTCTCTGAGACTTTGTCCAGCGGATCTCTTGGCTCCTCAGGGCCATCTGGAAATGTGGCAAATTACATGGGTCAGATGGCCATGGCCATGGGAAAGCTAGGTACCCTTGAGGGATTTATTCGCCAGGTATGCTTCTAATTGTTTTTATATTTGTCATCTATAACATAGAGATTCCATAAAACCTTGAAATTTGTATAATGGTCAAGAGTTCATAAATCAGCTACAATTTCGAGTCTTTCTGGTTTGCCATTTCTTTCTGTTCTTTGCCCCTATATTCCTAGTATCATGTCTCAAAAGCACTTCTCTTTTAATGGGGTTTTATAAAACCAGGCTGACAATTTGAGGCAGCAAACCTTACAACAAATGCACCGAATATTAACCACCCGTCAGTCTGCTCGTGCTCTCCTTGCAATACACGATTACTTTTCCCGTTTACGTGCTCTTAGTTCCCTCTGGCTCGCGCGACCTAAAGAGTGAATACGCATTGCATCTGAATACAAGTTGCGCAGGAAAACCCTAAAAGCCACATTCCACATCCAGCAGGGCTTCATGTTTCTAGTGTTCAAAATACCTTTTCTTTTCTGCATCTCTCCTGTTGTAGTTTCAGATGTATCATGGTACTGTTCTTTCTGTCATACTAATCATCTTAGAGCATAGAATTGAATCTTTCAAGTACAGTATGCATCGATGTTAATTATTTATAGTCTCATCCTCCTCCTCCTCCTGTTTTCGTTATCCCCAGTACTTGAGAATTTCAAAATGAATTTGAAAGTTGGGACACTTTCATTTTGAGTTAATTTATTTATCTTGGTTAGCCTACTTTCTATCGTTGAAGCCTGTATATTTTGCCTTAACAACATAATTTTTATTTTGTTATGCATGCAACTTCAGCAACAAATCTAGCCCGGCAAACTTCATCTTGACTCTTGCAATCCTTCACCTTTAGTTCTAAAAATTTGACAGCCTACTCTTGAACCTGTCACACGAAACAATCAGTGAAATTTATTAAGTTTTTCATGGCCCATTGTATATGCTTGTTCAATGTTTATATTTATAATCTAAAAATATTTAGGGTTTGTGTGGCGAGTAAATAGAACTGAACATAACAAGATTATTCTTTAAAGATGGAGGGATAGAAATATGGATCCAGCACCATGTACCAAATGCTATCTTAAAGGACATTAAGCATGTATTTGACACTGATAGTTTTAATGATAAATTTAATGAAAATTATAAATTATAATTTGTTTTAATTAAGGTTCAAGAGAGTTTTCAATGGGATCTGGGCAAAACTATCCAATTGTTTTATTAACAAAAAAAAAAAAAAAATTGAATTTGTGGTTGAGGCAGAAGTAAATATTTAAGTGATTTTTTTTTAAAAAATTATAAACATTTGATGATATCTCTTAACCATGAAATAAAAAAAATCAGTATTAGAATGAAGTGACATCGTAATTCATAATTCAATATTGTAGATCAAGGGAATTTTCAGGCTGATCATCAAGCCATTCCATGATCTCATTGCGTTTAGCAGCCTAAGATCTGAAGATGTCAATATAGCAAGTATATCAAAGGACTCTGCCATGGCGCTCGAATCTGACCTTGGAGCTTAACAAGAAGTCTATCAGTGATCAGAAAAACCCTAACTAGCTTCCACCAAACACTTCCAGAGGCACAGGAACCGATCACATTCTGCCGCCCATGGCAATACCACGAATAAACTTTGAGTCGAAGGGGAGTGGATTTTGTGTATAGTATTACAATCTCAAAATAGTAATGGTATTATATAAAACTTAGGCATGCAAAAATGTTGGAAATTCATATTACACTCGAGATGTCCATTTAAAATATGAATAGGGAATAAAGTTATTTTAATTATTACTTTTGATTTAACTATATACATTACTTTCAAAACTAAAAATATACGTTACTATATCATTTAATAATTTTTTAAGAGTTTATTTTCTCACTGACATTTTAAGATTTTAGTAATAGTTAGAAAATGAGGTACGTACAAGAAAGAGAAGATGTTATAAAAATGGGAGTGGAAGTGGAAATATTGGGGAAATGTAGGGACTAAAATGCACTTTTCCAAATAAAAATGATCTGTGCTCGAGATTTATCCAATCACAAGTTTTTTTCAGAAACTACAATCAAAACCATACCCTAAAATACAAAAATCTAAAGCATTCCAAATCTATCCTATCCAACCCAAAAATTATCCATTCTAACACTCACTTCAGAAACTGAAGCAGAAAACATGAAAACAACTCTTTTTTTTTACTTGTAGTTAATGCATTCAGAGAGTCAGTTCTTCCCTCCCCGCCACCATTTTGAGAAGGAATACAAAAACCCATCCATGTAGGTAGGTCAAAGGTCAGTAGTCAATTAAGATGATGATATTGTCCTAAGGAAATGTTCCTCTTGAACTCAATCTCTACATTTCTCCGCATTCTGCAATAACACATGGCAGTTTTGGTCGGTTGTTGGGTCCTGTTGCCACATTCTCTATCTTTCGAATAACCAAAAGACCATCTCCAAGCACCCTCTATATAACGACAGAAAACGAAATCGTAGTGAGGTGGAAGTCACACAGGAATCTCAGATGCTGGTAGAATATTAAAGTTTTCGACTGATCAATGACAAGGGCAAAGAGAAGCAAAAAAGAATGTTAAATGAAAATCTGAAGACGTACCCCAAATACAACATGCTTATTGTCAAGCCAGTCGCATTTTGCACAAGTGATGAAAAACTACAAGGAAAGAAGGTTCAAATCAATATAATCGTGAGTGCTGTGTGTGTTAACTTAGGGATAAAACAGCAGAATGTATAGGGACCTTCTTGAGAACTCTCATTCAGAGCAATGCTGCTAAATCCTAAGCCATGTTTAATTTGCCTGAAATTAGGAATAGAATGGGGGGCATTTCTGTTCCATGAGCTCTGTCAATTGGTTCGTCAATAACAAAGATTAGGATTTCATAAGAAATGAGATATTTTATATGAATTCCCATTCCATTCCCAATTCTTGAGTAAACCAAACATGTCTGAAGTAGTTATCGGAGCTAAAAGAGGGGGATTAAAACACAGAAACTGCATGCTTAGCTTTTCAAGTGTAATCATATCTGGGAGTAAATGTAGGCAGCTGAGGGGGGAAACAACTAAGTGCAAATTTAAAGATAGGACGCGCAAGCAGCTAGCTTAATGGAGCAATATGAAGTTAATATATTCACCGCCATGCTTACTAAAATTTCCAATCCACCAAACTGGAAAACTTGAAATGCCAGAAAAAGGTCCATTCAAGGCTTGACACCTCTTCACATACACCAATTTATTTCATACTTTCAGAACATCTAGCAGCCGAGAGAGAGAGAGAGTACCTGACAACCATTGGTATTTGGCCCACTATTTGCCTGCAAATGGAACAATGAGGTCTTCGTTGTTAGTGATAAAACACAATCTTCAAATTCAAATGGTAATGATAGTTGATAATAAATCTACATAGGCTTTCATAGATATTTTGGGAGCTTGTGTTTAGAGGATTTTCATTTGAAGTCATTTAGAGACTGGACACTGACGAAGATGAAATCCTTGTCACAACAAAAAATCCGGTCATGATTCTTCAAGTTACCCCATCAAAGTTAGCATTTCTACCCATGGTGTTCTCCAAATAAACATAATATGAAAAGCATCATAACGAAATTTGAGACATCTCAGAGGTATTCTTGGCTCTTACACCTTCACTCATATTGACCTCATGGATTCTAAGCAATATACAACTCTAGTAAGGACTTTAATCTTGTGAGTTTTTATGAAGCTGGCAACAAGTAGTCGAATCACATGGGTACTATCCCCTCTTAAGTTTTTCCCCTACGATTAGATTTAAATCAAGCCATTCCATCTATTCTTTTATCAGTAAAACAGAAATATGCTAAGCGAGATACCCATTAAGAAACTCCACCTCCTTATACACGAGAATTATCCAAAGGAAGTTAAAAAAAACTACTACTAACTCAAAAAAGAACGAACCCCATATCTTATCTATCTTAACGACAAAATTTCAAGTCAATAAAACTAAGTTTCCAAAACAGACTTACTGGTTACACACCACAGGATCTCACAAGTTATTAATGCGTCAAATTATTTGTGACGATTAGCAGAGAAGAATCTAAGAGGAGAATCGAAGAAATGATACAAGCCATATAAATGCATTATCTTCTAATAACAACAAGAAAAGCAAAAATCACCCAATAGTAAGAACAAGATGGGACACATTTAAATGCCAAGAAAAATGGATACCATTGAAAGTAGACCAGGGCCGGTATGTTTGGCAACAAAATTTTCATCCTCAAACTTAAGCCCATAAATAGAAACACAACCACTACCATCACCCTGCAAGTAAAAAATTCCATTAGTAAGTAACTAATCAAGTAAACAGAAAATATTAAATAATTATATAAAACTGAAAAAAAAGAAAAAACAAACCTTGAGAAAATCACCAGCTTGAATCATAAAATCCTTAATCACTCTATGAAATTGACATACTTTGTAACCAACAGGTAATCCAGCTTTTCTGCCAATTTTTTTTATTCAAAATCAAATAAATTAATTACATGATATGTGATTAACTATTCCAATTACCCAAAAAATATTTAAAAACTTATATAAAAAAAGAGAGTGATTTTTTTTTACCTGTACTCGCCTGTGCAAAACTGCCTGCAAGATTTATAAAAAAAAAATAATTCAAGAATTTAATAAAAATGAAAACGAGAATTAATTTTGATGCAAGGAAGTGAGACAGGAGAGTGGAAAAACCTGAAATTTTCGGCGGTTTTAGGGGCAATATCAGCGAAGAGCTCCATTTTGATACGACCAGCAGGGATGGTACCGATTGTAACATCGAAGAAGACGATTGGGTTTTTAGGGTTTGGTGGTCTCAAGTGCCACTCTACACTCCCTCCTCCTCCTCCTGACGCCATTGAAGCACTGAACTTCTCTCGCTGTTTCGCTTTCTCTGCTTCTCTCTCTCTCTCTGACTGAGTGTGTTTTTTGATGAAGGGTTTTGTGGGTGTACGTGTTCCAAGCTGATTGGTCCGTTAGGAAACCAAATGGTTGTTAATTGTCGATTTAGACTATTCTAGTCGGGTAAAATTACATTCG
>Ga0307515_10014877_pt1 | contig 14384 bp, 6 predicted proteins | sample 17_EM_MG_FD_194513 | JGI IMG/M metagenome (GOLD analysis project Ga0307515, IMG submission 194513) | Populus trichocarpa ectomycorrhiza microbial communities from riparian zone in the Pacific Northwest, United States - 17_EM | ecosystem: Host-associated > Plants > Roots > Unclassified | place...
CTTGTACAATTGGTTGTGAGTTAATCTTAATTATAATTTTTTTTCTTCAATTGATAGACCATGGCACAAAAATTATATGCTACAAAGTAAGGAGATTCCGAAATTCAGTCATCGCCTCTTGTTTTTCATCTCATATTCATTGGATTCATCAGAAAGTGACGATTTCCCAGAGATTGTTATGAATGGTAACCTTGCCCTGGCCTTGATTATTCTCTAAGTTTCTTGATGATGCTATGCCTTTAATATTCACTATCTGATTGAATTAGTGCTTACATAGTTCTCTATAATTTTTATGAAGAAAATTTTCTGCTTAGACTTTGATCATGTGTTAGATTATATATCCACAGAAGCTAATTAAAATCTGAATGAAAAATATATCAATTATTTAAACTAGAATTTGCGAAAACATTGCAGGATCTCGACGTAAGGGTATATATCGTCAAACTACACATGGATTGATCAAGCCAGCAAGGCTTATTTGCTACCAGCAAATTGGAGCCATCATTGGTGGCGCTCGAATAAATTAAGGACGGTCAGGAGGTTTTAATTTAACGTTTCCTTTGATTCCTGGAAATTACTAATTCCATACTTGTATGTATCATATATCCCACAAATAAGGTTTTGCCTGGAAAATTATTGATCATCATCCATATCTGAGGAGCATGTAGTTCATCATCCTTGCATCATATATGTTATGTTTTAGTTTTCCTTTCTTCTTAACTTGTTTCGAGATTTCGGCAAATTGCCTTATGTTTTACCTGGATTCACCTCTTAACAATTTGCGATACTTCGCAGGTAAAAATTCACTGCATGCTCTATTATAATTGCCCTGATCATAAAGTGCGTGACGAAACTCGCAAAAAAATGGCCCACAAACAGTAAGTCCAGACACGAACGGTGAAGGTGAAAACTTAATTTTTGGCTCTTTTGGAATGTTGCAATATGTTGTCTACGTACATAAGATCTGGGGATAGATTTGCTAGAATATGGAACTTATGCAGGCTTGTATGAAGGAATTGTGGGCATGCGAGTTGGGGAAACAAGAAGAATCGTCGTTCTACCGTCTTCGGTCAGAGATGTCTCATGGTCCAACCATGAAAAATTAAGAGGTGATTGATAATGCTGTTGTTGTTATTTGTTAAAGTGTTTTTTATTTGAAAATATATTAAAATAATATTTTTTATTTTTAAAAATTATTTTTTATATCAGCGCATCAAAATAATCTGAAAATACTATAAAAATATTAATTTAAATTTTTTTTTTAATTTTTTTAAAATAATTTTAAAATAAAAAAGCAAACAGAGTTTTATATAATATGGCCTCTACCTCTACGTAAAGCCCGCCATCAATTGTAGTATCATTATTTCATTGCATACTACATATATATTATATAGGTTCTGTCAATTATATCATGTGTATAAAAACAAGCTCTTTTCGTCGTGACCAATTTAGCACTTTAATCAGACATTGAAAGGATGAAACTGACCACCATTTTCGATCTTGTCCAAAATTCTGGAATGTCCCAAGCAGAGCATGAAAAAAAATAATGCCATGCACTTCTTCTTGGTGTTTCCCTTGGCACGTATCTAAAAGGTCAAAAATACATTAAAATGTCACATTTTCAAGAGAGATCTCATATATGCTCACTTGAGCAAAAATCTAATCCTATCATTTTAATTAATGAGACATTTATGCTATATATAAAACGAGTGTGTGTCTTTTATATATATATGTATGTCACATTTTAATTGTCATTTTAATAAAACCATCATGTTTAGAATTAAATTATATACATAATTAAATTTATTTCATAAGAAAATTTAAATTCAATTGATAACCTATTACAATTCTTATATTTGAAATAAAAGATTAAACCATTTATTTTTGCTTAGAATACATGTGGAAATGAATTGAATTAACAAGCTTGGTGATTTTGCCTTTAATTTAAAATTTATTTTTTTTACAAAAATCATTTATTTTTGTTGTAAGGATCCTTATATTTATTTTTTAAAAAAATCCACAAATATTCCAATAAGAGTTATTTGACAATTATATAAATAAGTTTGTGGCAATTGTATAAATATAATTAGCTCTAACTTTCATGTATAACTTGAACTCTTCAATAATATATTACCAACTTATATATCTTTTTCACCAACCATTTACATTAATATTATATGAGCTTCATAGATATTGCTAAAATAAATTAATATATCTATATGATAAAAATATATTAAAGCATAGTTTGAGATGGGATATTGTAGAACAATTTGGTTAAACTAAAAATTGATGTTCAAGTATTTTTTTTATTTTCTGTTTGTATAATATTAGTTCTAACTTTTATTTTTATTTTTTCCGGATAACAAAGAATTTGTTTTTCTTTCTTTTTTTCCCTTTTTCCTTTTCTTTGTGCTAGGAATTTATCAATTAAATAATATCTTTAAAACATATTAATTTAGAGATTTTTAACTATAGTTTCATTTCATATTCCATAATTCTATAATAACACAATGTAACATTTCAATCAAAATACAACATAACAAATAATTAGAAGAAAAAATTATTTCAAACAAGCATGATCAAATCAATCGGTTGTTATTATCAACTACCCCCTCTTTATGTATACCTTGTAAGAAAAAATAATTCAAAAACAAAATATTTGATTAGTTTTAGTTGCCTGTGAAGCAACATAGTTTTATTTTTTGGTTAATGAGATTCTATTGTAAAATATGATACAAAGTCCACAGAAGAAGAGAAGGAATAAAATCTAAGAAATTTGCTCCAATTAGTTTGAGATTGAAGATAATTAGTTTATTCAAATTAATTCTAAAAAGATTGTAAAGGATCTAAATGGAGATTTTATGTATTTTTATGAAAACATTACAATAAACACATTGCATATGAGAATAAATGATATTGATATTTCACATCAACTAGGTGAATATTATATAATCTTATCTTTTAAAGTCTAATGGACCATATGATGGGACAATTGAACATCATCTATAAGGATATGTCCATTTGAGGTAAGATAATTTAATTAATTTTTAAGCTATAATTCTTGAAGTAGTTTTCAAGACTTGTTATATAGTAATTAATAACACTTACATGACGAATATGTTATTTGCACCACATGTTATAAAAAAGTCAAGATATGCAAGGCTATATAAGCAAACAAATCACTAAATTTAATTTGCAAGCTAGCCATGCTAGGAGTATTGATATGACACAATATTAATATAGACAAGGACTAATAATTTGTCTTTGATACAATAAATAACTCGTAATTTGAAAATTAGATGGTGTTCATATATAACAATACATGATATAAGCATTCATTTCAATGTTTTTGAAAACAAAAATAGAAAATACCTAATAAATTAATTTTTTTATTAATTAATGTATAAATTAATATTTTATTGATTAAATAATATCTAGATTAACTAAAAAAATTCATGATCCTAAAAGTATTAATATGTAGAGGTTTAGTTGTGCTTTCATTTTATATTTGAAATCAACATAATATAGCATATCAATCCAAACATAACATGAGATACAATCATAAAAAAAAATTATTTCAAACAAGCATATTCATCAAATCAATCAATTGTTATAATAAACTACCCTCCCTCTCTTTATGTATCCATTTTAAGAAAAAAAATAAATAAAAAATAAAATATTTGATTAGTTTTAGTTCCTTGTGAACAAACATGATATAATTTTAGTTAAAGAGAGGTTATTGTAAAATATGATATAAAGTCCACTGAAGAAGAAAGAGAAGAAAGTGTACGAAATTTGCTCCAATTAGATTGAGATTGATGGTAATTAGTTGATTCAAAGCAATTCTACAAAAGATTATGAAGGATTTAAATGAAGAATTTTATGCATTTTTATGAACAAATTACCACAAAAACATTGTATATGAGAATGAATGATGTTGATATTTCATTTCGTCTAGGTCAACTCGTTTGTGAGTATTACATCATCTTATCTTCTAAAATCTAATGGACCATATGATGAGACAATTGAACATCGTCAAATAGCATCTATCTATTTTTAGGTAAGATAATTTAATTAAATTTTAAGTTGGAATTCTTGAAGTAGCTTTCAAGACTTGTATAGTACTAATATTTACATGGCAAGTAACAACACATGTAATTATTTGCATCACATATTATTTATGATATGCAAGAAGACTATATAAGAAATCAAGTCACTCACGTTAATATGCATGCTCGCCATGATAGGAATATTGATATGACACAATATTAATACATACAAGGACTTTTCGTTTTCTTTTGGTACAACAATAATTAACTTTGATATATATATGCATTAACTTCAATGTAGTTGATTACAAGGATATCAATAATATAGTATTATCATATATAACAATACATGATATATATGCAGTAATTTCAAGAATTAGATATTTTGCTTTAGTATAATAATTAGATGCTGCTATTGATAAAAGCTTATCTCATACTTTGAACTAAAAGCAAAGTAGTTGATTATGAGATGTAGTATTTTTTAAGCAAAAACATAACTTTTTAAAAGCATGATATTCATTTATCAAACATGTTTTTGGAAATGTTACTTTCATTTTATATTCCTAGAAAACACAACCATCAAAACACAACATAACTAACAATAAAAATAATCGAAACTAACCTTATAATTAATTATAGTTCATTTTGTTCTCACTAGAAAAAAAATCTTGTGAAAGAAGGCTTTTTTACCTTTTTTTTTTTTTTTTGCATGATACATGAACGGTTATATGAACTTGATGTTTTTAGCAATATTTTCTAGAATCAAACTGCACATAATCTCACATAAAAAGTTGTGAACATTGAATTGAGCATTAAATATTTGATTAGTTTTAGTTGCTAGTGCACCTACATTTTATAATTTTTTGTTTACATGTTACAAAGAAGAAGAAGAAGAAGAAATTATCGTAATTTGCTAGGAGACTTTAATTTGCATGCAGGCTATGGTTGGTACTTGGTAGGAATGTTGTCGTGGTCCATATAAATGCAGGCTATGGTAGGAATATTGTCGTGGTCCATATAAATGCAGACAAAGACAGATGTTTTGTCTTGGGTACAATAAGATTTGAAGATAGCCTATCAAGTGGCTGGTATCAATCATTAAGGTTTTCCAATGCAGATCATGTGGTCAGTATCTATCATTAGTCAATCTCTTTTTAGGTATCTGCCACTAATGATATCACACATGTGGCTAAAACGTGGATGTGGCTAAAATAATAATATTTTTTTATAATATATTTACAGTTTTTATTTGGTTTAGATAAAAATATAGTTATAGAGATACTGAATTTCTTAAATCAACTTGTAAGCTTGATTAGATTTTTAATATCTGCAATAAATATAAAATACACTTATGTTTTTTACTGTTAGAATTCACAGTTATAAATTAATTGGAAATCTTCGCACTTTAAAAGTTTTTTCATTCCAAGCTTCAATTTTAGTCAAATTCCCATAAAACTATGTGCGGCAAAAAACAGTAAAAATTGATGTTCAAGTATTATTTTTTATATATATAAATATTAGTTCTAACTTTTATTTTGTTTTTTGCCATATAAAAAAGAATTTTTTCTTTCTTTCTTTTTTCCATTTTCTTTTTCTTTGTGCTAGGAATTAATCAATTAAATAATAACTTTAAAACATATTAATTTATACTTTTTTTAATTATAGTTTCATTTCATTTTCCATAATAACACAATATAACATTTCAGTCAAAATAATACATAACAAATAAAAAAAAATATTTCAAACAAGCATGATAAAATCAACCGGTTGTTATTATAAACTAACCCCTCCTTATTTATACCTTGTAAGAAAAAAGTGATTCTAAAATAAAAAAAATTGATTAGTTTTAGTTGCTTGTGAAGCAACAAAGTTTTATTTTTTTGGTTTTGGAGAGACTATTGTAAAATATGATACAAAATCCATTGAAGATGAAGGAGAATAAAATCTAAGAAATTCGGTCCAATTAGTTTGAGATTGATGGTAATTAGTTGATTCAAATCAATTCTTGAAAGATTGTAAAGGATCTAAATGAAGATTTTATGTATTTTCATGAAAACATTACAACAAAAACATTACATATGAGAATAAATGATGTTGATATTTCACATCATCTAGGTGAGTATTACGTAATCTTATCTTTTAAAGTCTAGTGAACCACATAATGAGACAATTGAAATCCATAAGGATCTATTCATTTTGAGGTAAGATAATTTAATTAATTTTTAAGCTAGAATTCTTGAAGTAGCTTTCAAGACTTTTTTTATAGTACTAACATTTACATTACAGGCAACGAATATGTTATTTGCACCACATGTTATAAAAAATTAAGATATGCAAAACTATATAAGCAAACAAGTCACTAAATTTAATTTGCAAGCTGGCCATAATAGGAGTATTGAAATGACACAATATTAATACAAACAAAGACTAATCTTTTGTCTTTGGTAATTAGATAGTATTCATATATAACAATACATGATATATGCATTAACTTTAATATTTTGGAAAAAAATAAATAAAGAATACCCTAATAAATTAATTTTTTATTAATTAATGTATAAATTACTAAATTATTGATTTATCGATTAACTAATATCTCGATTAACTAATAATTTTTCATGGTCATAAAAGTATTAATTTATAGAGGCTTTGTTGTGCTTTCATTTTATATTTCAAGTAATCACAATATATATATATATATATCAAATCAGTCCATACACAACATGAGATACAATAAAAAAATATATATTTCAAACAAGCACGTTCATCAAATCAATCAATTGCTATAATAAACTACCCCCTCCTTGTGTATCCATTTTAAGAAAAAATGATTAAAAAATATAATTTTTGATTAGTTTTAGTTACTTGTGAACATACGTAATAAAATTCTAGTTATGGAGAGGTTATTATAAAATATGTTAATTCATGGTTATTATAAAATCAAACGTTGGATTGTGATTCATGGTAATAAGTTAATTCAAATCAAGTCTAGAAAGATTTTAAAGGATCTCAATGGAGAATTTTGTGTATTTTTATGAATCAATTACCCAAAAAAAAAATATTGCTTATAAGAATGAATGATGATATTTCACATTGTCTAGGTCAACTCATTTATGAGTATTACATAATTTTATCTTTTAAAGTCTAATGAACCACATGACATGAGACAATTAAACATCATCAAATAACATCTATCTATTTTTAGGTAAGATAATTTAATTAAAATTTAAGTTGGAATTCTTAAGTAGCTTTCAAGAGACGAGTAACGAACATGTTATTTGCACCACATGTTATAAGAAATTATAATATACAATACTATATAAGTAATCGAGTCGCTCATTTTAATTTGTATGTTGATCATGTTAGGAGTAGGAGTATTGATATGACACAATATTAATGGATAAAAATTTTGATATGACATGATATTAATACATATAAGGACTTATCATTTGACTTTGGCTATATATATATATATATATATATATTCCGTACTATTAAAACCAATAACAACAATGAATCTTTTTTCTGTAAATTATTATACGGCTTCAATTACAAAGAGTTTGAAGGAGAAATAAAGAAACACAAATATAGTTTATTGAATACTTTTAATATTTTATAGAATGGGTGGTACGTTGATTTTTAATAAATTACTATTTTCCACCACCATTTCATAGACTATTTTCCCCCACCACTAATTTCTTCTTGTCTGTATAGATTATGAACATGGGATTCACTTTAAATAGTTGTATTATTATCCTTTGCTTTAATAATTACATATAATCGAAACTAACCTTATAATTAATTATAGTTCATTTTGTTCTCACTAGAAAAAAAATCTTGTGAAAGAAGGCTTTTTTATGTTTTTTTTTGGCATGATACATGAACAGTTATATAATTCTGATGTTTTTAGCAATATTTTCTAGGATCAAACTGCACTTAATCTCACATAAAGTTGTGAACTTTTATAATTACATTGAAGAAGCATGAAATTTTTTATTAGTTTTACTTGCTCGCGCACCTACATTTTATAATTTTTGGTTTACATGTTATAAAGAAGAAGAAATTATCGTAATTTGCTAGGACTTTCATTTGCATGTCAGTGACTTTAATTTGCATGCAGGCTATGGTAGGCATGTTGTCGTTGTCCATATAAATGCAGACAAAGAATGATATTTTGTCTTTGGTACAATAATTAGTCAATCTGTTTTTAGGTATCTGCCATTAATGATCTCACACGTGTGGCTAAAACATGGATGTGGAGAAACGTCCTTGTCATTTTTAACCTCTAGTGAGCTTGCAAACTGATAAGAGACACCTTTCGTCTTTCCCATCTCTGAGACATGCGAGATTCTTTATCCGGCCATATTTTCGTATTTACACCTCTTTAAGGGAAGTATGATACCTTACGTTAGGGTTTAGTGTTCAACTGGGACGTTGTTTGCCTGGCCTAAAAGGAGTAGGGTTTAGTATATTCCTGTTTTGACTAGAAAAATGGTAGTATTCTCTGTGAATTCAACTCTTGAATCCCTTATCTGCATCACTGCATGGAGGAGCAAAATACTAAAGTTAGAATGGTCCTCGTCCAATCAATGCATGCTAAAAAGATATTGGCTACTTTTCAGTCTTTACTCTTTACTAGGTCTAGGATGTATATAATTTTCTTAAAAATATTGACAAAAAATCCTTGAGAACCAACACATAGATGAAAAAACAAGAAAACTGCCGTCAGCCAAGGCTTCAAGAATCTCTCGGTTTATCACTCTCCTTGACTTTGCACTAGCTATAACTCAGTGTCGCATAATCGGATCATCAAATTAGACACCATTCTCCGAGCGAAAGGAATAGAGCTCAGGCTGTACCTGAAACAGCTCAAACTGGGCAAATAAGTATTGCGAACAAAGCATTTAAAATGCCAAAAGAACTTCCTATTGTTAAACTCAGAGAAGCTATTGTAGAGATGTTGCCTGATACATAAGAAAAAAGGCTGAAAATCATATTTTGTAGTCTGGAAAATTAGAGAAGAAACAGTACATGGCTGGAACCATGTATTGTAGTCTCTGAAAAACAAATAAGAGTGTGCTGTATAATTTCTATCCCAAATAGTCTGAACACTATTTTGTACTATATACAATATTGCAAGACTTCACTGTACAATTCTAATCTTGTGTCCTTATGCCTTCCCATAAAACTGGTGAAATGGGCAAAAGTGAAAGACAAACTTACCAGATAAGGGCACAAATCTCGAATATGATGGCAAACACTGTTAAAATCTTGCTATGGATCTGCAACACGAAAAGAAAGTGTAGAAATGCCCGTTTGTAAGGTTATGAAATAAGCAAGAAATGATTTAAAACTGCTACGATTTGAAAGTTTTTATTTTATTTTATTATATATATATATATATATATATGAGAAAGGTGACTTGGGTGTGTTTTATTGTCAGATATTCAACACAATTGCAGTTCTCTAATATTTTAAAATTTGTTAATTATGTTTTCCCATTTGGAGATGTCTTGTTCTCCAAATTGATCTTGAACATTTTTTTTCTCTAATAAAAGGAGGGGAAGCTTTAGCCCTATAAGCTCACAAGGACCAGGATGTGAGATGGCAGGGCCATTTTAGTCTCTACCACTCTGTTCAAACTAGAAGCTTTTCATGATTTGACCTCTACTGAAATTTTGGTGAATTTGTGAGAGAGTGAGAGAAGTTCTTCTGAGAGACAGCACAAGGATAAAAGTATAGGGAATGGAAGCCCATCAGGAGGCATGAACAGAGGTGAAAATGGTTTCAAGTTTAACCACTCGATTAAAATTCCAAGGAATCTCAATTTTTCACAGACACATGTAAAAGGAATCCTCGGCTTCATTTAGTCGGTAAAATTCCAAAGATAACAGAACTTCTCATTTTAATTGCAAGAAAGTGAAAAGAAACGGGCATGATCTAGAATACTCATGTTTGGGATTGAAAATTTAATCAAACCAAGGTTAGTAACCCTATAGGTCATAAAAACAATCAAAATTCACTGCACTTTAATTTCCCAAGTTTTCTCTATCATTGAGGGGCAATACTATTATATTTGAATAATGAATTGAAACTGTTGGCTTACCAAGAGTGCACAAATGAGAGCCAGAACAACGCATCCGATGTATATAGCTGTTGCATAAATTCGGACAGGGTCAAACATCATGCCTAGTTGTCGCCCAGGTCCAATGAGGAAGGCTGTGCTGCCATACACAAAACAAATTTAGAATGCAAAAGACCTCAAGAAGGACAACAATTCAGTTGATCTGAATTACAGATGATCTCAGGGATACTATCTGTGTGGAATCAATAAAGCTTTCTAACTTATGTAAACTCACTTCCAAATACACAATAACACACGACTGAGTAGGCTGGCATAATCCAACTTGGAGTGCCAAAAAGCTGATCAAAAGTGATCAAATTAACTAGTTTTTGCCAGATTATTCAAAGTGTTAATATTAAGAAATTTTTTTTAATGAAGTTATGCCAAGCAACAATAAAAAAAGAAGCCCTTTCTTTGCTATGATGAATAAGAAGTGGTGTTTTTGTTTTACATGTATGAAAGAAATATTACAAATCAGGGTGGCAAGGGGACTGAATATAAACTTGTGCCTGAACAAACCAGCAAATAGAGAGATTAAAAACAAAAGATTAAAATGTAATCTAAATTGAGTAAGAATGTCAATCTACCTTCCAACTGCCAACACATTGCCAAAGGTGAACAATAACGCATATTTAATGGGCTTCGCAAACACAATCAAGGACTGCAACACAAACAGATTTTGTAAAGCTATCAGCAATTTTCAGATGCCCACAAGCTTCTATTGAAATACAGCTTTCAAAATGTCACAATAAATGATCACAGAAGCTAGTACGTTTTCTAACAGGATTATGACTCAAAATCAGTATATTCCTTCAACATGCTCAGATTCTCAATGTTCTATAATCCCACACTTTCCCTCAACTAATCTAAACTTACCTACTTAAGCAGGAAACAAAAGGGAACTGCTATCTAGTAGTAATAATGGGACTTGAATGTCTACTTAAGCAGGAAACGAAAGAGAACTGCTATCAAGTGGTAATAATGGGACTTGAATGCATGAAAGATGCATAGAGTTTCTATGCTCAAAGAAAAGGAAGAAGGTTAACTTAGGAGTTCAAAATTTACAGATATTGGTAATACAACACCTCTTATGCAATTAGGTATGCTAACAATCTGACCCAAGCAGAAGAACCTGATAAAATTTTCTCCAGATGCATATCCTATTCATTTACTTCCCATTTCTTTGCAACCTCAAACTAAATAATTTTATCACTAATAAAGTACAAATACATATCATTTTTAATCTCTAAGATGCATTCTAAATTATGATGCTGATTTTGAAATGCGATCTTCTTTTGATAGTTTGTCCCAATGATCTAATTCAATAATAGCTTACCAAGTATCTTTTCCATGGATGATAGAATGCATTATTGGAGAAAAAGGGCAACATTGAGAGAAGCTTTGAAAGGAAAAAAAAGAAAAGAAATGGAAATTGTTGGCGAGGGGGATCAATATATGGTCCATGCTCATGGGCTCCAGGCTGTTATAGACAGTCCAGAAATGATGATTGTCCAGCATCTCCAACATGACAGGAATTCCCATATTCTTCCCGAGGCAAGTTTAGAGGACTGCTCCTCAGTGTTTATATGCCCGAGCTAACAATATATCAACCACCAACCAAAGGTATACTAACATCATCCCACGGGAGTGATGATTTGATACATGAGTTATATAAATGGTGCTTGTGGCATCCTGTTAACAAAATGCAGTAAATGTAGTGGAAGCATGTAAAAAGCAATGTGATCTGCAGATGCGGACAACTTGCCCCTCTTAGATCCCTGATAGGGAAAAAGAAAGTTTAATACCAAGCTTGCTATGGGACTGTTCCTTGTATTATGGAAAGTAGTCTAATAAAAGACATGCTACAAGATGACAGTAATCCTTGTATAGTATTAGATAATAAACCTCTATAAATTGGCCAAAGAATTACCCTATAAAAGTTTGAAAACCATTGGAATAGTCTAAACAGATTGAGCTGACAACATCAAATTAGTAGAGCATGAATTACAAAACCCAACTTTAGACTGAACTGCAAAAGTTGAACATTTAATGAACTCCTCAGAAGCAATTCACTGTTTTATAGACATTCAGTTAAAGAAAGAAATTTGAAACCTTAGACACGGATATAAACACAGAGGAAGAAAATCTATAAGCTCCTTGCAATATTTGAGACAAGAATATTTCTACCATTAATTACTTCTAATTTTTCCTCTTCAAAAGCTAAATTTATTACATTTTACCACTTCCAAAAACACATTAAAATTCAGTCACTAACATCGCATAAAGAACACATTTTATGCTTCAATACAATCCAACAACAAACAAAAAGATAAACTTCAAACCGACATACCAGAAACATAAGAGCCAAACCAGCGACCAAAGAAGCAGCAAATGCATACATTCTCTACACAAACAAAAACCCAGATAGCCAAAAGGCTTTAAAAAATTAAAAAAATATGAAAACTTTATAATCAAGAAAGATACAAGATTTGAGGTGGAATTAGAAAAACAAACCTGCGTAGGAGAAAGTGAACAAAGGCCATCTGATTCTTCTTCCAAGAAACTCTCTTCTCTCTCCTCATCATCACCTGATAAGAAATGATTTAGCTTCCACATGGGTATTTTTTGGTAAAAATTTGAGCTTTTTCAATGCTTTTGATCTTTTTTATTCTTTCTAACAACATTCTAAAATCTCCTGAAGACAAAAAAAATTTTAAAAAAAATCCCTGAAGAGAGAAGGCAGGAGCAATGTTTGCATTAAGCTGGCTAAGCAGCTTAAACAGCCCTCGATGAAAGGCGATGAGTCATTCCAGTCCCTTTAATTTGGACATTTGGAGTTAAGATGCTCTGAGTTTGAATAAATTATACCAGCCCCCCTGAAAACCTGAATATTAATACCTTGACCACATAAATACAAGTATTACAATTAACATCGAAAGTTTAATTGTAACGTTATAGTTTTTTTTTTTTTTTAAAAAAAGATTATCCTAATATCTTTGATTTGAAATTTTGTATTTATGATTAATTTTTTTTATTTTACCATTCCATTTATATTCCTAATCGTGAGATTTAAATATGATATTATATAAATATACTTAAAAATACCAAATTAAAAATACTAAATATAATTGAATAACTGTGATTTTAGATGAGAAAAACTCAAAAAATAATTTATAAATACCAATAAATGTGTTTTTTTTCAAAGAATTATATGCTATAAAGATTTATTAATTTACCATCTTCTTTAGCATATGGGATAAAAATTATCACTAATTTTATTATTTTGAGAAGCAAGTCCTAGATTTTTTCTCTTGTTTGGAAGCGTTGTTGCTTTTCAAAATATTTTTTATGCTGAAATATATCGAAATAATATTTTTTTTATTTTTTAAAAATTATTTTTAAAATCAGCACATCAAAACGATCCAAAATACATAAAAAAATATTAATTTTTAATAAAATAAAAATAAAAATTTTTAGAGAACATGATGCAAACCCAAACGAAATATCAGTATGAGCCACACTTTGAAAAGTTTTAAGGTTTTCTTCATCTATATCTACGGTTACAATATTATCTTTGTAATTTTTAACACATTGAATATAATATATTTCCAGTGGGATATATACATAAAAAAATGTATTCAATAATTGTAAATTAAATTTGTTTTATTTTTGCATCCCTTCCCTTGTGCAAATTTAACCATTTTTATCCGTTCACGGTGAAAGATAGGTTCATGACCTCTATCATGAAATAAGGATTTTACTATAAACTAATTATGTTTTTAATATTTAAAAAAAAAAACAAAATTTTACATCATTTGAAAAATAATATAAGTAACTTCGTGTAATTATAGCAAAATTCAGGGCAAGCGCTGTAATTAAAAGTAAACTAAAACCAGAAACGACACCGTTATAATTTTTCAAACATTTCTCTTTAGGCAATAAAAATAAAAATCGAACCTCGCTGAACCTCTCGCTTCTGCGACTTCTGGCAACTGAGAAGTGAGAACCCTAAACAAAACCACACTGAAATCCACCACAAGTTTCACCGGAGCCGGAGGCAGAGACAGCCGCGAAGATGTCGTCGACTCTATTAGAGGTGACTCGCGCCTCACACGAGGAAGTAGAGAGACTCGAACGACTCATCGTTAAAGATCTCCAAAACGAACCAGCAAATAACAAGGACCGTCTTTTTCAAAGCCACCGTGTCCGTA